>Ga0209023_10008143_pt1 | contig 10582 bp, 9 predicted proteins | sample LakOneMetagenome_FD_187468 | JGI IMG/M metagenome (GOLD analysis project Ga0209023, IMG submission 187468) | Freshwater and sediment microbial communities from Lake Erie, Canada (SPAdes) (version 2) | ecosystem: Environmental > Aquatic > Freshwater > Lentic | place: Lake Erie, Canada | collected...
TGGATTCAAATTCCAAATGCGATTGATGCACGCGAACAATATTGGCTTGCATCGCATCCGTTTGCAACAAATCGATACTGGCTAAAGCTGCTGCACAACCGGTTGGATTGGCCGTGAAAGTATGTCCGTGAAACAATGCTTTATTGACATCATCATCAAAAAATCCGTTGTATACTTCTTGCGTAAACGTTGTTATCGCCATCGGAATAGTGCCTCCTGTTAACGCTTTTGACAAACACATCATGTCGGGTTTATTCACTAAATAATCGGTTGCGAATGTTTTTCCTGTTTTACCAAAACCGGTCATCACTTCGTCAGCAATAGTGAACACACCATTGGCATTGCAAACAGCAATCATATCATCTAATACTTGAGGTTGATACATCACCATTCCGGCGGCACCTAGCACAAGCGGTTCAAAAATAAAAGCGGCATATTCATTGGTAGCGACCAGTTGCTGCAATACTTCTAACGCTTTTGATTCATTACCTTCTGTTGGAATAGGCACTCGAACCACTTCGAGCAACGAATCACGAAAGGCTTCCGTGTAAAATGAAATTCCGCTTGCTGCCATAGCACCAAAAGTGTCGCCGTGAAAAGCATCTTCAAAAGCAATGATTTTGGTTCGTTTTTTTTCTTTATTATAAAAATATTGTAAAGCACCTTTAATGGCCACTTCAACGGCGGTTGATCCGTTATCTGAATAAAAAATCTTATGTTGGTTGGAAGGTAGAATTTCCATCAATTTTTCCGATAACAATACCGCTTTATCGTGTGTGAATCCGCCAAAAAGTACGTGTTCAAGAGTAGTAAGCTGCTTGTAAATCGCATCGGCTATAACTTGATTAGAATGCCCATACGGATTGACCCACCAAGAGGCAATAGCATCGATGTATTCTTTTCCGTTTTCATCCCAAAGCAAAGCATCTTTTCCTTTAACAATTGCTGGATGAAATTGCGCTGTTTTGTGTTGGGTATACGGATGCCAATTGTAACGTAAATCTCTTTCTGAAAGGTTCATTTTATAAAAATATTTTTGAATTGACAGCATTTCAATCAGTCGGTGCAAAATTAAGGTATAATATTCTTAGTTATATAATTTAACGATTATTAATAGACGTTAAATTTATTGATATATTTGTAAAAAATTAAAAACAAATACTTTATGAAATTAAGTTACTCCTTTTTATTATTTTTTGTGCTTTTGATTAGTAATGCAACTGTAGCGCAAAATATATCGGGTGAAAATGTAGAATACCAAATTTTAAAAACACCAAAAAATCCAACGGAAGAATCACACAGACAATTTAAAGTAACGGTGACTTCTCCTTATAATCTAACTGCTGATGACGTAATTGCTCAATCTAAAAAAGATTTTGATGAAGAACTTAAAAATTACGACAAAACAGTTGCAAATAGCGAAACAGAATTTCAGAAAAAATTGAGTGATTACGATGCTGAAGTGGCAAATGCTAAAGCAAAATTTGAATTGGAGTCGGCTGAATTTAAAAAACTATCCATGTTGGAGCGTTTGACAATGACCGATCAAGGGAAAAACCCAAAATTAGTTACACCATCAAAACCAGTATATTACAAACCTGCAAAACCAGTATATCGCGATCCAAACTTGAACGATTACATCATTGTAAACAACAGTGTTTTGGCTACGCAAGTAAACATCAACGGATTTGTTCGCGAAGGAAATTATGTAGATGTATTATTAGACATTCAGAAATTAAAATTTCAAGATAATGCCGGACAAACTTTTGCCAATCAACCTACCAAATTGATTGTAAAAGTGAATGGTGTTGAAAAAGTAAACACTACTTTTTTCCAAGAATTTAAATTTGTTTCTTCTTCACCAAGTAACAACATCAACAAACCATTAACGGAGAAAAACTTTTTAAACGAAGTTATTGCTACTGTAAATCAATATTTGAACGACAATTTTGGATACCAATTATTGAAAACTTCGGTTAGATTGTTGAGCGTAAAAAATAAAGGTGGAAAATACGACGATTTAGAAAAAGCCGATATCTATGTTTCAACCAATTTGAGAAAGATGAATCCAGAGAATCCTGCTATTACTGCAGCAGCGATGACGGGTATGCAAAAAGGAGTTGACATTTGGAAAAGCACGTTGACAAAAATCGATTATAAAGACAAAAAATCGGATTTCAATGCTAAAATTGCTCAAATGGTGTACTTCAACTTGATGCGATTGAGTTTGGCTTTAAACAATAAAGCAGATGCTGAAAAGTATTTGAATGAGATGCAAGAAAACATGATTTACATGAAGTTGTCTTATGATGAAGAAAATGAGTTGAAACAAATTGAAAATCAGATTTACAAAACCAAATAACAGTTGTTATTCTAAAAAATCATACGATGAAACTTAAATTAGTTAGCCTTTTCTTTTTAATGTTGTTTGTAACAGCATCGGCACAAAATCCGGTAGTTATTGGAGAGAAATTTGACTTTGACAGCAAATTTGAACAAGACCCACAATTGGTTTTGAAAGACAATTATAACCATTACTTGTTTACGGTTAAAAATCGCGATGGAATGTTGGCCGACCACCATATTGTATTGCGAAAATTTGATCAAAAAAACCAATTGGTTGACACCTATTCACAAGATTTCGCCATCAATATGTTTACCTTACACAATTATTTGGGTGCTTATGAATTGAGCAGCGATAAGTTGGTGGTATTCATTAATTCGTATTCTAACAAAACTAGTAAAACCGAATTGATTCAATATGTATTTGACAAAACTACAGGTAAATTTACTTCAACGGTAATTGCCTCTTATCCGATTGTTTCATTGAGTAAATCGGGTAATTTTTCTATTTCAAAATCAGAAAACAATCAATTTTTTGGAGTTGTGTATCAAAAATACAGCACTAAAAAAGAACCTGAAGAAAGCGATTGTATGTTGTTAAATGCAAAAACTTTGGATGTTGTTTGGAAAAAAACAGTTTCGTTTACGGATGAATTTTATACCACAGATGGTATCACAACCAATTCTGGAAAAATCATCTTTTTAAGAAACCCAAGAAGTTATAAAGAAACGAACTACCTTTCGGTTATTGACGGGCAAGGACAAGAAATGAAAACTTTTGAAGAAAACACTAAAGTGTTCAGACCTTTGGCGATTTCTATTGGAACACAAGATTATTTAATTGCTGTTAATTATCATAATAAAGGTATTAGAAGAGGTGATTTTGGCAGTATTATGTTCTACGATTTGACTCAAGGAAAAATGCTTAAGAACAACAATATTGAAGACTTCAATATGACGAAAGACATCAAAGAAGTTAATTTCAGAAATGTTTTTATTCAGAACAATGAAATTCATTTGTTTGTAGAAGGTAAATTTCAATCGGGAACCAAGCCAAGTGTTACCTTTCCAAACTCTACGTTTACCGATCCAAAATACAATTTTGGCCCATCTAATTTGTTAGTGTTTTCATTAGAAGGAGAATTAAAACAAAACATCAAACTTCCTATTAACAACGATACTGAAGCCGATTTCTATCATTCTTTTGGTTTGTTAAACATCAAAGGAAATTATTTCTTAAATACGGGTATATATTATAAAAGCAACAGTTACTATTATGGATTTTATAAAATAGATCCTAACAATAAACTTGACATCACTTCTGTTGGATTGAATTACAATTACAACAGCGATTATTCGTACAAAATTGTAAACCAATTGGTTGCTTATTTTAATGACAGCAACAAATTACTTTTCACTAGAATGTATGGTGCAGATAAAATGTATTTTGTGAGTATGCCATTACCACAATAAAATATCATTTCAAGATAAAAAAACACCGCTAGAATTTAGCGGTGTTTTTTTTTACAACTTCATTAAATTTTCTCGAAACTGATCAGCGTAATACTGAATTACGTTCTGATCAAAATAGGGTTCGTTATCAATTCTTCCAATAAATGTTGCGCCTGTTTTTGCTAGAATAATGGCTTCGGAAGCTGAATTTTCATCGCCAGAAAAGATGATTCCAGCAACGGCAATTTTCCTACTTTTCAAAGCTTCACAAGTCAACAAAGTATGATTGATGCTTCCCAAATAATGACGCGAAACGACAATAACTTTATACTCTTTTTGAATCAAATCGATAATGCAATCAGAAGCATTTAAGGGAACTAGAATTCCGCCAGCGCCTTCAATCACCAAATGATTCTTAGTTTTGGGTTCGATGATTTTGTTTATATCGATTGTTATTCCGTCTATTTCAGCTGCCAAATGCGGACTTGCAGGCGTATTTAGTTTATAACTATTTTGGTGTATAACAGTTTTTTCATTAGAAATATAACGTTGGATTTTATGGCTATCCGAATTATCCAAATCACCAGCTTGAATGGGTTTCCAATAATCGGCTTCGAGTGCTTGAGTTACTATAGCAGAAGTGATGGTTTTACCCACATCGGTACCAATGCCTGTGATGAATAGTTTCATTTAATTAAATTCAAATTTACAATTATTACACTTATACTTGTGTTTGTTATAGATTGGTGGAATTAAAAGAATAAGTACTGATAAAACATATGAAATCAGCGATTTTACATCTTTAATTGAAGTCATCATTTGTATTTGTTCAGCTCCACAATTAGGGCATTTTATGAGTTGATTATTATCATCTAATGAAAACTCACTTATTTGAGATAAAATTTGCTTTGCCTTTACTACATCATCATTATTTACATACAGTTTAATTCCGCCAACAGCATTACTGTAGAGTGGATTGGCATCTATCGTTGCATTATCGCGCATGAAAACTTCAATTCCTTCAGATTCTAATTTACCTTTATAAATTGTAGCCTCGGTAGAATATTGAAATCTTCCTATTAATGTGAAAATTGAATCTTCCATAATTTTAAAAAACAAAGGTACTCAACAAACGAAGTACTTCTGAAATTTCTTTTAGTGAATTGTAAGAATGCAAACAAAAACGCAAACGCTCTTGACCTTCTGGTACGGTTGGGGATAAGATAGCTTTCACATCAAATCCTTTTTCTTGCAATTGAGTTGCAATAGATTTCACTTTTTCATTCCCTGGTAGTATAGCACATTGAATGGCCGATTTACTGTACACAAAAAGTGGTTTTAATCCGAGTTGCACTTTCTCTTGATTGAAATGAACGATATTGGTTTTGAGTAATTGCAATGCTGTTTTTTCAGAAACCAACTGTTGGTAGGCGATTAAAATGGTGGCTACTGAATGAGGCGAAAGTCCAGTGGTATAAATAAAACTTCGGGCAAAATTGACTAAATAACTTTTCAGTTCGGCACTTCCTAATATAGCTGCACCGTGACATCCTAGGCCTTTTCCAAAAGTCATAATTCGTGCGAATACCTTTTCTTGCAACCCTAAACTCTGAACCAAACCTTCGCCGCTTTCTCCAAAAACCCCAAGTGCATGTGCTTCGTCAACTACTAAATATCCATTGTATTTTTCAGATAAAGCTACTAATTCTGATACATTAGGCGAATCGCCATCCATCGAGAAAACACTTTCTGTTACAATAAATATGGATGTTGGTTTTTGGTTATCGGTAGACAGTTTAAGCAACAACCGTTCTAAATCAGCAACATCATTATGCTGAAATTTATAGGATTTGGCGTTACTCATTGCAATACCGTCTCGTATGGAAGCATGACACAATTCGTCGAACAAAATTACGTCATTGCGTTGCGGCACAGAACTAAAAAAGCCCACATTGGCATCATAACCCGAATTGAAAATTAATGCCTCTTCTGATTGATGAAAATGGGCTATGAAATCTTCTGTGTTTTGATATAAAGTATGATTTCCAGAAATTAATCGTGAACCTGTTGCACCGTTTATTTTAATGTTGTTTTCTAAAAGATAGTGGTGTGTTTGGCTAAAAATTGTTTCAGATTTTGCAAAACCTAGGTAGTCGTTAGAAGCAAAATCGATTAAACTATTTTCCAAAGGCAATTTACGCAAGGCATTAGCGTCTTGACGTTGTTGCAGTTTTAATTGTAATGACTTTGGAAATCGTTTCATAGCTTAGTTTTATCTATCCATTGAAAATCTCCTTTTACAGTAGCGTCAAGTAACTCTATATTTAGTTTGGTAGAAGTTAATTTAGCTAAATTGAAGGCTTGAGCTTTTTCATCAAATTGGTACATTTGATAATGTCTGTTGTTTTTATACCATAAATTGACTTCAAATACATCTTTAGAATTTAAGAAAACAGCAACGTATTCTAGTTCTGGAATTTCAGATAAAACATCTTTAGAAAATGGACCTAATTGGAATCTAGAGATCAATTTATTTTTATCTATGTCAATTAATATCGTTTTTGTCAAACACAAAGAAACAATAGAAACCAAAGGAAAAGTAATCAATTTGATAACACCAGCAAGTCCGTAAAAAGCTTTTTCTGTAAAACCTAAATAATAAAAAAACGTTGAGGCTAAATATAAATAGTACAAAACAAGTGTTAATAATGCCGAGGCTATTATACGTCTCCAAACCGGTATTTTACCTGGAGAAATTATTAATTCGTATTCGTTGATTTTTTCCATTTTTCAAAAATAAAAAAAAGCCAAACAATAATGCTTGGCTTTTTAGTTTTATTTTGAACTGTCTTAATCTGCTAAAACAATTACTTTATTGTCTTTCATTTCAATAGTTCCTGATGCGATATCAAGTGTGTAGTTTTGGTCGTTTACTTTAGTAAATTTTCCTTCTAAAACGTCACTTTCAAACTTAAAACTAGTGGCAGCAATTTTTACTGTACCTTGTTTTAAAATAGAAACTATCGGTGCGTGGTTATTCAATATTTGAAAGGAACCATTAACCCCTGGTAAAGAAACCGAAGTAACTTCGCCTTTAAATAATGTAGCCTCTGGTGATACTATTTCTAAAATCATGTTTTTAATTGATAATTGATAATTGATAATTGATAATTGATAATTGATAATTGATAATTTTCACATTGTCAATTGTTAATTATCCATTGTTAATTGAATTAAGCTTCTGCTAACATTTTTTGTCCTGCTTCAATAGCGTCTTCAATAGTTCCTTTAAGGTTGAAAGCAGCTTCTGGCAAGTGATCTAATTCACCATCAATAATCATGTTGAATCCTTTGATGGTATCTTTAATATCAACCAAAACTCCAGGAATACCTGTAAATTGCTCTGCTACGTGGAAAGGTTGAGACAAGAAACGTTGTACACGACGTGCACGAGAAACTGATAATTTATCTTCTTCTGACAACTCTTCCATACCAAGGATTGCGATGATATCTTGAAGTTGTTTGTATTTTTGAAGAATTTCTTTTACTCGTTGTGCACAATCGTAATGCTCATTACCTAAAATTAGCGGTGTTAAGATACGAGATGTAGAATCTAATGGATCTACCGCAGGATAAATACCTAACTCAGCAATTTTACGAGACAATACTGTTGTAGCATCTAAGTGAGCAAATGTTGTTGCTGGCGCCGGGTCAGTTAAGTCATCCGCAGGTACATACACCGCTTGTACTGACGTAATTGATCCTTTTTTAGTAGAAGTAATACGCTCTTGCATTGCACCCATTTCTGTTGCTAATGTTGGTTGGTATCCAACTGCAGAAGGCATACGTCCTAAAAGAGCCGAAACCTCAGAACCTGCTTGTGTAAAACGGAAAATGTTATCCACAAAGAAAAGTACGTCTTTACCTTGATCTGAACCAGCACCATCACGGAAATACTCAGCGATAGAAAGTCCAGATAACGCAACACGAGCTCTTGCTCCTGGTGGCTCATTCATTTGTCCGAAAACGAAAGTAGCTTTAGACTCTCTCATTCCTGGTTTATCAACTTTAGCTAAATCCCATCCTCCATTTTCCATAGAGTGCATGAAATCGTCGCCGTATTTTATAATTCCTGACTCTAACATCTCACGAAGTAAGTCATTTCCTTCACGTGTTCTTTCACCTACTCCTGCGAATACAGAAAGACCACCGTGACCTTTTGCAATGTTATTAATCAACTCCTGAATCAATACCGTTTTACCAACTCCAGCACCACCAAACAATCCAATTTTACCTCCTTTTGCATAAGGCTCAATTAAATCGATTACTTTAATACCAGTATATAAAACTTCAGAAGAAGTAGATAAATCTTCAAATTTTGGTGCTTGACGGTGAATTGACATTCCGTTTTCACCTGTTTTTGGTAAATTTCCTAAACCGTCAATGGCATCACCAATTACGTTAAACAAACGTCCATAAACATCTGCCCCAATTGGCATTTGGATTGGATTACCAGTAGAAACTACATCAGTACCTCTACTTAATCCATCCGTAGAATCCATAGAGATCGTACGAACAGTATCTTCTCCAATATGAGATTGCACTTCAAGTACTAATAAAGTACCGTCTTTTTTAGTGATTTCTAATGAATCGTAAATTTTTGGTAATTCAGCATCTTTAGTGTTGAAAACTACGTCAACTACTGGCCCGATGATTTGAGAAACTTTTCCTATTGCTTTTGACATTGCTTATGTATTTATTTAATAGCGTTTTAGAAATGAAAAAATGATGTCTTTTTTCAGAGTGCAAAGATAATTTTTATAAATAGAAAATCAATAGCAAAAAGCTATTTTTTTATATGTTTTTTGATTTTTTTATCACACATCGTATTAAACTTCGAGAAATCTATAGTATACAAACAAAAAAACCACCAACTAAAGTTGATGGTTTTAATAAAAATATCTAAATTTTCTTATAGAGAAGCTGGGAAAAGTATTCTGTAATTTCCTAAATTAACTCCTTTTAAGTTAGACCCATAAGTAGCATTAATCGCTTCAATAAATTTGTTAGCAATTAAAGCGTATCCTCTTGGACTTGGGTGAACGCCATCTAGTGAAAAAGCATTTCCAGTAACATAAGTCGAAGTCATTGTAAAACCATTATAAGAAAGTCCTCCATTAGCTACTTGACCTAATATCGCATTTGCATTTACAAAAGCTAATCCTTTAGAAGATGCTAATGCTTGAATTGTTGTATTATAAGCATCTGTAGCAGTTTTAACCTCTGCTGTTTCTGTTGCAGTTAATGTTGTATTATCTTGCATTGGATAAGAAACTCCAACAGTATTGAATGGAGAAGGAGCGCCTGATTGAGTAGTTCCTATAACCGATTGAGCGGTTAAAAGAATATAATCTCTAGTAGCGGCTACATTGCTTGCGTGTCTAGCTTGACCATAAATACTTCCTAAATAAGTAGCCGTTGCAACTCCTAATGAAGGTGTTAAGGCTGCTGTTATTTGAGTAGAAATATTTAATAAACTATCGTCTTTAATTAATAAAGGGTTTTTTTCTACAGTAGCAGGATTTCCATCATCAGCAACCAAAGTTGCAAATCGTGTTGGTAATCCATTAGCAGTTAAAGCAGCATTAATTCCTCCAAATAATTGATTCAATTGAGCTGCACTAGCTGCAGGTAATCCTGGAATAGGATTGGTTGGTACTGTAGTAAAGAAAGGCACTGAAGTAACATAAGGAATATTAGCTACTACTCCTTTTGCTCCATTAGCAGTTAAATTAGTTACTAAAGTATTGTAAACAGAAGCGAATACATTTGGATCTGTAATATCATTAGGACCATATGTTGCTGGATTTAAGTTTCCAGTTTGGTTAGTTCCTGTTCCTCCAGAAGTTGCATAAGCCAAAACATCATTATTACCTATCCAAAGAGAGAAAAATGTAGGGTTTTGGGCCGTCGCATCATCAATAACTTTAGAAGTTGCAGAAGAAGCAAATCGAACATAATACGGATTTGCTTGACCAGTTGCAACCCCAGCGGCATTACCATAACCTGGTGCTAACAAATGAAAACTTTTTGCTCCAGGAACACCCATATTATTAAAAGGTCCTGTTAAATGATTTGTGATTTCTGTAGTTGGAGTACCAGAAACAGGAACTGGTCCTGATCCATTAAAGAACAATCTAGGTCCAGCCACTTGAGTGCCTCCCAAAAGTAATCCCCCAATATTATCATTCATAAATGGAATTGAGAATGAACCACCACCAACTAAGGCAAATTGTTGCGATAAAATTGCTGGATAGGATCCTTTTTGTCCTTCTATAAAAAGAGCACTATCACTATAACCAGCAGTTAAAGAATTTCCTAATGATACATATTTAGAAAAATCTGCCGATCCTGATGTAAGTGGCAATCCATCTGATGAATTAGCATCAACTGTTACATCTTCACTATTGTTACAGGCTACAAAGGTTAAAGAAACCAATAAAAGCCATTTGAAATTTTTTATCATAATAGTATGTATTATATGTTATTTTACTAAAAATTAAGGATTGATTGTTAATGATGCAAAATATTGTTGCCCGATTAAACCAGCTCCTAAAACTTGTTGGTATTCTTTACCTCCAAGATTAGCAGCTCCTAATTTTAATACTGATTTTAATTTAGGAATAGCATAATTAATTTGCGCATCAAATACTGTTGCAGAAGGAATTGTACCATCAGCAAAAGTAGATTGCCATAAATATTCTGTACTCCATCTTCCACTTACATT
>Ga0209023_10008145_pt1 | contig 10581 bp, 7 predicted proteins | sample LakOneMetagenome_FD_187468 | JGI IMG/M metagenome (GOLD analysis project Ga0209023, IMG submission 187468) | Freshwater and sediment microbial communities from Lake Erie, Canada (SPAdes) (version 2) | ecosystem: Environmental > Aquatic > Freshwater > Lentic | place: Lake Erie, Canada | collected...
TTTTCCCATAACCGATAGATGACACTTCTATCTTCTCAAAATTTTGATTTATTTTTTTAAAAACAAAATTTCCAAGTTGATCTGTAACCACAGAAACTTTACCAGGTAACAATAATATCGTTACACCTTCCAAAGGCTGCCTGGTGGTTGAATCGAGTATCTTACCATGGATAGTTTGTGCATTTGTAATGACTGATATGCATAATGCTATCAGCAACACGATGCCTTTATATATAAAATTCATCTTGAAGTAATTTTGGGCCGAAGAGCCCTTTTAGAAAATAATGATTCTAGAAAATAGTGCAGAGTATATTAATAAACGGTTGATTGGCTTGAGAGAGAAACCATCAGCCGTTCAACATACATGATAACATTCATGCACTATACATTCTGACAAAAAGGATTCTACACTTTTGGAGGAGGATAGTTGTGATCGGTACTATTATCTGTGGGATGTATCTTAAAGAGGCTATAATATTTCAGGGAGAACTTTTTGATAGTTTCCTGGCCGCATTGGTTAACTATATGATCACTTACAGCATTATCTTTTTTTAAGTTGTTGCTGTTTTTATCTGACTGATCATTCTTTGCTCCTTCAGTAACTGCAGCATGAACGTGAAATTTTCCATGATGTGCATGAACGGTAAGCATGTGCTCCTGATAAAATAAAAGATGGGCAGCAAGATCTGTCACATAAGGCATTACCGGCTTAAACATAGCCATTGTATAAGTGAAGAGAAACAGGTATAAAGTAATTTTCCTCATTGTTGACCTTTACCTTATTGATTCGTTTTGATCATTTCAATAACCTACGAACTTCTTTAGATAAAGGTTCACCCAACTAAAAATTAATAATCACCACTGGCACCGCCGCCGCCAAAACTGCCTCCGCCGAATTTTGTTCCTCCCTGATCTGTTTCGCCGGAAAAAGTCTGGGCGATCACTAATGATTCTATATTTAATTTATCCTGGCCATTCTTTTTTGAAACTTCCATATACGTAAATCCATACTTAGGTTCATGAAGGTATTTCATCAGCCAATACCCCAAAACAATCAATATGACTCCACTGATTGTCATTACAGATTCTACAGGTAAAATGGCATGGTAATACCTTACGGTGAAAACAATGGCTGCAAGCAACAACATACCAACCCTTATCAGCATGCTGTCTTTCTTTTGTACGCCCCGTGCAATGTATACAACAGGGATAATAAAAGTGAATGCCCAGAACAACCAGCCATATGGAATCGTTTGCCCAGGCAACAGGTTCAGGTGAAACATACTGTTGCTTAGCTCACGCACAACAAAATAATTTCCTGCTGCATAAAAACTGATCAGCGAGGCAATAAGTATCATCTGCAGGCAATGACCGTAATGAACAACATAATTTTTTGCTTCATTCTTTTTTACAATAAAATAAATAACAGCTGAAATCAGCATTATAACAAACGGCGCAACAGCTTTCGCAATATTTCCAAATTCAACACAGGTATAAAAAAATATGCCAAGTACTGAAAGAAACGCAATAACTGCCATCAGCCTGTCGGCAAAACGCAAAGTAAAATACATGGCAACCATACAAACAATGATGCAATCAGCCAGCATAGGCAGGTTATGGGATAAAACGGTGCCGGCAACAAAAGAAAATGCCGATCCCCATAACAATCCATCATCAACACCTGAATTATAATGCTTTTTTACATTAACCATGTATTCCAGGGCTGCATATCCCATTATGGAAAAGAATATCAACAGGCCACTGACAGAGTTTTCAATCGAGCTTAAAAACATCAGTACCAATAATCCGAAAGAAAACAACATGATGATCAGCGTTAGTAAGTACAACCCGATCCGGATAAAAATATTGGGAGTATAAAATCCAACAGGATATTTTTCATTAACAGCAGCCTGTTCTTCTTTGGTGATACAGCCATCATCAAAAGCATCCTGTAAAGATTCCCTTAAAGTTAAATGATCAAGCCATTCTTTATTATATGCGATCATGCTGATTTTATTTTTTTATTAGCGTTGATTAAAAATAATACCAGCAATATCCCTGAAACTATAAAATATATAAGGCCAAGGTACAAAATACCTTCATTGAGCCCTCCCATACCATCCAGCAACCTGATAAAAACATAACTGAAAGCTATATACGCATACAATGTTGTAACCAGCAGTAAATAAAAAGACCTGTCTTTCATAGCCTTCAGGTAAAAATACAGGGCAATGCCCGCCAGGAAAAGAAACCACAGCAGGTATATGTCTTCGAAGTTAAACATGCCGGCCAATGCGGAAATAAATAAAATATGTACACCGAAATTTGTGTAGGTAAATTCAAAATGCTTTTTTATCTTTTTATGTTCAGTGAACAGCCCTGCTGCAATAAGCAATGCACCAAGTACCAGGCCGGTGACAATGATGGTACCGCTGTTGAAATCGTTAGTCTTTAATATCTGCATAGGTGTAACGGTAATTCCCATCCATGCGGCGAGGTTTGTAATACCCATGCTCAATACCCCGAGATGATCAAAATAATATGCAGAGAAAAACAATAATAACATTGGAATAAAACTGGCAAGTCCGTAACGGTTGCCAAACACATTATACTGGTATTGCAGGTAGCCAATGAAAATAATAAAACTGATACAACCCAGCAACAACAGGTAATCAAAAAACATATTGGGTGCTGCAACCCTTTGTACAGAAAACGGAAGTTTATTTTTTAAACAATAATAAAAACAGCCAATACAAACCAATGCAATAAAAAGTAAAATGAACTGGTGCCCGATGGTATCTATATTCTTATAAACCAATATCCCCAATCCGCCAGTCAGCAGCAGCACGCCAAGGTATAAAAGTGTCTTGATTTCCCAGTGAACGGAAAACAGTGAACCAACCTGCCGTTGCTTTATTCTTTCGACAGAACCGGCTGAAATGAGCCCTTCGTCATGCAGTCTTGAAGCCAATGTATTATCCATAATTAAATATGGATTAAATATAGAGTAATAATAAGAAGCAGACCATAAAAATAGGTAACCGGTAGCTATGGGGAAGCATAAGGGCAGTACCCCAAAATAATAATCACCGGCAGGATCAAATATCAGAAAAAGTTTATACCTTAAATGACCCTAAATGCTCCCGGTATGAAAAAGTTCTGCACTTGCATATTAGTTTCCTTATTGTTCCTACTTACATATAATAATACAGCCTCAGCACAATTAAGGCCCGCCATACAATGGCAAAAATGCCTGGGAGGCACTTCAGATGACAGGGCGAATGATGTATTAATAAACCCCGACGGAACGATGATCGTAGTTGGTTGCACTTTTTCCGTGAATGGAGATATTACAAGCAACCATGGTGCCGGTGATGCATGGATCGTAAAGCTGGATTCATCAGGAAATATCATTTGGCAAAAAACGATCGGGGGAAACGGACTTGATTATTTCAAATCCGTTATTGCAACCTACGATAATGCATATTTATGCATTGGATATACTGCTTCAGATAATGGTGATGTATCGAATATCCATGGAAATGGTGATGCATGGATCGTGAAAGTAAGCTCCGATGGAAATATCATCAGCAGCAAATGCTATGGGGGTTCGATGGGTGATGATGCACAAGATGCGATCAAAACTCCTGATGGAGCTTATGCGATCATGGGCAATACCTCTTCATCCGATGGAGATGTGCTATCAACCGGTAAAGGCGCATGGGTATTCAAAATAAATGAAGCCGGGAATATCATCTGGGAAAAATGCCTGGGTTCAATGGGTGGTAAAAGGGCATATGACATAATAATATCTGAAAACAATAACATTTATGCGCTTGCATCCGGACCAGTAAATTATGTAGGCGGATTGTATCCAAACGAAGTTAACCTGGTGAGGAATCCCGGCTTTTTATTTGAACTTGACAATACAAACGGTAACAGCAACTTTGTTACATACGCACTGGGCAATAGCAATTATTACTACGGCGACAGTGCTTATGCTATGTGCAGAACAGCTAACGGCACCTACATGAGTGCATTGAATGAATCCTATTTCTATGTTGAGTTTTGTTATGATGAGAATTTTTACATCACAAGAAAAAACGATGGATCTAATAATACCAGTTCCCAACAAATAGGCGGAACTTTTACCCGGGGCTGTTCCAATTTATATGAGGATGGACAATACACAGCACCTACCCATGGACTCACAGCAGCAGAAACGGGTTCAGGTATCCTGGCGGCAGGAACATACTTTAGCCATATCTCCTACACAAACAGCGCATGGCTGTCCGACATAACGGGTTTCGGAGGCGTGTACGGTGGCCCCGGTAATAATTTCGAGGAAACTCTTTTTCGTTCTGTAAAAGTGTTGCCGGCCGGGAATGGTTATGTGGCGGTTGGTTATACCAATGACAATGGTGGAGATATTTCAGGCAATCACGGATCTTATGACTGCTGGGTTGTAAAACTAAGCGCCCTGAACAGGATCACCGGCAATGTATTCATTGATGCCAACAACAATAATATCAAAGATCCCGGCGAGCTGCCGTTTACACATGGCATCGTAAAAAGTACCAGGTCAGGATTTCAGCAAAGTGGAGTGCCGGTAAATGGATCTTACAGCAATGCGGTTGATCTGGGTACATTCACAACAACCCTTGCCATCAACAGACCTTATTATACAGCTACACCTGCCAGCAAGGTATCAACCTTTTCCAATTTCTCAAATTCCGACACAGCAAACTTTGCAGTTCATCCCATACCCGGAATTATTGACTATGCCGTTTCACTTTCAAACATTCCATCCAATATAAGGCCTGGATTCCCTGTTCAATATAATTTCAGTTATACAAACAGGGGAACTACCACACTCACAAATAAAGAGGTTGTTTTCATAAAAGATCCAAGATTACAACTGATCAATACTTTACCGCCTTTTACCAGTATTGTCGGCGACAGTATCAAATGGAATATTGCCAGTTTAGCGCCGGATGGTTCCGGTAATGTAATTGTAAATACGGAGGTAAGTCCGATACCAGTAGTAAACATTAACGATACACTCGAATCCGCTATTTTTATTGATAGCACCGCTGATTTTTATCGTGCAGATAATTACAAACCGATACGCCAACCCGTTACAGGCAGTTTTGATCCAAACGATAAACAGGAAATCCATGGTGGATTTATTACACCTGCAGAATTGAGTTCAGGAAAATACCTGGAGTATACCATTCACTTTCAGAATACAGGAAATGATACGGCCTTTACCATTATCATAAAAGATACACTCGATCCAAAACTGGAATGGGACAGCATTGAAGTGATTGCTGCAAGTCATCCTTTGCAGTTTAATATAGCCAACAGCAGGTTCATATACTGCACATTCAATAATATTAAACTTGTAGATAGTATTCACAATGAACCATTGAGCCATGGATATATCAGTTACCGTATCAAACCAAAGTCAACATTGGTACTAAATGATACAATTCGCAACAGTGCTTCTATTTATTTTGATTTCAATCCTCCAGTACAAACAAATACACAGTTGACCATTGTAAGTACAAGGCCTGTTCCTGTTATCTGGACAGGTACTGTCAGTAATGCATGGGAAGATCCATTGAACTGGAGTAATTCAAAACTTCCTGATGCCAATACAGATGTGATCATTAATTCAGGTGTTCCGAATTTCCCGGTTGTAAATTCCAATGCAGTTTGCAGAAGCATTAATGTAAGAACAGGTGCATCAGTGCTGGTTAAAACAGGCTTCTCTATAAAAGTAATCCACTAACAATGATTTGGAGATGTGCTGATGTGCTGATGTGCTGATATGATAGCACCATAAATCTTCACATCAGCACATTTTCAAATCAGCACATCAACATATTGTTTTTATTTCCAGCCTAATATTGTGAACTTTACAACATGAAGGATCGCAGTCAGCACATCCGTTATTTTTTATTCAGTCAATACCTTGCTGACGGTGTCCGCACAACCCTTGAAATTATTTTACCCGTTATCATCTTTGCCCAATTCGGAAAAATGAACCTTGGCTTTAGTGTGGCACTTGGCGCATTGTGTGTAAGCATCAGCGATGCACCAGGGCCTGTAGAACATAAACGAAATGGCATGCTTTACTGCAACCTGTTTGTTTTTGCCATGGCATTGCTTACAGGATTTTTAAATGGAAACACGATACTGATGGGATTATTGATACTGGGTTCAACTTTTTTCTTTACGATGTTCAGTGTTTATGGTGCAAGGGCAGCATCAGTTGGTACAGCCGCGTTACTGGTAATGATATTCAGGCTGGCCGATGTTATGCCAGCAATGGATGTTTTCAAAGACAGCCTGTTGATATTGGCAGGCGGCACCTGGTACATGCTTGTTGCATTGATATTTTTCAGGTTCACTCCTTACCGCCCTGCACAAAGGTCATTAGGAGAATGTATTCATGAAACGGCAGAATACCTGCGCATCAAAGCAGCACTGTATGATGTAAATACAAATTTTGAGGACGAATACCGCAAACTTGTTGCGCAACAGATAGTAGTGAACGAAAAACAGGATGCAGTAAGGGAACTGTTGTATAAGAACCGTGAACTGACAAAGGAATCAACCACATCGGGTAAAATTCTCATACTTACTTTTTCCGACCTGATGGACCTGTATGAACAGATAACGGCCACCTGGTATAATTATGAATTGTTGAGGCAACGTTTTGCAGGCACAGGAATTTTAGAAGACGTATCTGTTGTTATCAATAAGATAGCAGGTGAGCTGGATAATATCGGCCTCGCCATTCAGTCAAACAGCGTTTATAAAAAACAATACGAGCTGATACCGGAATTGGACAAGCTAAAAGCCAAAATTGATGAACTAACAGAAACGCATAACAGTAAATTGGTATTAAAAAAAATACTGGTAAACCTTCGCAACCTGGGTGAAAGGGTTGATGAACTGACAAATTATTTTCTTGCCTCAAAACATGTTAAACGCAAACTTTACAGCGATAATGATTATGCCAGGTTTGTATCGCACCAGCAGATAGACCTTTCATTGTTCCGGAACAATATGCACCTGGAGTCATCCGTATTCCGCCATTCATTAAGGATGATGATCACCTGTGTGGCGGGTTTTCTGATCACAAAACTTATTTCCACTGGCCATCACAGTTACTGGGTGTTGCTGACAACGATCGTGATCTTAAAACCCGGATTCGGGTTAACCAAGCAAAGAAATATAGAAAGATTGATTGGCACAGTTGCAGGAGGGTTCATCGGTGTATTGATCCTGTTCTTTGTCCACGACAGGAATATATTGTTTGTATTGATCGCATTCTTCATGCTTGGTACATATACTTACCAGCGCCTGAATTACCAGGTAATGGTAATATTCACCACTCCTTATGTGATCATACTATTTCACCTGCTGGGCATGGGTTCCTGGAATATTGCACAGGAACGGCTACTCGATACCGGTATAGCCTGCGTGCTTGCATTCATGGCAAATTATTTTTTATTCCCGCATTGGGAGATCAAACATTTCAGGAATTATATGCTCAGCGCATTAAAGGCGAATATTGATTACCTGGTAAAACTCAGGGATATTCCCATTGGTAAAAAAGTTCCGCCAATAGAATATAAACTTGTGAGAAAAGAACTGTACGTGAGCATTGCAAATCTTTCTGCCGCTTTTCACCGGATGCTATCAGAACCCAAAAGCAAACAACAGGACAGCAAGAAAGTGTATCGTTTTGTTGTGCTCAACAATGTATTATCTTCTAATGTGGCCAGTTTGTCATCAGGATTAAACGAACTTAATTCAGGGGCATGGCCAAAAGAAAATTTACACCAGTTACAACGGTCAATTAAAATACTGGAAAGCACATTACAAAAACTTGATCCCGGGCAGAAGTCTGTGAATACAGAACACAAACTTATAACCAACGATCAGCCACCAGACAAACACCTGACCGAGCAACTTGATTTTATTTATAAAGTATCGGCAGATATTGAAAAGATAAGTGATGAAATAATATAACAGATACTGGATATTTATCGAGAACCAATCCGGTATCTGGCATGAAGAATCTAATATCGTATTATATAAATATAGCAACATGACTGAAAACGAAATAATACTTAGAACTATTGAATTCGTAAAACAAACCTTACATGGCGCCGAAGGCGGGCACGACTGGTGGCATATTGAAAGAGTATATAATAATACAAAAGCAATTGCATTAACAGAAAAAGTAAATATTTTTATTGCTGAACTGGGTGCATTACTGCATGATATTGCAGATGCAAAATTTCATAACGGCAATGAAAATATCGGACCTGAAAAAGCTAGGGAATTCCTGCAGTCATTACAGGTTGATGAAAAAACAATTGAGCAGGTGGAAAATATCATCCGCAATATTTCTTTCAAAGGAGGGAATTTCAATGCCGGATTTTCATCTCCCGAACTTTCAGTTGTGCAGGATGCCGACAGGCTGGATGCCATGGGTGCAATAGGTATTGCACGTGCATTTAATTATGGTGGTTTTAAGAACAGGGAAATTTATAACCCAATGATCGCACCTGATATGCAAATGGATAAAGAAACTTATAAAAAAAGCAACGCCCCTACCCTCAATCATTTCTACGAAAAATTATTGTTACTGAAAGACAGTATGAATACAGATACAGGAAAAAGAATGGCAGCAGAAAGACATGAGTTCATGGAAAAATACCTTGAACAGTTTTATGGAGAATGGAACGGGAAGAAATAATTTGGAAATGTAGCAATTTGGAAATTTGAAAATGAGAGTAGTAATAAAACATACAGACTTCTTCAAGCTAATAGAATCTTCAAATTGACACATCTCCAAATTTCCAAATCAAAAAAAGCCCCATCCTTTTCAGAACAGGGCATATTGTCATTTGTCATTCTTACTTATTAAAGCTAACCGGTTTTATTGATGTGCATCGTTTTTTTACGGCGCTGATAGACCAGGTAATTGAAGACATTTTCAGCAGATTTGCTATTGCTTGTCTGGAACTGTTTACCGGAAAGAACCGAAAACAATGCTGAAAACGCGGTCTTGATCTCTTCTGTCATCAGATAAAAAAGATTCTGTCTTGGTTTCATATATAGGTGTTTTGTTTACATAGAGTGAATAAGTAAACGTAAAAAATCATAATATATTATGTTTATAGATACACAGATGACACGGATTGAACGGATCTACGCAGATTATTCCTTAAAATCAGTCTCATCCGTGTCATCCGCGTATCTATCAGCCACATAAAAAAAGCCCCGTTCTTTCGAACAGGGCTATATAAATTAGGAGCCAGAATCCAGTATCCAGAATCTAGTATCCAATGCTTATTCTTCTCCTATCTTCACTTTACCTTTCTGCTTAGCTATCACTTCTTCTGCAATGTTATTTGGTGCAGGATTGTAATGGCTGAACTCCATGGTAGAAGTTGCACGTCCGCTACTCAATGAACGCAGCTGTGTAACATAACCAAACATTTCACTCAAAGGAACTTTTGCTTTGATAACCTGTACACCGTGTTTGCTGTCCATACCTTCCAGCATACCACGACGGCGGTTAAGGTCACCCGTTACATCACCCATGTACTGATCCGGTGTAAGAACTTCCACTTTCATGATCGGCTCAAGTAATACAGGTTTAGCTTTACGGCCTGCCTCACGGTATCCTTGCTTGGCACAAAGTTCAAAAGACATAGCATCAGAATCCACCTGGTGGAATGATCCGTCTTTTACAACAACCTTCATACTTTCCATTGGATAACCGGCAAGTACACCTGTACTCATCGCAGACTCAAAACCTTTCTGGATAGCAGGAACAAATTCTTTTGGAATTGATCCGCCAAACAGTGAGTTAACGAACTGGAAATGTCCTTTACCTTCTTTCAAAAATTCTTCATCAGCAGGGCCGATAGAGAAAATGATATCAGCGAACTTACCACGGCCACCCGTTTGCTTTTTAAGCGTTTCACGGTGCTCGATAGTATTATGGAATGCTTCTTTATAAGCAACCTGTGGAGCACCCTGGTTGATCTCAACTTTAAATTCACGCTTCATCCTGTCGATAATGATCTCAAGGTGTAACTCACCCATACCACTCAGGATGGTTTGTCCTGTTTCTTCGTCTGTCTTTACACGTAAGGTTGGATCTTCTTCAACAAGTTTAGCGATCGCCATACCCATTTTATCAACGTCGGCCTGTGTTTTAGGCTCAATTGCAATTGCGATAACCGGTTCAGGGAAGGTCATTGCTTCCAGAACGATCGGATGATCTTCGTTGCACAACGTATCTCCTGTTTTGATATCCTTGAAACCAACAGCTGCTCCAATATCTCCTGCTTCAATATAATCAACAGGATTTTGTTTGTTGGCGTGCATCTGCATGATACGGCTGATACGCTCGTTCTTTCCTGTACGGGTGTTCAGCACATAAGAACCAGAATCCAAACGGCCGCTATAAGCCCTGAAGAACGCCAAACGTCCTACGAAAGGATCGGTCATGATCTTGAAAGCCAATGCACTGAATGGTTCTTTTGG
>Ga0209023_10008146_pt1 | contig 10581 bp, 11 predicted proteins | sample LakOneMetagenome_FD_187468 | JGI IMG/M metagenome (GOLD analysis project Ga0209023, IMG submission 187468) | Freshwater and sediment microbial communities from Lake Erie, Canada (SPAdes) (version 2) | ecosystem: Environmental > Aquatic > Freshwater > Lentic | place: Lake Erie, Canada...
AGCATCTTGGTGATGACCTTGATCACCGCCGCCGAGCCGATCGGCCCCATCAGGAAAGACTTCGCGCACATCGCCTCGATCGCCGGGCGATGGCGTTCGTAGAGCGCGGCGTCGCCGCCGACCAGCGCCGTGATCCTGCCCGCCGCCGCCAGATGCACGCCGCCAGTCACCGGGCATTCCAGCGTCTCGATGCCTTTCGCCGAAGCGATTGCCGCGAGGCGCAGGATCTCGTCGCGGCCGTTGGTCGACATCTCGATCCAGGTGCCGTCCCCGAGCAGGCCTTCCAGCAGTCCGCCGGGACCTGCAAGCACTGCCTCACTCACCGTGGGCGAGGGCAGGCAGGTGATGGCATTGCCCGCGCGGGCGGCGGCTTTAGCCGGACTGCCCGCCGCCGTGGCGCCAAGCGCGACGAGGCGCTCGACCGCCGCCGGGTCGCGGTCGAAGACCGTAACGGCAAAGCCGTTGCGCAACAGGCTGGCGGCGAGGTTGCCGCCGAGATGGCCGAGGCCGATGAAGGCGTAGCTTTCGCTCACGGCATCAACGGCGTCTGCATCATCTGCAGATGCAGGTCATTGCCGTCATAGGGATGGGCGTCGCAGACCTCCTCGTTGAGCTCGACTCCGAGGCCGGGCTCTTTCGAGGGGATGACGTTGCCGTCCTGCCATTCGATCTTGTTCCTGAGCAGCGTGGCGTGGAAGCCGTCCCACTGCTTCAGCGATTCCAGGATCAGGAAGTTGGGCAGCGTCACGGCCAACTGGATGTTGGCGGCGCCGACGATCGGCCCGCAATAGCAGTGCGGCGCCACCTGGATGTGGTAGGCCTCGGCCATGGCGGCGATCTTCTTGGTTTCCAGAATGCCGCCGGAGCGGCCGAGGTCCGGCTGCAGGATGGTCGCGGCGCGGTTCTCGATGACGCGGGCGAATTCGAATTTCGTCGTCAGCCGCTCGCCCGTGGCGATCGGGATCGACGTGCCGCGGGCGACCTGCGCCATCACCTCGGGCATATCCGGCGGCACCGGCTCCTCGAACCAGAGCGGATCGTAAGGCTCGATGGCGCGCGCCATGCGCAACGCGCCCGACGCGGTGAACTGACCATGCGTGCCGAAGAGGATGTCGGCCCGCATGCCGACTGCCTCGCGGATCGCCTTGATCATGCGCGCCGACAGGTCGATGTCGATGAGGCGCGGCTGGTGACCGTCATAGGCCGTATAGGGCCCCGCCGGGTCGAGCTTGACCGCATTGAAACCCTGCTCGACATATTCGAGCGCGCAAGCCGCCGCCATGTCGGGATCGTTGTAGACGTTCCTGCCGTGCGCATCCTCGGAATGGACACTGCCGGTGTGCGGGTAGAGATAGGTGTAGGAGCGCAGCGTTTCGTGCACCTGGCCGCCGAGCAGCTTGTAGACCGGCTTGCCGGCCTCCTTGCCGATGATGTCCCAGCAAGCCATTTCGAGCGCCGAGAAGCAGCCCATGCCGGACACGTCCGGGCGCTGGGTGAAGCCGGAGGAATAGATGCGGCGGAACAGGTTCTCGATGTCGTGCGGGTCGCGGCCGACAAGGTAGCGCTCGGCCAAGTCCTCGATCATGCTGGCGGTGACATGCGCCGAGAAGGTGGCGTTGTAGGCCTCGCCATAGCCGACCACGCCACTATCGGTGGTGAGCTTGACGAAGATGAAATACTTGCCGCCGATACCGGGCGGCGGGTTGCCGACAACCCAGGTCTTGACGTCGGTGACTTTCATTTCTGATCCTCCAGGATGAGGTCGGCGCCTTTCCATCCGGTGAGGATCGAGGCGGCGTTGGTGTTGCCGGTGATGTTGTCGGGAAAGATCGAGGCGTCGACGACGCGCAGACCCGCGAGCCCGTGCACCCTGAGCCGCGGATCGACGACGGCACGCGAGGCGTCCGGACCCATGCGGCAGGTCGAGACCGGATGGTAGACGGTGCCCGAACGCTTCCTGAAATCCTGAATCAGGTCGGCATCGGAAGTGATGGAGGGACCAGGCAAAACCTCTTCCTCGATGATCTCGGCCATCGCCGGCATCGAGGCGATCCTGCGCACGAACTTCACCGCCGCCAGCATCTCGTCGACATCGGCGTTGGTGGAATAGGCGTTCGCCGCGATCTTCGGGTAGTCGCGTGGATTCCTCGAGCGGATCATGATCTCGCCTCGGCTCGAGGGGCGGCAGTTGGAAAGGCCGATGGAAAAGCCTGGCCATGGATCGGGCGTCAGGATCGGCCTTTCGCCGCTCTTCGGGATGACCGTCGAGAAGGCCTGGAAATAGAGCTGCATGTTCGGCCGCGCCATCGAAGCGTCGGTGCGGAAGAAGCCGCCGGCATTGTTCATCGACAGCGACAGCGGGCCGGAGCGCAAGAGGATGTATTGCATGCCGACCAGCAGCTTGCCCCACCAGGGGCGCAGGATCTGGTTCAGCGTCGGCAGCCTGCCCTTGAAAGTGTAGTTGATGCCGACATGGTCCTGCAAATTGGCGCCGACATTCTCGTTGGCGTGGACGACCGGGATATCGAGGCCGCCAAGCAACCCGGACGGTCCGACGCCGGAGAGTTGCAGCAATTGCGGCGAGTTGACCGAGCCGCCGGAAAGGATCACCTCGCGGCCGGCGCGGACGGTTTTCGTCTGGCCATCCTGCTCATACTCGATGCCGATGGCGCGCTTGCCCTCGAAGAGGATCTTGGTCGCCAGCGCGTTGGCCTCGACACGGACGTTGTTGCGCTTCATCGCCGGGTGCAGGAAGGCGCGGGCGGCGGACATGCGGCGGCCGTTCTTCGTCGTGATCTGGTAGACGCCGACGCCCTCCTGGGAGGCGCCGTTGAAGTCGGGATTGAGCGGCAGGCCGGCCTGTTGGGCGGCGGCAAGGTAACGTTTGGTCAGCGGGTGCACGGCGTTCGTGCAATCGGTGATGTGCAGCGGCCCGCCGGTGCCGCGCCATCGGTCGGCGCCGGCTTCGTTGTCTTCCATCGCCTTGAAGGCGGGCAGCAGCTCGTCATAGCTCCAGCCAGGATTGCCGGCGGCGGCCCAGGCGTCGAAATCCTCGCGCGCGCCGCGAATGAAGACCATGGCGTTGATCGAGCTCGAGCCGCCGAGCAGCTTGCCGCGCGGCCAGTGATCGGCATTGTTGCTGAGGCCCGGATCCGGCTCGGTCTTGTAGTTCCAGTTGACCGCCGGATCGAAGAAGGTCTTGCCGTAGCCGAGCGGCATCTGGACATAGAACCTGCGATCGGTTCCACCGGCCTCCAGCACCAGCACGGAGAAGCGGCCGGAAGCCGAGAGCCTTTCCGCCAGGACCGAACCGGCCGAGCCGGAGCCGACGATAATGAAATCATAGGTCTGCATGATGGGCGCGCGGGCTCCGGAATCCGGTGCCTACCCTAGACAGTGCCGGCTCGTCGCGTCGCCGGGGCTTCCGGCATGGCTTGTGAAAAAAGCGACTGGCGTGTTTGCACTCAGCCGACGGGCAGGTCGTTTTTCCTGAAGGCGCGGCTGGAAATCGAAATCGGATTGTCGCTGGGATCGCGGCCGTTGGCGAAAACATAACCGTCCGCGCGATGCAACGCGCCGAAAATCAGTCCGTCCTTGGCGCATCGTCCAGAAAAGGCTTCGACATCCTCCACGTCGAACACCAGCTTTACGGTCGATTGTCCGCGTTTCTGTCCTTTGGCCGCCTGATGGAGCATAAGGCTCGCGCCTCCGGCGGGATTGACCAATTCGACAATCCTGTCGCCTGCCTGGCGATGCGCCCTGAAGCCGAAATGCCTTTCATAAAAGATCGCCGTCGCTTCCAGGTCCCGGACATAAAGAACAATCCGGTTGAGCGGCAGGGTCACGTCTTTCCTCCATCGACCGTGAGATATGCGCAAGCGGCCGTTGCTCTCGGGGTGGAGCGCGTTGACGAGTGCGAGCCGCGAGGCTACGTGATTTGGGCGTCGATTTCGAGGGGATGACTCCATGGTGCATTACGCGGACGGAAAGCCGCTCGGCGACCTCACCTTGAGGACGTTGGCCATGCCTTCCGACGCCAACGCCGCCGGCGACATTTTCGGCGGATGGGTGATGGCGCAGATGGACCTTGCCTGCGGCATCCGCGCTGCCGAGCGCGCCAAGGGCCGCGTGGTGACCGCGGCGGTCAAGGAAATGTCCTTCGCCAAGCCGATGAAGATCGGCGACACGCTCTGTATCTATACCCATGTCGAGCGGGTCGGCCGCACCTCGATGGTGCTCAAGGTCGAGGCCTGGGCACAGCGTTATCTCTCCGACCTGATGGAGAAGGTCACCCATGCCGATTTCATCATGGTGGCGCTGGACGGCGAGGGCAAGCCGAAGCCTATTCCGGCCGAGACCTGACGCTACCGATTCTGCAAGGCTTGCCGCTTTGTAACAACGCTCGCGCGGCCGATGCGCCTCGCGACATCCGATGGTTGCCTCCGCGTTCCAATGTGCGGCGTCGGAGGAAAGACAATGCGTCAACACATGCTGAACGGCTGGCTCGTGGCAGCTCTCGTCGCCTTGGTCTGCCTGCTCGGCATAACTGCCTATGTCGAAGTCAGGAACGACCTTCCGCATATTGCTTGCGTGCACGGCGACGGAGGCGTCAAGGCGCCGGTAGCGCGATGCCAGGGCTGCGAGCCGGCATCATGCGACAACCATATGGCGAGGGCCTGAACGGGGTGATCCTGAATGCGCCGCCGGGCTCGCTCGCGGGACGGCATGCTGCTCCAGCAGAATGTGTCCTAGCAGCCTTTCACAGGAGAGCTGGAGTCTAGTGGCGAGCAGGCGGCGTTGACTGCAACGAACCAAAAAAATCCTTGTATTACAAGGGTTCAAGCCTGCTGCCGATCGAATTTCACTCGCGCCGCCCTGACCCTTTCGGTGTTCTTGCGGGCCCATTCGCCGAGCGCGCCGACCGGCACCAGCAACTCGTGTCCAAGCTCCGTGAGCTCGTAATCGACGCGTGGCGGAATGGTCGCAAACACCTTGCGCGTGACGAAGCCGTCACGCTCAAGACCACGCAGGGTTGTGGTCAGCATCTTTTGCGATATGCCGCCGACGGCCGCTCGCAGTTCGTTGAAGCGCATCGCTCCGTCGCCCAGTTTGCCGACCACCAGAACGGTCCATTTGTCGCCGACCCGCTGCAGGATTTCAGAAACGGCGCGGCAGTCCTCGGTGTTATGCGGGTGCCTCAGTAACAAAAATGTGCCTCCTTGCGCGCTGCGTTGTCAGTATCACATATAGCGCCGGTATCCAAACGATACCAGCAATTCCCCCCAAGGAGAGCCCCTTATGTCCAAACCCAAAATCGCCATTGTCGTCGGTTCGACGCGCGCCGCCCGCTTCGCCGACGTGCCGACTCAGTGGATCGCCAAGATCGCCAAGGCGCATGCCGATATCGACGTCGAGATCGTCGATCTGCGCGATTTCCCGCTGCCCTTCTTCGATGAGGTCGCTTCTTCCGCTTGGGCGCCGTCACAGAACGAGGTGGCGCAGCGCTGGCAGAAGAAGGTCGCCAGCTTCGACGGCTTCATCTTCACCGCCGCCGAATACAATCACGGCCCGACCGCCGTGCTGAAGAACGCCATCGATTACGCCGCCAACGAATGGAACAAGAAGCCGGCCGGGTTCGTCGGCTATGGCAGCGTCGGTGGTGCACGCGCCGTCGAGCAACTGCGGCTGCATGCCGTCGAGCTGCAGATGGCGCCGGTCAAGTCGGCCGTGCACATTGCCTGGGGCGATTTCCTTGCCGTTCGCCAGGGCGACAAGAAGCTCGAGGATTTCGAGCACCTCAACCAGGCCGCCGCCGCGCTCGTCAACGACGTCGCCTGGTGGGCCAAGGTGCTGAAGGCGGCACGCGCCGCCGACGCGATCGCAGAGGAAGCCAAGGCGGCCTGAGCTTTTCCGGAATTATCCTCCCAAGGGATATGGGGCGGCGCCTGCGCCGCCCTTTTCAATTGGGCCGGGCCCCGCCGCTCCGCCTAGCGGGTTTTCAGCGGGCGATGGGGCGGTGGCCGTCGGGCAGGCGGGTAGCGATCAGCTTGTCGATGCGGCGGCCGTCGAGGTCGACCACCTCGAAGCGCCAGCCTTGCGCGTCGACGCATTCCCCGGTGGCCGGCAGATGGTGCAGATGCGACAGGACGTAGCCGGCGACCGTCTCGTAGTCGCGGTTCTCGGGCAGGTCGATACCGAGCACCTCGGCCATCTCGTCGGCCTGCATGTAGCCGGCGAGCAGCCATGAGCCGTCCTCGCGCTTGACGGCGTTCTCTTCCTCGCCGGCGTCGAGATCCGAGCGGAAGACGCCGGTGATCGCTTCGAGAATGTCGGCCGGTGTGACGATGCCTTCGAAATGGCCGTATTCGTCATGGACGAGCGCCATCGGCACGTCCGATTCCTTCAGCGTCGCCAGCACGTCGAGCGCGTCGGCCTGGTCATGGACGATGGGTGCCGTGCGCACGTGCTGGCGCGGCTCCAGCGCCTTGCCGCCCAGGATCGTCGCCAGCACGTCGCGCGTCTGCACGACCCCGACCATGGCATCGACATTGCCGTCGCCGGCGGGAAGGCGCGAGTGCTGCGTCTCCATCAGGAGCCGCCTGACGGCCGCCTCGTCCGATTGCAGGTTGATCCAGTCGACCTCGGTGCGCGGCGTCATCACTGCGCGCACGGCGCGGTCGCCGAGGCGCATGACGCCGGCGATCATGCGCCGCTCGTCGGATTCGATGGTGCCGTGATGCTCGGCCTCGGCGACCAGCATCTTGATCTCCTCGTCGGTGACCTTCTCTTGCGCCTCGCCGGCCTGGCCGAGCAGCCAAAGGAGGGCGCGGCCGGAAATGTCCAGCAGGAAGACGAGCGGCGCCGAGATGGTGGCGAGAATGGTCATCGCCGGCGCCGCCCTGACGGCAACCCGCTCCGGATCCTTCAGCGCGATCTGCTTCGGCACCAGTTCGCCGACGATGAGCGAGGCATAGGTGATGATCGCGACGACGATGCCGACGCCGACAGGGTCGGCGACGGTCTCGCGGATGCCGGTCGAGGCGAGGTAGCGCGCCAGCCGCTCGCCCAGCGTGGCGCCGGAAAAGGCGCCGGACAGAACCCCGACCAGGGTGATGCCAATCTGCACCGAGGACAGGAACTTGCCGGGATTGGAGCCGAGCGCCAAAGCGCGACCGGCACCCTTGATATTGCGGTCGATCATCGCCTTGAGCCGGGCCGGCCGCGACGAGACGATGGCAAGTTCCGACATTGCCAAAAGGCCGTTCACCAGAATGAGGACGGCCACCACTGCGATCTCAACGTAAAGCATAGGGCGTCAATAGCATTGCCGCATCGCATTCGAAAATAGCGCGAAGGCTGTTTTTCAAGTCGCGAACATAGCCGACGGGGAAATCCGCCGCCGCGTCAGGGTAATTGCTTGAGCACGCCGACCATCGCCATGCCGTCAGTGAAATACGGATCGCCGCCGCCGTTCCTCCCGCTTTTCGTGGCGCCGATGCCGGGTATCTCGCCGGTCGAGGCCAACAGGCCCGCCGCACCGAGGTCACCGACCAGGAAGTCGCGCTCGGCGTCGATGTCTGGGGCGATATGGTGAGTGACGGCGCCGGTGTCGTGGCTGAGGCCGACGCCGCGGTCGAAGCTGGCGGAGCCCAGCCACAGCGGCCGGCCGTCGCTATCCACCGTGTCGGTCTGCCAGAAGCGGACATGGTGGCGCTGGTCGGCGCTGTCGCCGACCGGCTTCTCGAAAGCGAGGTCCTGGGCGCGGCCTTCGAACAGCAGGCGGCTCATCGGCGCATCGGGGTAGGGGCGGGAAAACAGAACGCTTTCGCCGATGTCGATCGCGGTCCTCAGCGTGACGGCATCGGCCGTATCCCAGCCTGCGACGGCAAAGGCGTGAATGACTTCCTTTTGCGTGCCGACAAGTCCGACATTGATCGGATCGCCCGGAATGCCCTGCGGCGTATGCGTCACCATCTCGAAGTGTTGCGTGCGCAGGCCGCGCTCCCGCCAGGTCCAGAATTCCGGCGCGGCCAGATAGGCGAATGCCAGATAGAAAGCGCAGAACGCCGCCAGCCAGATTGCCGCGCGCCGCCGAAGGCTTCGCTTACCCACGAGACTGCTCCAAGCCCATGGGCGGCTACTCTATGCGGCGAGGCGTGAATTGGGCAGGGGGCGCTTAACCATTTGTTTTCACGCAATTCCAAATGAAAAACCGTCGCGCGCCTTCTTGGAATTCACCCTAACGGCAGGCGCGGTAACCGCTTTTGCGATTCTTGACGTCGAAATGGAAGTGGTTGCGGTGATCGTAGTTGTAGCCGGGGCCGAGGACCGTGTTGAAATACTGGCAGCCATCGGCGCGCACATTGTTGAGGAAGCCGCGGGTGCGGAAGGCGAACAGGCCGGGCTTGCGGACGTCGATGTCGTCGCCATTGTTGAGCTCGATGCTCATGACGTCGAGCGCGTTGCCCTTGCCGTGCTCCGATAAGACGCCTTCGCCGGCGATGTTGCGGCAGGAGTAACTCGAGCCCTGGTGGATGGTCTTGACGCCCGAAAAGTAGCGCCAGCGGGCGGCCGGCACGAGCTCGTTCTTCGTCCACGCCGCGAAAGTCGCGGCCATATTGCATGTCAAGGTCGCGGCAGGTTTCATCTCGACGCTGCCGATGGCCGAAACCTTCACCGGGAAATCGATGCCGCATTGGCCTTCATGGATTGGCTGAATGTCGGTGTAGGCGACACCGAGACGCTTCAACTCGTTGCGGCAATCGATCTCGCTGGCCGGCATCTGCCCGGGCGACGACATCGGCGCATCCATGCGCGGATAGGCCGCCTGGGTCATATAAGGGTCGGATGGGACAAGCCGCTGCATGCCGGAGTATTGCGGGGTATCCGGCATGGCGGCCGTCTGGCTGCCGACATCGACGGCGGGTTGCAGCGAGAAGACATCGCCCGTTGTGCATGCCGACACCGCCGCTATGGCAAGCCCGGCGGCGAGCCGGAGGGCCGCGGAGCGCGCAAAACTGTTCTGCCGCGCCGCGGCAGGCATGGCGCCAAGTGTTTTGGCCATCGAAAGGGCATCCTGTCCCCGGATGGCACAAGCCTAGTCGCCAAGAGTAAAGGAAAGATCAGCGCCGGCATTCACGCCTGGGGCCGAATTGCGGCATCTGTTCTCCGATATCCGCTTATTGGCAGAATGTCCCGCCGTGGCGGCGCGGCTCGAGGTCGAGGTGGAAGTGCAGCGAATGGTCGGGATCGCTGCCGGGGCCAAGCACGGTCTTGAACGGCCCGCAGGCGGCCTTGCGCACCCTATCCAGGAACTCTCCATCCTGTTCGGGCGGCGCCGGGCCGATCTCGACCTTTCTCCCGTCCGCCAGAGTGAAGCTGGCGATGTCCAACGCATTGCCGAAAGCGTGTTCGGACAGTTTGCGGGTGCCGTGACGCGGACGGCAGACAAAGGCCGAGGCCTGGCGGATCGCCTTGAGATCGGAGCCGAATTCGGCCTTGGCGGCGGGCTGGATGACATCGGCGGTGAAGCGAGCGGCAGCTTCGGCCATCTGGCAATTGAGCTCGGTGCCGGGGCCGATGCCGATCGATTTTCCAAGCGTCTTGAGAATGATCGGGTAAGGGATCGAGCAGCCGATCTCGGCATCATGCTCGGCCTTGTGCTCCTCGAATTCGACGCCGAGCACCCTTAGGCGGTCGCGGCATGCCGTCTCCTCTTCAGGCATCTTGTCGGCGGGCAGGTCGGCTGAGCGCGGATCGGGAAGCATCTTTTCTTCCTCCGCTGGGGTGGCTTTCTCCGCCGATGCGGGCTTTTGTTCCGGCCGTGGCGCCGTCGCGGGGGGTGCCGGCTCCAATCCGGTCGGCTTTTGCGGTGGCGTCGGGACGGTTGCCGGCGTCTGAGGCTCCTGTTGCGATTCCCGATCGGGGTTTTCGGCGGGCCGCACTTGCGGAATGGGCGCTGCCGTTGGCGTTTCAAGCGCCGGCGTGGCGCGTTGGCTCATATGCGGCCGGTGATGGTGATGCCGGGCCGCCGCCGGCGCGCACGGCAAGGTTGCCGCCAAAAGCAGCGCCAGTCTGCAAATTCCGGAAAAGCTCAGCGTTGCCATCGGCCGGAAACGGCGCCGGCACGGCAAGGTTGCCTTGGGGCGGCGGCGTTGCGATCAAAATCGATTACCGGTTCGTTACGCGCCGATCGCCTCCAGGCCTTCCTCCAGCCAGTCGGCGAGCTGCGGCAGGCCGAGCAGGTATTTTGCGGTGCGCCTGTTGGCGCGCTCACGCGCGGCTGCCACCGCCTCGACCCATTCGGAAGCTTCGTAGTCGCCGCGGCCGACCCAGGCCAAGGCCACGAGCTCGGCCGCTTCATCGACATTGAGATCGTTGATCAGCTCGCGGAACTCTTCCTCGGTCAGGTCTTCCGAGGCTTCCTCGGCGAGGCCGTCGTGATGATGGTTGTCATGCCTGTCGCCGTCGAACTCGACCTCGTGCTCGGCGCCATCGTCATAATCCTCGTTGACGGCGGCGCTCAACGCCTTGGCCTTGAGGATGAACAGACGCACCGTGTCCGGGTCGATGGAAAGCTCC
>Ga0209023_10008147_pt1 | contig 10581 bp, 8 predicted proteins | sample LakOneMetagenome_FD_187468 | JGI IMG/M metagenome (GOLD analysis project Ga0209023, IMG submission 187468) | Freshwater and sediment microbial communities from Lake Erie, Canada (SPAdes) (version 2) | ecosystem: Environmental > Aquatic > Freshwater > Lentic | place: Lake Erie, Canada | collected...
TCGATTGCGCCACCGTCACCGCGTTCGAGCCGGCGCGCTTGGCCACGGCCAGCGTCACCGCCGGGCTGCGCAGGGGGGCGCCACTGGCGTCGCGCGTGACCATGGCGGTGATCGGATCCGTGCTGTCGGGGGCCAGTTCCACCGTCGCCACGTCACGCAGATAGACCGGTCTTCCGTCGCGCGTCGTCAGCAGCAGGTTGCCGATGGCTTCGGGCGTTGCCAGCGTCTCGCCCGAGGTCAGCATGATCTCTTGACCCTGGTCACGGATGAGGCCGGCGGGAAAGGCACGGTTGGCACCCTGGACCTTGGCGGTCAACTGTTGCAGCGTCACCCCGTAAAGTGCCAGCCTGGACGGGTCGGGGTCGATGCGGATCATGTCGTCCTTGGCGCCGACCAGATAGGTCAGGCCAACATCATCGATCTTGGCGATCTCGGTCTGCAATTCGCGTGCGATGCGGGTCAGATCGCTGGCCGTGATCCCGGTGGCATCGGGCGTCGGATGCAGGGTCAGCGACAGGATGGCCACGTCGTCGATACCGCGCCCGACGATCAGCGGCTCGGGGATGCCGACGGGGATGCGGTCGATATTGGCGCGGATCTTGTCATGAACGCGCAGCACGGCGGCATCCGCCGAGGTGCCGGTCTTGAAACGTGCGGTGACCAGCACGGCATCGTCTCGGGTCTGGGAATAGACATGTTCCACCCCGCCGATGCCCTTGATGATCTGTTCCAGCGGCTCGGTGATCAGCTTGACGGCATCGGGTGCGCGCAGCCCGTCGGCGCGAACCTGGATATCAACCATCGGAACCGAGATCTGGGGCTCTTCCTCGCGCGGCAGCGCCATCAGCGCCACAAGGCCGAACACGACCGCGGCAATCAGCAGCAGCGGCGTCAGCGGCGAGGCGATGAAGACGCGGGTCAGATTGCCGGCAAGCCCAAGTTTCTGGGGTGGAATCTGGGTCATGTCAGGGCACCACGATGGTATCGCCAGCGCGAAGGCCGGTAAGGATTTCGACCTGAGCGGCACCATCATGGACAAGAACCTCGCCCGGGACGACGCTGCGGGCGACTTCGCGCCCCGCCTCGATCACCTTGACGAAATCAAGACCGGCGCGGCGAAAAAGTGCCTCTTGCGGCACGATCAACGCCTTGCGCTGGCCCACCGGGACTTCGACCAGAACCCGGGCATCGACAAAGCGGGCATCAAGGGCTGCGACCTCGACATCGGCGATGACACGGCCGTTCTGGATCAGCGGATATAGTTTTGCCAGCGTTCCTTTGGCTTCGGCGCCTGCGGCGGTGATGTGGATGGGGGCGCCGACCGTCAGTGCATCGGCATAGCGTTCGGGTATGGCAAGGCGCAGAAAAAAGCCACCGCCGCCGATGCTGGCCAGCGGTTCGCCCGCCATGATGACCGCGCCATGCGTGACGGGCACCGACAGCACCAGCCCGGCAACCGGGGCCAGCACGGCACCTTCTTCTGCCTGTTGCTCCGCGACAGAACGCTGCGCCTGTGCCGCGTCGATCTGATTGCGGGTGACATCGACATCGGTGGCCAACTGCTCAAGCCGTTGGGCGGTGCTGACGCCACGGTCAACCAGCGAACGGCCGCGCGCCAGATCGGCTTCGGCGCGGGCCAGTTGTGCCTCTAGCGCGCGCAACTGGGCATCGATGGCGGCGATCTGAAAGGCGATCTTGTCGTCGTGCACCTCGGCGATGCGCTGGCCCGCCGTCACACTGTCGCCTTCGGATACCAGCAGTTCGGCCACCGTGCCGCCAATGCGGGCGCGGGCGGAAACCAGATCGCGGGCCTCGACCCGGCCATAGACGGCTTTCCATTCCGGCACGTCCTGTGGGACCAGAACGACAGGTCTGGCAGTCACGGTCAAGGGGACCGCGCCCAAAAACAGGGCGAACAGCAGGGGGCGCATCGGGGGTTCCTCCGCCTGGTAAGGCTGTGGTGTGGGCGACCTTAGAAGGCTTTGCCGGGCTTCAGGCCAAGGCGCTTCATCAGCATGGCCGCCGGACAAAAGCCGGTAAAGGCCGATTGCAACAGGTTGGCGCCGACAAAGACCGTCAACCAGACGAAAAGCGGTGAAACCCATTGGGTCAGTGCGACCGACAGCAGGATCATCAGGCCGGCAAACGCAAGGATGGCACGATCGAGGGTCATTTCATTCTCCTGTCAAGGATTGGGGATGTGACGTGGTTGGCCGCCGCCGTGTGCAGGCAGAGTGTGTGGCTCAGTCGGATCATGCTATCCTTGCCCTTGCACCTGCCGACCAAGGCGGCGATCTTGATTCTGCATTGACAAATATACGAACTAGCGTAGATATGCAACTATGAATATTGAGATGGATGGCATGCTGATTGCTGCCGATCAGGCCTGCGAGCTTCTTAAGGCGTTGTCGAACCGGCACCGGCTGCTGATCCTTTGCCATCTGATCGAGGGCGAGAAATCTGTCGGCCAGTTGGCCGAGTTTCTGGGTATCCGCGATTCAACCGTGTCGCAGCATCTGGCACTGTTGCGCAAGGATCGCCTGATCGCGGCACGCCGCAACGGTCAGACCATCTGGTATCGGATTGACAGCATCGCCGCCCGTCAGGTCGTCGAGACGCTTTACGCGACCTTTTGCGCGACTGAATCGCTGGGCGGGGGCCGGGCCGCCTGATCGCCCGCCCGGTCCGGCGCCCATGGACGGGGGCGGTCGCGCGGGTAAGGCGCCCGCTGAAAGGTTCCGGCGGGCGTTCGTGGTTCTGCGTCACGCGTGCAGATCGAACCGGTCTGCGTTCATCACCTTGACCCATGCGGCGACGAAATCGCGGGCGAACTTCTGGCGGTTGTCGTCCTGGGCATAGACTTCGGCATAAGAGCGCAGCACCGAATTCGATCCGAACACAAGGTCAACCCGTGTCGCGGTCCATTTCACCGCCCCGGTCTTGCGGTCGCGGATCTCATAGCCGCCGCCGGCAACCGGGACCCAGGCATTGGCCATATCCGTCAGGTTGACGAAGAAGTCATTCGTCAGCGCGCCCGGCCGGTCGGTGAACTGCCCATGCGTCGCGCCGCCGTGGTTGGTGCCCAGAACCCGCATCCCGCCGATCAGAACCGTCATCTCTGCCGCGGTCAGCCCCATCAGCTGGGCGCGATCCAGAAGCAGCTCTTCGGGCGAAACGGCGTAGTCCTGCTTGAGCCAGTTGCGGAAGCCGTCGTGGACCGGTTCAAGCACCGCAAACGACGCGGCATCGGTCATGGCATCGCTGGCGTCACCCCGGCCGGGTGCAAAGGGCACGCTCAGATCCAACCCGGCCGCGCGGGCAGCCTGTTCAAGGCCAAGGTTGCCGGCCAGAACGATGACATCGGCGACACTGGCACCCGCACTTGCCGCAATCGGCTCCAGCACCGCCAGAACGCGGCGCAGGCGGTCGGGCTCATTGCCGGGCCAGTCCTTTTGCGGCGCAAGTCGGATGCGCGCGCCATTCGCCCCGCCGCGTCGGTCCGAGCCGCGGAAAGTGCGCGCGCTGTCCCAGGCGGTGGCGATCATCTCGGCCGGGGTCAGGCCGGCGGCGGCGATGCGGGATTTGAGCGCCGCCACGTCATAGTCCGTTCGCCCCTTGGGAACCGGATCCTGCCAGATCAGATCCTCGGACGGCGCGTCGGGGCCAAGATAGCGCGAACGTGGGCCAAGGTCGCGATGGGTCAGCTTGAACCATGCCCGGGCAAAGACCTTTTCGAAATAGGCGAAATCGTCACGGAACCGCAGCGAGATGGCGCGATAGGCCGGATCCACCTTCAGCGCCATGTCGGCGTCGGTCATCATGGGGTTGTAGCGGCGCGCCGGATCTTCGACATCGGCGGGCTTGTCGGCGTCCTTGATCGCCACCGGCTCCCATTGCGAGGCGCCAGCGGGGGATTTGCGCAACTCCCATTCATGGTCGAACAGCATCGTGAAAAAGCCGTTGTCCCAAGTTGTCGGGTGGGTGGTCCAGGCACCTTCAAGGCCGCTGACCACGGTATCGCGGCCAACGCCCCGGCCCACGCGGTTCAGCCAGCCCAGGCCCTGGTCCGCGATATCGCCGGATTCGGGCGCGGGGCTCAGATTGGCGGCGCTGCCATTGCCGTGCGCCTTGCCGATCGTGTGGCCACCAGCGGTCAGGGCGACGGTCTCTTCGTCGTTCATCGCCATGCGGGCAAAAGTCTCGCGCATCATCGCGGCGGTTTTCAGCGGGTCGGACTTGCCGTTCACCCCTTCGGGGTTCACATAGATCAGCCCCATCTGCACGGCGGCAAGCGGGTTATCGAGCGATTTGGCGTCGGCCACATCGCCATAGCGGCTGTCGCTGGGGGCCAGCCATTCGGTTTCCTCGCCCCAGTAGATGTCCTTTTCAGGGTGCCAGATATCTTCGCGGCCAAAGGCAAAACCATAGGTCTTAAGTCCGGCCTCCTCATAGGCCATGGTGCCGGCCAGCGCGATCAGGTCGGCCCAGCTGATGCGGTTGCCGTATTTCTTCTTGATCGGCCACAACAGACGGCGCGGCTTGTCGGTATTGGCGTTGTCTGGCCACGAATTCAGCGGTGCAAAACGCTGGTTGCCGGTTGCCGTGCCGCCGCGTCCATCGGTGATGCGATAGGTGCCCGCGGCGTGCCAGGTCATGCGGGCCATGGTGCCGACATAGCTGCCCCAATCGGCCGGCCACCAGTCCTGGCTGTCGGTCATCAGGGCGCGCAGGTCGGCCTTTAGCGCGGCCACGTCCAGTTTCTTCAGCTCGTCCCGATAGTTGAAATCCGGCCCCATCGGATTTGTCTTGCGGTCATGCTGGTGCAGGATGTCCAGATTCAACGCGTTCGGCCACCAGTTGGTGACCGAAGTTCCGGCCGTTGTCATCCCACCATGCGCCACCGGACATTTCCCGACAGATTTCGCTTTGTTCGTATCCATGGTCTTCCTTCCTGACTTGCGACGCGCGCAAGTCGGTTCTGTTCAGAGGCGATTCTGTCGCCGGAAACGCCATAATAGGGAATTTGGCTTTCAATTGAAGACGACGTGACTTCCGCCTGACCATCATGCGGCCAAGGCGCCGCCCGAACGGCCGTTTCCCGCCGAGGGTTGCGGTGGTGAGTGTTGTTTCCCGCGCCCCGTTACACTGGTGCCGGGATCGGTTCGGCCGACGCCCCGGAGCCCCCGATGCGGGCCTATGACACGCTTGACAGGATTCCAAACAGTGCTATCGTTTTTTACCAAATGGCCAAAAAAGTAAGGCCAGAACCAGCACAGGGGAGAGCATCATGACGAACCGCCTACTCGTGTCGCGACGGACGGTCATCGCTTCGGGGCTTGCGCTCGGGGCAAGCGGGTTTGCGCCCCTTGCGCGCGCCGCAGCGCCGCTGAAAGTGGCGGGGATCCATGCCTCGCCGGTTGAGAACGCCTGGAATTCCTGCCTGCATTCGGCGCTACAGGCCGCCGCCTCTGATGGTGTGATCGACTATGTCTTTTCGGAAGGTGTCTCGGGCACCGACTATCCGCGCGCCATGCGGGAATATGCCGATCAGGGCATTCCGCTGATCATCGGCGAATCCTACGCTGTCGAGAAAGAGGCGCGCCTTGTGGCCGCCGACTATCCCAAGACCGCCTTTGTCCTGGGTTCAAGCGGCGCCGAGCAGGGCGAAAATTTCGGCGTTTTCGGCACATGGAACTACGAAGGCGCCTATCTCGCCGGCATGCTGGCCGGAAAGATGACCAAGTCGAATATCGTAGGCTCGGTCGGCGCGATACCGATCCCCGAGGTCAACCTGCTGATCAACGCCTTTGCCGAAGGGGTCAAGGCAGTCAATCCAAATGCCAAGCACCTGACATCGTTCATCGGCACATTCTTTGATCCGCCCAAGGCACGCGAGGCCGGGTTGGCCCAGATCGACGCTGGCGCCGACATCCTGTTCGGCGAACGGATCGGCACCGCCGATGCGGCGAAAGAACGCGGGATCCGCTCGGTCGGGTCGCTCATCGACTATACGCCGCGCTATCCTGAGACGGTGTTCGCCAATGCGCTGTGGCTGTTCCGCGCCATTCTGGATGCCGCAATCGCCGACGTGGCGGCCGGAAAACCGGTCGGGCGCAACTATACGTCCTATGGCATGATGAAAGAGGGCGGCAGCGACATCGTCTTTGTAAAGGGCGTTGCCCCGGCCGACGCCGAAGCGGCGATGGAGGCACGGCGCACCGAGATCAAGGCCGGCAGTTTCACGGTTCCGCAGAACTTCGACGAACCGAAGTAAGGCCCCGTCGATGGGGGGCGATGCGACCGCGCTTGCCGGGGCGATCCGGGCCGGGCGCATCAGCGCAGCTGAGGCGATGGAGGCCGCGATCGCGGCGGCCATGGCGCATGTCGATCTGGGTGCCATCGCCCATCTTGCGCCCGAACTCGGGCGCAAGTCGGCGCGCGCGGCAGAGGCCGAGCGCGCCACAGATCCCGACCGTTTCGCCGCCCGCCCCTTTGGCGGTGTGCCGACGCTGGCCAAGGATCTGGGCGGACCTTTCGCCGGGCTTCCGGTTGCGGCGGGGTCGCGCCTGTTTCCGCGCGGTGGCGATCTTGCCGACAGCGATCTTGCCATGCGGTTTCGCGCCGCCGGGCTGTGCCCGTTCGGTCTGACGACCAGCCCCGAATTTGGTCTTTCGCTGGCCAGCGAACCGGCAATCGGCCCGCAATGCCGCAACCCGCTTGACCCGACCCTTTCGCCCGGCGGATCGTCGGGGGGCGCGGCGGCGGCAGTCGCGGCGGGGATCGTCGCCATTGCCCATGCGACCGATGCCGGCGGGTCAATCCGCGTTCCGGCCGCTTGTTGTGGACTGGTCGGGTTGAAGCCCACGCGCGGCGCCATCCCGTCAGGCCCGGCCTTTGGCAATCATCTGGGCGGCATTGCCAGCGAACTGGTCATCACGCGCAGCGTGCGCGATACTGCGGCGGCGCTTGCCGCCTTTTCGGGGCAGGCGCGCGGCCCCTTTGCCGATCCCGTCCTGCCTCCGCCGCCGTCCGCCCCGCTGCGCATAGGCCTTTTGGCCGACACCGGCGCGGCAAACGCCACCGAACCCGAACGTCAGGGCGCGGTCGAGGCAGCGGCGCGGGCGCTGGAGGCGGGTGGCAACCGCATTGTCACCCTGTCTTGGGCGGCGATTGAGCCGGCCGCAGCCAAGGCCGGGCGCGCCTTTGGCGATATCGTGGCGGTGAACCTGGCGGAACTTGCTGCCTTTGCCGACCTCGACCTTGCAGGCGCCGAACCGCTGACCCGCGCCTTTGCGCAAAAGGGCGCGCATCTGTCCGCATCGGCCTTGTGGCAGTCACTGAATGGCGCCGTCCATGCGTCACGCGCGCTGTGGGACCTGTTTTCGGACGTTGACGTGCTGGTGATGCCGATGCTGGCGCGTGCGCCCTTGCCAATGGGTGGCCTGCCGACCGATCATGACGATACTGCGCTTCACCTTGCGCGGATGGCAGCCTTTGCGCCGACGGCGGCGCTGGCCAATGTGACGGGGTTTCCTGCGATGACGCTTCCCTTCGGGTCCGATGCCCATGGCCTGCCGCTGCCGGTGCAACTCATGGCGCCGATGGCGCAGGACGGGCTGCTTCTGTCGCTTGCCGCGCGGCTTGAATCGCAGGGCCGCTGGCACCAGCGCAATGCCGTCGCGGGGCTAGGATCATGACCGGCGCAGACACCGAATCCATGGATGTCTTGCGGATCGAGGGGATTTCAAAGCGGTTTGGCGCAATTCAGGCCAACGAGGGCATCTCGATGTCGCTTGGCCGGGGGGAAATCGTCGCCCTTCTGGGCGAGAACGGCGCAGGCAAGACGACGCTGATGAGCATTCTTTTCGGGCACTACACCCCCGACGCAGGGCGCATCCTGATCGAGGGGCGCGAGTTGCCGCTCGGCAAGCCGCGCGCGGCGATCCGCGCCGGGGTCGGCATGGTGCATCAGCATTTTTCGCTGGCCCCCAATCTTACCGTTCTGGAAAACGTGATGACCGGGACCGAAAGCCTGCTTTCGCCACGGCTGCGCAGCGGGGCGGCACGGGCGCGGCTTTTGGAGATCGCCGGGCGCTTCGGGCTGAAGGTCAACCCCGAGGCCCGACTGGGCGATCTGTCGGTGGGCGAGCAGCAGCGCGTCGAGATCCTCAAGGCGCTGTATAATCAGGCGCGGATCCTGATCCTTGATGAGCCGACCGCGGTGCTGACCAACATCGAGGCGGAACGGCTGTTTGCCACGCTGCGCGAAATGGCGCGCCAGGGTCTGTCGCTGATCTTCATCTCGCACAAGCTGGACGAGGTGATGGCGGCCGCCAACCGCATCGTCGTGCTGCGCGGCGGCCGGGTGGTTGCCGAACGCCGCGCCGCCGACACGAGCAAGGCCGAACTGGCCGAACTGATGGTCGGCCGACAGGTCGTGCGGCCGCGGCGCGAACCCTCGACCCCCGGCGCCGAACTGCTGGAACTGCGCGATGTCTCACTGCGCGAATCCGGGATCGATCGGCTGCGCGGCATCGACCTGTCGCTGCGCGAGGGCGAGGTGCTGGGCATCATCGGTGTTGCCGGAAATGGTCAGGTGGCGCTGGCGCGGCTCTTGTCAGGAACGGCGCGGCGCACGGATGGCGAGATGTCGCTTTTTGGGCGCCCCGCCGGTCATCCCGGTGTCGCCGACCTGATAGGCATGGGCGTGGGCCGCATCCCCGAGGACCGCCACCGCGAAGGCGCGATCGGCGAGATGGCCGTCTGGGAAAACGTCGTCCTGGAACAGATCGACGCCCCCGGACTTGCGCGCCACGGCATCGTCAACCGCAGCGGAGGGATGGACCTTGCCCGCCGTATCATCACCGAATTCGACGTGCGCGGCGCCGGGCCCGCCACACGCACCCGGCTTCTGTCCGGGGGAAACATGCAAAAACTGATCCTGGGCCGCAATCTTTACCGCAAGCCGCGTATCCTGCTTGCCGCACAGCCGGCGCGGGGGCTGGACGAAGGCGCGGTGGCCGCCGTCCACGCCCGGATTCTTGCCGCGCGAAGCGAGGGCACGGCGGTGTTGCTGATTTCCGAAGATCTGGACGAGGTGATGGCACTTGCTGACCGGGTGCAGGCGATGGTGGGGGGGCGTCTTTCGCCCCCGGTCGATGCCGACCATGTCGATGCCCGCAGGCTTGGCCTGATGATGGCCGGAGAATGGGCCATTGCAGAGGAGGCCGCCAATGCGTCTTGAACGCCGCGAGACAAGGCCGGTGGCGCTGACGCTTCTGGCGCCGCTGATCGCGGTGGCGGCGGCGCTGGCCATGGCCGGAGTGCTGATCGCCATTGCGGGCGCACCGGTGCTGACGGCTTACATGCGCATCCTGACCGGGGCCTTCGGGTCGCGCCTGTCGGCGACCGAGACGCTGGTGCGGGCGACGCCCCTGATCTTTACCGGGCTTGCCGCCGCCGTGGCTTTCCGCGCACGGCTGTGGAACATCGGCGCCGAGGGTCAGTTCTACTTTGGTGCGATCGCCGTGGCCGCTGCCAGTTCGCAGACGCTGTCCGGTTTGCCGGGGCCGATCCTCATTCCGGCGCTGCTGGTGGTGGGGGCCATGGCCGGCATGGTCCTGATGCTGGTACCGCTGTGGCTGCGCCTGCGCTTTTCGGTGGACGAGGTGGTGACAAGCCTGCTGCTGAACTTCGTTGCCGTGCTGGTGGTTTCCATGCTGATCGACGGGGTGCTGAAAGATCCGATGGCCTTTGGCTGGCCGCAGTCGCAACCGGTGGCCGATCAGGCGCTGCTGCCAAAGCTGGTGCCGCGTTCGCGCCTGCATGTGGGGCTGGTGCTGGCGATCGTTCTGGCGGGTGCGGTGCATCTGTTGCAGTCGCGCACCGTCTTTGGCCTGCGTTCGCGGGCGGCAGGGTTGAACCCATCCGGTGCGGCCTTTGCGGGCGTGCAACTGGGGCAGACGCTGTTCCGGGTGGCCTGCCTTTCGGGCGGTCTGGCCGGTCTGGCTGGCGCGGTCGAGGTGATGGGGGTCAAGGGCTATGTGACCACCGACCTTTCGCCGGGCTATGGCTATGCCGGGATCGTGGTTGCGATGCTGGCCAACCTGAACCCGCTGGGCGTCGTGCTGGCCGCGCTGTTCACCGCCACGATGTTCGTCGGCGCCGACAGCATGAGCCGTGAGTTGGGCATCCCCAGCTATATCGCCGATGTCACCGTTTCGCTTTCGCTGCTGTCGATGCTGGTGGCGATCTTCTTCACGCAATACAGGATCCGCCGATGAACGTGCTTCTCGACATCCTCGCCTCGGCAGGGCTTTGGGCGGCCGTGCTGCGGATCGCAACGCCCCTGATCTTCGGCACGCTCGGCGCGCTTCTATGCGAACGGTCCGGGGTGCTGAACCTTGGCATCGAGGGGATCATGACCTTTGGCGCCATGATCGGCTGGCTTGTGGTGCACGAAGGTGCGGGCCTGTGGACCGGCCTTGCCGTCGCCGCGCTGGCGGGCGCGATGTTCGGCCTTCTGCATTCGGGGATGACGGTAACGCTTGGCCTGTCGCAGCATGTTTCGGGACTGGGTGT
>Ga0209023_10008148_pt1 | contig 10580 bp, 7 predicted proteins | sample LakOneMetagenome_FD_187468 | JGI IMG/M metagenome (GOLD analysis project Ga0209023, IMG submission 187468) | Freshwater and sediment microbial communities from Lake Erie, Canada (SPAdes) (version 2) | ecosystem: Environmental > Aquatic > Freshwater > Lentic | place: Lake Erie, Canada | collected...
TACGCGGCCGTGAAGCCGGTGCTGGCCGCCGCGAGCCCGCCGAAGAGACTGGCATTCACGGCGCCGGCGAAGACGGCGCTGCCGATCATGCCGGCAAAACTCACCGCCACCGCCGGCACCGCCGCGGCGAGCAGGGCCGCGATGCCGCTCGTGACCGCCGCGCCGGCGATACCGCTCAGGATCAGGAGGGTTGGCTGCATGCGCTCGAGCGCCGCTTGGCTGTCGGCATTGACGAACTCCTGGTTCGCGAGTGCCGCGCCGTAGGCCGTGAACTCCTGTGTGGTCGGAGGACGCGGCGGTGTCGTGAATGTGGGTCCGCCGACCGCACAAAGCGGCCCGGCGTCGTAGGGGGCGAAGCCGAATCCGGCGGGCGGCTGATAGGTGCAGGGGCCGGCCTGCCAGCGGTAGTACTCCTGCACGGCATTCCTGGCGGCAAGCACGCGCCGGTCGATCACCGCCTGGCGGAAGGCGTCGAGCGCCGTGCGCTCGGTGTCGGTCAACGTCGTGCCCTTCTTCTCCTTGTCAGCCAGTCCCAGAAGCCGGCTGTACACGAGGGCACGCATTTCGTCTGGAGCGGCATGCGGCAGGCGGTCATCGTTGGCGACGCCGTGCAGCGCCGCGAGAAAGGCGCGCGCTTCCACTTCGAGCGGCGCCCACGCCGCGGCCGCGCTGCCTTTCACGAGGCGATCCCACGCATTTGGCGAACTCACGACGAGCGTGCCATTCGGCAGACCGAGCAGATCCTGGCCCGTCGTCGAGACCGAGCAGGTGCCGAAGAAGCCACAGTAGACCTGTGTCTGCGCCTGGACGTCGGCGGGAAAGAACCCGCCCAGCTGTACAACGAGGGCCAGCGCCAGCACGCGGGTGACCCGGTTCGCAGCGCGTATCGTGCCCGTGCGGACTCCCATATCCGAACCCCTCCTGCGTTCATTCCGCGTCTCTGCCGCGGTCGCATCTGGCTGGAGGATACGGGCGCGTGAGGTGGATGTCTCGCACGTGGGATACACAGCATGTGTGACGGCCGCGACACACTGCCCGCGCCACGCCCATCGGCGTGTCGTGGCTTCCCGGGGCCTGTGGCAGCGGCACGGCGCGTGTGGCGCGGCCTGGCTGGTTGAGCCGTGGAGCGTTCGTGTCGGACAGGGGGCCGACGATCAGTCGTGCCTGCGGCCGAGCCTGACGACGTCGCGCACGATGATCGCCCCGCGGCGGAGCGCGACGGTGCCCAGGCGTTCTTCTGCCACGAGCACCCGGTTGACGGTCGCGCGTGTCGTCGACGCGAGACCCGCCAGGTCCTCCTGTGTCACGCCGACCACGCAACCGTCCGGGCCCGTGTCGTACTTCGCGGTCAGTTCGGCGAGACGCTGGCGGACACGGTGCGGTGCCTCGATGAAGGTGACATCGAGCAGTCGCTGCGTCGCTGTGGACAGTTCATTGGCGAGGAGGGCCAGCAGCGCATCGTTGGTGCCCGCGTGCCTGGCGCGCATCTCCGCGATGAGGGCCGTCGACAGTTCCCAGGTTTTACCGGGTTCGAGCGCCACGCCGGTCGCCATCCGCACCGGGTCGACCGACGGCAGGGCGCCGCGGCCGAAGACTTCACCCCGGCCGTAGATGCGCAGCGTGCAGACCTGACCCTCCGGCGTGCCGATGCGGAGCGCGAAGCGCCCGGCGCTCACGACGTGCAGGGAGATGCCGGGGTCGCCCTGATGAAACACGATGGCCCCGCGTCCGAAGGTCCGCTGCCGGGCACGCCCCAGGATGTCGTCGATGTCTGCCGCCGACATCCCCGCGAAAAGAAGAGACCGCATCCTGCAAATGTAGAAGTGGCACCACAGCGGACGCAAGCGGCGGTGCGTGCGGGTACCGCCTCAGCCGGATCGTTCGGTGCCCGCGACGACCCGGCTCGAAGCACTTCGCGGCCGTCGGCGGAGGGCTCACGCACACCGTGACGCAACAGCAGTGTCCCCGTGGTCATGCCGTCGCGCACGCGCTCACCCTTCGCGGCACGACGGTATTCCCAGGCATTCGCTACACCGGTCGCGCGGCGGCAGACCCACTCGGGCAGATGACGCTCGGCGAGGGAACCAATACGGCTCCGGCGTCCCGCGAACAACCAACAACCGATGGGGAGACTACAGCTCGTTGAACGTTGACCCGTCGGACGACTGCACGTTCTGGTATGTGAACGAGTAATACACGCTCGCCGGACAGCCCCGGGGGAGGTGCCCTCGACACACGACACGACCTCGCCACATCCGTTCATAGCCCCTTCTGGCTCACCACCTAACCCGTTCTCAACACGAGCACTCACGTTCCCGGCGATCGACGCCGCCACAATTCTCCAGAACCTGTGGTCGCGTCGCTATGCTCCAACCCTCGAATGGCGTGTTCAATCGCCGAAGACAAGGCACGTCTCACCTGGGTGGAATGGTCTCCGCGTCGACACCAAGCCGAGCCAGGGTGCGTGTCACGACAATCGTGACTGACTCGGTACGCGGGTCGAACACGATGTGAGCATCGCGTCGGCGCAACTGGCCCAGCACCTGGGACACCTTGTCGTCGAGCGACGCCTCGTGGCAGCCGTAATCGGTGCCCTCGCGCAGCACGAACGACTCGATCACGGCGCGCAGCGTGTCGGGCTCGAGATCGTCCGGCGACAGGCGGATGGGGGCCGTGCTCTCAGCCTCGTCTGACATACCTTCACGATACACGTGCGCAGGCACGACGCCGCTCACATCGTCGGCATCTGGTCGCCCACAACCGCCTCGACCTCCGCCGAGTCGCGCTCGCACACGCAGACGACGGCCTGGACCTTCAGTCGTGGCACCCGCAAGCAGCGCAGAGGCGTGGCTCGCGTTTGCGCGCTCCGTGCTGGCCCACCCGCGTCAGTAGCCGGTCCCGTCAGCCGACACGCCATTCGCGTCGCGGGCCATACACTCCGCCAGGCGTCAACTGGGCCGACACGTGCTCGCGAGGACCTCAAATCGACAGCCATGCCGGCTCATGCGAGGATGTGGGCATGGCGGCGTTCGATTTCGTGCTGAACGGACAAGTCGTCACCGTTGCCGACGACCCGGTCCAGACGACGCTCCTCGATTTCATCCGGTCGCGCGGCCTCACCGGTGCCAGGGAAGGGTGCGCCGAGGGCGGGTGCGGCGCGTGCACGGTCGTGATCGTAGACGAGGGGCCGCGCTACCGCACCCTCAACAGCTGCCTGATGTGGCTGCCCATGGCGGCCGGCCGCGAAATCTACACGGTGGAAGCGCTGGCCGCGCACGGTGAACTCGCCGAGGTCCAGCGCGCGATGATGGCCGGCGGCTCGCAGTGCGGCTACTGCACGCCCGGCTTCGTGATGAGTCTCTTCGCGGAGCAGTACAGGCCGGGACGCACCGGCCCATGCGACCCGCAGGCACTGGGCGGCAATCTCTGTCGCTGCACTGGCTACCGACCAATTCGCGACGCCGCCCTCTCACTCGGTCCCGCACCGGACGACGACTTTCGCCATCGACTGACGCGGCCGGTCCAGCCGCTCCCACGCGTCGACTATCGCGGCTACCGGCGTCCGCAGACGCTGGCAGAGTGCTGGGGCCACGGCGCCGCCGCGTTTGTCGCGGGCGGCACTGATGTCGGCGTCGAGTCCAACCTGAAAGGACGTCGCTGGCCCACGCTGGTGGACCTGACGGCCATCCCCGAACTGCGTCGCTTCGAAGAGACCGACGACGCCGTACGCATTGGCGCAGCCCTGCCCCTGTCGCGCATCGGCGAGGCGTGGCCGGTCGCACGGCCGTGGCTTGCTCTGTTTGCGTCGCCCACGATTCGCCATCGCGCCACGCTCGGCGGCAACCTGGCGACGGCTTCGCCGATCGGAGACGCGGCGCCGTTCCTGCTGTCGCTCGATGCGGTGCTGCACCTGCAGTCCGGCACGAACCATCGCACGATACCGCTGCGCGACTTCTTCCTCGGCTACCGTCGCACCGCCCTCACCCCCGGCGAACTCATTGTGTCGGTGGAGATTCCGCAGCCGATGCCGGCCCTGCACCGCTTCTACAAGGTGGCGAAGCGTGGACTCGATGACATCAGCACGGTGGCGGCCGGGTTCGCGCTTGAACGCGATGCTGAGGGCCGCGTCACGCGCGCACGCCTCGCGTTTGGCGGCGTGGCGGCGACACCGGTGCGCGTCGAGGCTGCAGAGCAGTCTCTTGTCGGCAGCGTCTGGGACCTGGCCGCAGTGGCGCGGGCGCAGGCCGCAATTGCCAGCACCCTGACACCGATGTCCGATCACCGGGGCTCCGCGGCCTACCGCCTGGCTGTGGCGCAATCGCTGGTCGAGAAATTCTGGTTCGAGGAAGGGAGCACGCGATGACCTCGCCAGTTGGTCTCGCGATTCCCCACGAGAGCGCCCGCGGCCATGTCACGGGCGAGGCGCTCTACACCGACGATCTCGTCGGCCGCTTTCCGCACGCGCTGCACGCGTGGCCGGTGTGCGCACCGCATGCGCATGCGCGGCTTGTGTCCATCGATGCGCGTGGCGCCTTGTGCGTGGAAGATCCCGAGTTCTCGGGCGAGGTGCAGTTCCACAGTCAGCCCGTGCTGTGGGTGCTGGGTGACACGCTCGCCGAGGCGCAGGCCAGGGCCGCTACCGTGCGCGCGGAATACGAACCGCTGCCAGCCGTCCTGACCATCGACGAAGCCATTGCCGCGGGAAGCTTCCTGGTCGGTCCAAAGCAGATGGGGCGCGGCGACACTACGGAGATCGATCGCAGCGCGCTGCAGTTCTCCGGAGAGCTGCGACTGGGCGGCCAGGAGCATTTCTACCTGGAGACGCAGTGCGCGCTTGCCTGGCTCGACGAAGCCGGTGGCGTCAGTGTCCACAGTTCGACGCAGCACCCGAGCGAGACGCAGGCGGTGGTGGCTCACGCGCTCGGTGTGCCGCGTCACCTCGTGACGGTTGAGTGCCTGCGCATGGGCGGCGCCTTCGGCGGCAAGGAAGTCCAGGCGAATAGCTATGCCGCAGTGGCGGCCCTCGGCGCGAAGCAGACCGGGCGGCCGGTGCGCGTGCGCCTCACGCGTGCGCTCGACATGGCGCTCACCGGCAAGCGCCACCCGTTCCTCTTCCGGTATCGCGCCGGGTTCGACACCGACGGACGCCTGCGCGGGCTCGACGCCACGCTCTACTCGGACGGCGGCTGGAGCCTCGATCTGTCAGAGCCGATCCTGTGGCGCGCGCTCTTCCACGTTGACAACGCGTATCACCTGGCCCACGTGCGGCTCACCGGCTACGCGTGCCGCACGCACAAGACCTCGCAGACCGCGTTTCGTGGCTTCGGCGGTCCGCAGGGCATGGTGCTCATCGAAGACGTGATGGACCACGCGGCCCGCCGGCTGCAGCTGCCGCCGCACGTGGTCCGGGCGCGCAACTTCTACCGCGAAGGCGACACCACACACTACGGCCAGGTCGTGAAGGACGCCGGTCGCATCACCACTATCTGGACCGAGCTCATGGCGTCCAGCGCGTTCGACCAGCGTCGCGCCGCCATCGACGCCTTCAACGCCGGCAGCGAACACCGCAAGCGCGGTCTCGCCATCACGCCGGTGAAATTCGGCATCTCGTTCACGGCCACGTTCTTCAACCAGGCGGGCGCGCTCGTGCTCGTGTACCGCGACGGCAGCGTGCAGGTGAATCACGGCGGCACGGAGATGGGGCAGGGCCTGCAGACCAAGATCCGGCAGATTGCCGCGACGGCGCTGGGCGTGCCGATGGAGTCCGTGCGCGTGATGCACGCGCGGACCGACAAGGTGCCGAACACGTCGGCAACTGCCGCGTCGGCCGGCACGGACCTGAACGGCGCCGCGGTGCTCGATGCGTGCCGCATCCTGCGAGAGCGTCTGGCACCTGTCGCCGCTGAACTCGGCGACGTGCCGTTTGCGACCGTGTGCGAGACGGCCTACCTGCGGCGCATTCCACTGTTCGCGCAGGGGTTTTACCGCACGCCGGACATCGGCTTCGACCCGAAGACCGCCACCGGCAAGCCGTTTCACTACTACGCGTACGGTGCGGCGGTGTCTGAAGTGGAGGTCGACGGGTTTACGGGTCAGTACCGTCTCCTGCGCACCGACATCCTCCACGACGTCGGCGAGTCACTCTCACCACTGATCGATCGCGGTCAGGTCGAAGGCGGCTTCGCACAGGGCGCAGGATGGCTGACGCTCGAAGAGCTGCTGTGGGACGCACAGGGTCGGCTCGCCACGGCAGGCCCTTCCACATACAAGCTGCCGTCGTGGACCGAGCTGCCCGAGGTGTTCAACGTCGCGTTCCTCGAGCGCGCCACCGAGCCCGGTGTTGTCTACGGCTCGAAGGCCGTCGGTGAGCCGCCGCTCATGCTCGCGATTTCGGTGCGCGAGGCTCTGCGCGATGCGGTCGCGGCCTTTGGCAATGGCGGTCCTGTTTCACTCGACAGCCCCGCGACACCCGAGCGCGTGTACTTCGCCGCCGCGCGTGCACGCTCCTGACGCGGGTCGGCTAAGCGTTCGAGAACTCGCAGTAGTCGGTGCCCGTAGCGCGCCTCACGGCCGCACGTCGCGGTACAGCTCGAGCCGAGTCCGCGAGCCGCGCCCGGCAACAAACCCGACCGCTTCGCCCGCGGCGCTGGCACACAACGCGCCGAACACGAGGGGCCACAGCCGCGCGTCGAGGCGAGTGTGATCGCGGCCGTCACGCGCGATACGCGCCGCGCGCACGACCGGAATGAGCGGCGACCCGGCGGCGTAGGCCCAGGCGCGCCATCGCGGCCAGGCCGTCGAGCGCAGGGCGGCTGAGAAACGGCCGATCCGGAAGATGCGGCGGATAACGCCTGCGATGGTCGGCGGTCCCGCGATGTCGATCACGGCTCGCGGTTCGATGGCGGCGCGGCCGCCTGCGTCGAGCAGGGCCAGCACCAGACCCCACCCCGCTTCGAGCAGGTCGTCGAGCCGGTCATCGAGCGCCATGACGGACGCGCGCAGCATCACACTGTTGTGCCCGGGGACGTTCGGCGACGCGCCAGCGGGCGGGTCGCCCATCCACCGGCTGTTGCACACGTGGTTGTACACGCGACTCCAGAGTCGATCGGGCCGGCCCTCCGCGAATGCCGGCCCCACGATCGTCCAGCCGCCGGCCCGCGCCGTGTCGAGCGTGGCCTCGAGGAATCCGGGTCGCGGCAGCGCGTGGGCCTGCGCGAAGATCACCCATGGCGCGGTAGCGGCACGTGCGGCCCGCGCCTCGGCGATGGGAAGGTCGCCGTCGCCCGCATCCACCCCCCGTACCGCGCCGAACCCGAACGGCGTCGCCAGCTCCAAATCGTGTGGCACGCCACCGACGCCTGCCAACACCAGCTCGATGCGCGAAGGACTGCCAGCGGCGGCGTAGGCGCGAATCGCCGGAAGCACCGAGGCCGTCGACTCGACGATGAGCAGCACGGACAGCTCGGGCGTTGCGATCACGCAGGTCCCTCGTCGAGAAACGGCCGCCCGGCGCGCGAGGCCCACAGCCACGACGACACCAGGCCGACGACGGCGAGGTACGCGCGGCGTGGCAGGACGGTTTGCAGCAGCAACGCGGCGACCAACCCCCACCGCTTCGGTGACCGTGCGACTGGCCACGGCGAGCAACGGATCGAGGCGATCAGGTACCGCCAGGCGAGCGCGGTCTGGCCGTCGATCGTACAGAAGCTGGTGACTGCCACAAGGTCGCGGGCCTCGTGCTCGCGCAGCAAGCCGCGAGATAGCGACGGGTCCTCCGCGGCAGCCTTGGCCAGCACGCGCCGACCCTCGTCCGCCATCCGCACCGCGTCGCGCGACTCGTTGGACGGACGCCGCGTGTAGCCCACGAGCGTGCGGGGCACCGTGGCAAAGCGCACGCGTCTGGCCAGGCGGATCCACATGTCCCAGTCATCGCGGATGCGCAGCGTCGTGTCAAAAAGCCCCGCGGCGTAGAGTGCGTCGCGCCGCACCAGCACGACGCTCCCGCCAGACACCATGTCCCACTCCAGCATCTCGGCGTAGACGTCGCCGTTGGCGTCGCCCCCGAGGCGCCAGCCCGCCGAGCGTCCCTCGTCGTCGAGAATTTCCGAGTAGCACGACACGACGCCCACCTCGGGTGCGGCGTCGAAGCAGGCCACCTGCGCAGCCAGCTTCTCGGAGTGCCACAGGTCGTCGTGATCGAGGAATGCGATCAGCTCGCCCTGCGATTCGGCGATGCCGCGATTGTGCGACGCGCTCAGGCCCTGGTTGGCCTGCACGATCAGGCGCAGCCGTGCGTCTCTCGCCATCATGCCGCGGACGAGCGCTGCCGTTCCGTCGCTCGACCCATCGTCGACGATCAACACCTCGAAGTCGGTGAAGGTCTGCGCGAGCGCGCTGTGCAGGGTGCGAGCGAGGAACCGTTCCGCGTTGTACGCCGCGACGAGCACGCTGACGCGCGGCGCCCGCGCGGGTGCGGGTGTGGTCATGCCGGCATCGCGGTCACGCGCCAGTTGGAGGATGGTCGCCAGTGACGCCACGGGCCGTACTCGGGCGGTCCGTCGTTCGCGGTTCGCCACCGCCAACCGCGGACGACCTCCTCCGCGAACACCGCGGCGACCATGCGGGTCAGGCCTTCGCCGATGCACGCCGTGCGGCCGCCTGCTCCGAACGGCGAGTACTCGCGGCGCGTGAACGTGCGGCGCTCGAACCGATCGGGATTGAACGTCTCGGCGGCGTCGAACACCGACGGGTCGCGATGGCTCTCGCGCACGCACACGCGAATCAGCCAGCCTTTCGGCACGACGGTCCCATCCTCGTCCGCGATGTCGCGCATGGCCACGCGGTACAGATGCTCGCTCTGTTCGAGTCGTAGCGTCTCCTGGACGATCCGGCCAGCGAGGGCGGCGGCCTCACCAGGTGCGCCCGTCCGCTGCGTGTCGCGAAGGCGATCGGCCCACTCGGGATTGTCGACCAGCATTCTGAAGACCCACGTCAGCAGGCCCGAGATGTCGCCCCAGGTCGTGTGGCACATGTAGGCGAGGTTGTGAAGGACGGTGTCCTCGTCAAGCGCTCCGGACTGACGTGCGAGCGCGGCCACGAACGATGGCGGCACGTCGAGGCCGGCGTCACGTGCGGCCGCGGCGCGGGCGATGGACACGATCTCCGCTCCGGCGCGCGTGATCGCGTCGTCGGACGCGCCGGTCGGATTGCGGATGTCGATGACGCGGTACGCGGCCTTCAGTCGTGCGAAGTCCGGCGTGTCGGACTCGACGCCGTAGAACAGTTTCATCCACGCGGCGAACGCCGCTCGCTGCACGTGCGCGCGCGGCGCGGTGCCGCTGTTGGCGGCGGCGTCGGCCATCCGAGCGACGCCGTCCTTGAAGTGGAGTGCGAGGCGGGCCAGGTTGGGTTCGAAGTACTCGCGTCCGATCGCGCGGCGCAGACGAGCCTTGGTCGCCTCATGACGATCGGGCGGCATGAACCGCAGGAAACCGCCGGGCACGAAGCGCGTGAACGGCAGCGGCGGCGACGTGAGGTCCGCCTCATGGCGCTCCAGGTACGCAAAGCCGCGATTGAGCCCGACGATGCACGCCGTCGGCCGGTGGAACTGGCAGGTCTTGAACGTACGTCCGTGGCGAGCCGCGTTGTCGATGAAGAACGTCCGGTCGAACCAGTAGCCCAGTTGCAACGGAGCCAGGCGTCCGGTCGGCCACCCGCGCGACGCGCCCCGGGCGGGACTCGCGACCCAGGCGAGCGCGGCCATGCCCGCGACTGCGAGGACGGCTACGGCACGCATCGCGGCGATGGGCGCGAGCAGGGCGAGGGCGAGCGTGGCTGCCACATAGCAGGCCAGGGCGATGGCCATCGCGCGCGCGAGTCTGGGCGCCATCCGGCGGAAGTCGAGGCTCGCGCAGTGGACGGCGACCGGGCGCACGGCCCACAGAATCGCGGCTGATTCGACCACCCGTTCCGCAGTGTCGAAGGTCATCGCGCGATCGGTCGCTCCGAGTCGTTACGCATGGTGTCGTATGATAGCCCGCCGGCTGAGGCGCCCCGCGCCTGCGATTCTAATGCTTCACATCTCGTCACCTGCACTGGGCTCCGAAGAGCTGTCCGCCGTCGCAGACGTGCTGTCGTCCCGGTGGCTCGGCCTCGGCGACGTGACGCGTGCGTTCGAGAACGAACTGGCCGACTACCTGGGTGCGGCGCATGTCGTCGCCGTCAACTCCGGCACCGCTGCACTGCACCTGGCGTTGGCCGCGCACGGAATCGGCGCGGGTGACGAAGTCGTGGTGCCGTCGATCACCTTCGCAGCAACCGTGCAGGCCGTCCTCGCTGTCGGCGCCACGCCCGTCTTCGCCGACGCACTCGACGAAACAGGGCTGCTCGATCCGGACGACGTGGTGCAACGGATCACGCCGCGCACGCGGGCCATCATGCCCGTTCACCTGGGCGGCAGCCCATGCGATCAGGATCGCTTGTCCGCCATCGCCGCGGCGTCGGGCGCGGTGCTGATCGAGGATGCGGCGCACGCCTTCGGCTCCGAGTGGCGGGGGCGCCGGATCGGCGCGACGGGCACG
>Ga0209023_10008149_pt1 | contig 10580 bp, 10 predicted proteins | sample LakOneMetagenome_FD_187468 | JGI IMG/M metagenome (GOLD analysis project Ga0209023, IMG submission 187468) | Freshwater and sediment microbial communities from Lake Erie, Canada (SPAdes) (version 2) | ecosystem: Environmental > Aquatic > Freshwater > Lentic | place: Lake Erie, Canada...
CCGGCGGCGCCGGCGCCATCGGTCCGGTCGCCAGTGGCTGGCTGCTCGGTCACTTCTGGTTCGGGTCGGTCTTCCTCGTCAACGTGCCGTTCATCGTGATCGCCCTGGTCGCCGGCTTTGTGCTCGTGCCCCGCTCCCGCGATCCCGAGCACGCCGATCTCGATCCAGTCGGCGCCATCTTGTCGATCATCGGCATCTCGTCGCTGGTGTACGCGCTCATCCAAGGGCCCGACGTCGGATGGGCCAGCGCCGAGACGCTGCTGGCCTTTGCCGTGTCGGTCGTGGTGCTCGGCGCCTTCGTGGCCTGGGAGCTGCACGTGGAGGTGCCCATGTTGGACATGAGCTTCTTCAAGAATCCGGCGTTCAGCACCGGGACCGCCGGCATGATCCTGGTGTTCCTGTCGATGTTCGGCGTGATGTTCCTGGTCACGCAGTACTTCCAGATGGTGCTCGGCTACACGCCGCTGTCCTCGGCGGTGCGCTTTCTCCCAATGACGCCGATCATGATCGTGGTCGCTCCCCTGACCCCAAAGCTGGTGGCCCGGTTCGGCGCCAACCGCACGGTGTCGTTCGGCATGGCGCTGGTGGCGCTGGGCCTGATGATGTTCCGCGGCCTCGAGGTGCACACCTCCTACTGGTACGTCTTGCTGTGCGTGTTCTTCCTGGTCGCCGGCATCGCCTCGGCCATGTCGCCGATGACCGCCGCGCTCATGTCGGCGGTGCCGGCTCGTCGAGCCGGGGTCGGGTCCGCCATGAACGATGCCACCCGCGAGCTCGGGGCTGCGCTCGGCATCGCGGTGCTGGGCAGCGTCGCCGCCTCCCGCTACGCCCACTCCATCGACCAGCTGCGCAACCTGCCCGCCGGCGCCAAGGCCGCAGCTCGCGACTCCCTCGCCGGAGCGCTGGCCGAGTCGGCGAGGATCGGCGGCGACACCGGCACTGCGCTGCTGCGCGGTGCCCAGCAGGCCTTCATGGACGGCATGCATCTGGCGGTGACCTTCGGTTCGATCCTCGCCGCAGTCGCAGCCGTGCTGGTGTACCGCTACCTCCCGGCCCAGACCCCGATGTTGGGCGGCGACACCGAGGTCGATGCGTCGCGCGACCGCAGCGTGCTGGCCGAAGCAGATGCATTGCTCGAAGCTGAGCTGGGCGTCGCCGGGGTGCAGTCGACCTGATCCGGGAACCGAACTGGGCCGTCCGAATCAGGGGGATTGAAACTCACCCTCGGTGGGTACCAACGGGGCGTCGACGACCACGTCGCCCCGCTGAAGGAGCCCCGCCATGGGAATGATCCGTAAGACGCTGTCCATCGGAACGCTCGGCCTCGTGTCGTGGCGCAGCAAGTCCGAACGCCTCGAGCTGGCCGAGGCGTCACTGGCTCAGGTCGAGACCGCACGCGATCTCGAAGCCGTCGCCCGCACGCGGGCCGAGGCGCGCGCGGCCGCGGCCAAGGTCGAGGTGAAGGCCGCCAAGCGCGAGGCCGCCATCGCTCAGCGCCAGGCCACCAAGATGCGCAAGAAGGTCAAGCGGTCGCATCTGCTGACCGAGCTCGAGACGGCGGTCAGCCACGCGGCCAAGGCGGCAGAACCCGCGGCGCGCAGCGGCCTGGCCTCGGCGCACGAGCTCTCCCACGACGCTGCCGTTGCCGGCGCCAAGCTCGGTCGCCGCGCCCGCAAGTCTGCCAAGGTCGCCGGCAAGGAAGCCGCCAAGCAGACGTCCAAGGCGGCCAAGCAGGCATCGAAGTCGGCCAAGCGAGCCGGTTCCGCGGCCAGCGTGCAGGCCAAGCACTTGGCCGACGTCGCCCAGTCGACCGCCACCGACGTGCTCGATCGGTAGCCCTGTCACCACGCGAATCCGCGGCCCGCGCCGGGCCGACTTCGCGAGACTTCCTCACAGCACATCGCTCGTGGAGGGAGTCGGTCATGCCAGACATCGAGGCAACGGTTCGTCGCTATTTCGACGGGTGGAACTCCCACGACGTCAGTGCCATCACGGCCCAGTTCGACCCCGAGGGCACCTTCGAAGACGCCACCACCGGCGGGCCGGTCGGCGTCGACCTCATCGGCATCTTCGCCCAGGTGCTGTTCGACGCGTTCCCGGATTCCCAGCTGCCCATCGATCAGCTCCACGTGGTCGGCGACGACCGGGTGATCATCGAGTTCCGCATCGTGGGGACCCACACCGAGAACTCACTGCTCGGCCCGGCGACCGGCAGCTCGGTCGACCTTCCCGGCGTCGACGTCATCACCCTCGACCCCGACACCGGACTCATCCGCTCGGTGCGCGGCTACTGGGACATGGCCGGATTCCTCGATCAGCTCGGCCTGCAGACCAACCCCTCCCCCAAGACCATCGACGGCCTCATCGACTTTGGCATGGGCGTGCGGGTGCACACCGGCAAGACCACCGAGCCCGGCTGCTTCACCGTGACGTCGACCGACGCGACGGGCGACGACGCCACGTGGGTCAACTCGATGACCGAGACGATGGTCGCCGAGCTCATGTCCCAGCCCGGCTACCTCGGCTCGTGCTTCACCGTGGCCGGAGGTCGTCACTACACCTTCACCGCATGGGAGTCGCCCGAGGCGGTGGAGGGTCTGCGGACGACGAACCACCGCGAGGCCATGCGGGCGATGCTCGCCGGCGAGCAGTGCACCCGCATCATGACCAGTCTGTGGGTGCCTTTGCGGTTGAACGTGACCAAGGCGGGCGCAGCCGGTGAACGGCCCGTCGCAGTGAGCGGGGCCGACGCCGGACAGTGGCTGTAGTCGATCGCCCCTGACCGACCGACTGTCGGGCTAGCCCGACCATCGAAGACACCAGATCGCAGGATCGGCAGACGACGGGGCGATTCTTACGATCGATCCATGAGCAACGCCCTGAACCCCGCACCCATCACGATCACCCGACCGGCACATCGATCGTCCGCGAGACTGCCGACGATGATGCGCCGCCTCGGCCGCGAGACCGCCTACCTGATGGTCGGCTTCCCCCTCGCCCTCGCCGCGTTCGTCACGGTCGTAACGGGACTCTCCGTCGGCGCCGGCCTGCTCATCACCGTGATCGGCCTGCCGGTGCTGACGGCCACGGCATACGCGGCGCGTGGCTTCGCCCAGCTCGAACGAGTCCAGATCCGCAACCTGTTGCAGCAGGACGCCCCCGACGTGCGGTATCGCTCCTCGCAGCCCGACGTGTCGCTGTTCCGCAAGCTCATCGTGCCGCTCGCCGATCCGCAGACCTGGCTCGACCTCGTGCACGCGTTGGTCGGTTTCGCGACGGCGACGTTCGCCTGGTCGGTGGCGGTGTCGTGGTGGGCCACCGCGGTCGGCGGGCTGGCGTTCCCCGCGTGGGGGTGGGCGGTGCCCAACGGCCGCGACAACCAGGACCTGCCCGAGCTCGTGGGCTTCGGCTCGAGCTACGCGGTCAAGGTCGTCTTCTACGTGATCACCGGACTGATCTGTGCGGCGTCGCTGCCGTTCGTCATCCACGCCATGACGCAGCTGCGGGTGGTGCTCAGCCGATCGCTGCTGAGCAGTCGGGCCTCCGAGCAACAGCAGGTCGACCAGTTGGTCGAAGGTCGCGCTGCGGCCCGTTCTGCTGAGGCCGGCGCGTTGCGGCGCTTGGAGCGAGACATCCACGACGGACCGCAGCAGCGGTTGGTCCGTTTGTCGATCGATCTCGGCCGGGCACAGAAGCAGGCGGGCGTCGACAACCCGCAGCTGACCGGCACGCTCGACGCCGCGCTGCGTCAGACCCAGGACACCCTCGAGGAGTTGCGGGCGCTGTCGCGTGGCATCGCTCCGCCGGTGCTGTCGGATCGTGGTCTGCGGGCTGCGCTCGAAGAGTTGGGCGCCAGGTCGTCGATCCCGATCGAGGTCGACATCTTCCTGCCGTCGGCGCCGCTGCCCGATCACGTCGAGACGGCGATCTACTTCGTGGCCTCCGAAGCGCTCACCAACGTGGCCAAGCACAGCGGAGCGAGCCGATGTTCATTGACGGTCGATGTGCACGACCACACTGTGCGGGTGCGGGTGACCGACGATGGCCGAGGCGGCGCGCACGTGTCGAAGGGCCACGGCCTGATCGGACTGCAGGATCGGGTGCGGGCCGCCGATGGTGTGCTCAACGTGTCGTCGCCCGCTGGTGGACCGACGGTGATCGACGCGGAGCTGCCATGCGAATCGTGATCGCGGACGACTCAGTGCTGCTCCGCGAGGGGCTGCAACTGCTGGTGGCAGAAGCCGGCCACGAGGTGGTCGCTGCGGTCGGCGATGGTCCGTCGATGGTCGAAGCCACGCTGTCGCTGCGGCCCGACGTGGCGATCGTCGACGTGCGCATGCCGCCGTCGAACACCGACGAGGGGCTGCGCGCCGCGGTCGAGGTCCGCAGGCAGTGGCCCGCTGCCAAGGTCATGGTGCTGTCGCAATACGTGGAGGTGTCCTATGCCGAGGAGCTGTTCGCGTCGGGAGCCGGCGGTGTCGGCTACCTGCTCAAGGACAGGGTCAGCGCCATCGACAACTTCCTCGACGGCCTCGAACAGGTGGCCGCCGGTGGCACGGTGCTCGACCCGCAGGTGGTGGCACAGCTGATGCTGCGACGAGGGAGCGGCGGGCCGATCGGATCGCTCACGCCGCGTGAGGTCGAGGTGCTGTCGCTGATGGCGGAGGGACGATCGAACGCCTCGATCGCCGAGGCGCTGGTCGTGTCGCACGGTGCAGTCGAGAAGCACACGCAGCGGATCTTCGCCAAGCTCGACCTGCCGCCCGACGACTCGCAACACCGCCGAGTCCTGGCCGTGCTCGCCTTCCTGCGTGCTTGATTGCCGGGCGGCTCACCTACCGTGCGATCTACTCGTGCCGAGTTCGGCCCAACTCGAAGGCGGAGGCACCTGCCCCGCACAGGTCCGAGCACCGGGCTAACAGACGGTCAACGGTTGGAATCGCAGAAATCATCCCGCGGCACCGAACGATTCAACCGCCCGCCTACCACCGTGGACGTGGTCAACGAACTCAACAGGCTGCTCGCTCCATCAGGTGCGAAGGGTCTCTCCTTCGACGTGTCCCACACAACGAGTTCCGTCTGGCTCCTGGCGTGCCGATCCATACCGTTCACCCGGTCGAGGTACGCAGTGTCTGCCTGAACCACGGCGACTCGCTTGTCAGGTCGACGGAGGTCAAGGATGCACAGATCACATGGCACTCTGAACGTCGCCTTCAAGCCAGGTAGCGGGTGTTCCGGCGCAGTTCGCTCGTCGCTGACTGTTCGTCGTTCCGACTCAATATCCATGTAGATGAGCGATACCTCGAGGGTGCGACCCGCGTCGGTTTCGCAATCACCCATCACAATCTCCGGGTGCCCCGAGTTCGACCGAGTCAATCCCCAGACGACGTTGTCACTGTCCAATCCGCACGATGCCGCGAGCAGGATGAGCACGACCAAACCCCCTCCGCACGTCTGCTTCAGTCCCCCCATCGGGCACTCCCCCTTGTCCGCCCTGAATGAGCAAGACGCAGAGCACCGTAACGGAACGACGGTGCGGTCGATCGCGGCACGTAGCGCGTCTCACTCGTCGACGATGAGGCGCTTGCCCAGGCTCGTGGCCGCGTCGACCACGAAGCCGAGTGACTCGTAGAACGCCAACACGTCGGTGTTTGTGGTCCGCACCTGCAGGTTCAGCTTGGGGCACCCCCGCTCGAGCAGCCACGACTCGGCGAACTCCATCATCTGCCGGCCGAGCCCCAGCGACCGCCGGTCGGGATCGACGGCGAGGTAGTTGACCCAGCCCCGGTGGCCGTCGTAGCCGACCATCATCGCCGCCACGATCGCGTCATCGATCGTGCCGACGACCAACCCTGACCCGTCATCGGCGAGCTTGCGGTCGATGTCGAGATCGGGATCGTTCCACGGCCGGACCAGGTCGCAGCGGCTCCACAGCCCCACCACCGCGACCCGATCCGACACGCGGAACGGCCGGATCTGCATCACGTCGACCACGTTGTCGACGCTAGCGATCCGGCCAGAACTCTCCGAGCTCCGCTCGAACGATCAGCGATCCCAGTCGATGAACAGGTCGTTGGGATCATCGGCCATCACCCGCACCGTGAGCGGCGAGCCGGGAGTCACCCGACCGAGATGGACCGGCTGGACCGTCTCGGTACGGGACACGGCGACGGGCGAACCGCCGGGCACCATCACGATGAGTCCGAGCTGGCACACCGGGGCGAAGTTCACCATCGTGCCGGTCTGCTGCGCCGAGGTGATCGTGGCGGTGCACTCGACACCCTGCGACATGGCCCGACCTTGCGCGGCCTGGCTCATCGACGCGTTGAGCGAAGCGAGCTTCGACTGCATGGTGGCCATGCTGCCCTTCACGTCGGAGTTCTTCGCCAAGGCCTTCGACTGCTTCTTGATCGACTGGTAGTCGCTGAACATCCCCATCACGCACGACCGGTGTAGTAGGCGTTGAACAGACTGGCGACGGCGGGCGCAGAGGCGATGCGACCGTTCCAGCCGTCAAGGGCGGTCTGCCAGCGGGTGGCGTCGATGCCCCGCGCCGCGGCGATCTCGACGGCCTTGCTCTGGTCGTAGTTGTACTGGGCCAGCCCGGCGGAGATCTGCGCGAACACGGCGAGATCGACGCCGGCGATGGGCTCGAGCAGCTCTGCAGGGATCTCCTGCGCGGTGTTCGGGATGGCATACGTGGTGCCGCCGTAGCTGCCGGCGGCCTGCTGCTGAGCGGCCTGGGCCGCCATGGCGTGGGCGTTGGCTGAGAGCTGGCTCGACTGCTCGAGCAGCCCGGGAGCGGCTCCCATCATGTCCTTCATGTCTTTGATGCCCTTGAACAGACCCATCAGAACTGACTCCTCGTGTCGTGGGGCCGGTCGGCCGCCGTGTCGATGAGGTGATCTTCGGCCGATGGCCAGCAAAGGTCCTGAGCAACGGTTACTCAATCTGAACGGGACTGCCCGCCGGGACTACTCAGCTCCCCACCTACGCTGGCGATCGTGCGTGCCGCAACGATCTGCCGAGCCTCCTGACCGTGGTCGCCACGGCCACGCGCTGGCCGCTCATCGGGCGGTTCGGCCAACTCGAGGAGCTGCACGACTCCTTGGGCGATCCCGACGTCGACGGCGTGCTGCTGACCGGGCCTGCCGGGGTCGGCAAGACCCGCCTGGCCGACGAAGCCCGTCAGCGGGCCGAGCGTGACGGGCACCCGACCTCGCGGATCGTGGCGTCGCGCACCGCAGCGCGCACGCCCCTCGGGGCCATGGCGCACCTCATCCCCCGTGACCTTGCCGCCGATTCCACCTGGGATCCGGTCGCTGTGTTCAGCCATGCGTCGACGGCGCTGAGCAGTCCCGACGGCCGCCGGTTGCTGATCGTCGACGACGCCCACCTGCTCGACGAGACCTCGCTGGTGCTGATCGCACAGCTCCTCGCCACCGGCGGAGTGTTCCTGATCGCCACGGCTCGCACTGGTGAGCCCGTGCCCGACGGCCTGGCCACGCTGCAGCGCACCGATCGGTGTCGCACGATCGCGCTCGAGGCGCTCCGGCGCGCCGACATCGAAACACTCCTGCACCTGGCACTCGGCGGACCCGTCGACGCGGTGCTGCGGTCGACCCTGTGGGATCTGAGCGGCGGCGTGCCCTTGGTGCTGACCGAGGTCGTCCGTCGAGCGAAGGAGTCCGCCGCCATCGTCGAAGCCGACGGGGTGTGGGTGCAGCGGTCTCCCCTGGCGGTCACCGCCCGCGTGCTCGACCTGTTCGCCGACAGCATCGCCGCCGCCGGCGACGAGGGCCGTCACGTACTCGAGCTGCTGGCCGTCGCCGACACCTTGGGACTCGCCGAGCTCGAAGCGATCGCCGGGCTCGAGGTGCTCGACCGCCTGGAACGCGCCGATCTGATCGTGGTCGAAGCCAGTGAACGTCGGCGGCCCGTCCGGCTCAGCCACCCCGTGGTCGGCGAAGTGGTGCGGGCGGGGCAATCGGTCAGCGGCACCAAGTCGGTCCTCCTCGAGCTCATCGGACTCGTCGAGACCCGCGGCAGTCGCCGTCAGGACGATGCGCTGCGGATCGTGAGCTGGCAGCTCGCCGCCGGAGTCGACGCCAACGCCGAGCTCGTCCTCACCGCCGCCACCCTCGCCCGCCAGGCCCACGACTTCCCGACGGTCATCGAGCTCACCCGTCCCGTGTCACGCGCCGGAGCCGGCTCGACCGAGCAGCAGCTCCACGCCTTGGTGCTGTTGGGCGAAGCGCTCGGCGAGTCCGGCGCGGTGACCGAAGCCGACGAGGTGTTCCTGACCGGCGAGCGGCTGGCCGACGCTGCGGCCGACGCGGACCAACGACTCCACGAGCTGGCGATCCATCTCGCGGTCCTGCGTTCGAACAACCTGTTCCACGGTCTGCTGCGGCCCGCTGACGCGATCGAGGTCCGGCGTCGAGCCGCGCTCGGGGCCACCCCCGAGGACCGGGTGATGCTCGAGCTCGGCGAGGCGTGGATCACCATGGTCAATGGCAACCCTGCGACGGCGTTGGACATGATCGGCGCTGACTCCGATGGTCTGTCGCCTCGGAATCGGGTCGTGCGCTCCCTGACCGAAGGCACCGCGCTGGTGTTGACCGGGCGCACCGACGTGGCGTTCACCCGCGCCGGCGAGGCCTACTTCGAACACCTCAGCCTCAACGACCTCGTGGCCTGGTCGCACCCCGGCGTGCACATCATCAATCAGGCCATGGCACTGTCGGAGTCGGGGCAATTGACTCAGGCCGAAGCGCTGGCCACCACCATCCACCAGCTCGTCGTCGACGACAAGGTCGCGGTGTCACGGGTGTGGGCGGCATCGACGCTGGGTCGCGTCGCAGTGCATCAGGGTCGCCCGGCCACCGCTCGCCGCTGGTTCCGCGAGGCCTCGGCCATCGCCGGTGCCGGCGACTTCGGCGGTCCTCGACGCATCGCTCTGGCCGGAGTCGCCATCAGCGCGGGGTTGCTCGGCGACGCGCAGCAGGCGGCCGCCGCGTGCGACGAACTGCACTCGTTGGCGGGCGAGTTCGGCTTCCTCGGACCGGAACGCCGACTGGGCGAAGCGTGGGCGGCCTTGGCGGCCGGTCACCCCGAGTCGGCCCGCGAGCTGCTGCTGACCGGCGCAGACGAAGCGGCATCGTCGGGGCACCTGACCAGCGAGGCGTGGTTGCTGCACGACGTCGCTCGACTTGGTGCGCCAGCGGAGGTGACCGCCCGCCTCGACGAGTTGGCCCGGCGATGCGATGGGCCGTTCATCGCGGCCCGCGCCGCGCACGCCGCGGCGTTGACCCGACGCGACGGCGCGACACTCGCGGCAGTGGGTGACGAGTTCGAACGAATCGGAGCCTGGCTGTGCGCGGCAGAGGCGGCGATGGCCGCGGCCGACGCCTACCGCGCCGCGGGCGAGAGCCGAGTCTCCGCCGCTGCTCGCGAGCTTGGCCACCGACGGGCGGCCCGGTGTGAGGACGCGGTCACTCCAGCGTTGACCAGCGTCGACGTGGTCGTGCCGCTGACCAGCCGCGAACGCGAGATCGCCCTGATGGCGTCCGACGGATCGACCAGCAAGGACATCGCCGGCCGCCTGTACCTGTCGTCGCGCACCGTCGACAACCACCTCCAGCGCATCTACGCCAAGTTGGGCGTCAGCGGTCGCTCGGAGTTGCGCGCCGCGCTCGATCCCGGAGCCTCGTCGTGACCCCTGAAGAGATCTCGCTGGTGCAGACGTCGCTGATCGAGCTGTCCTCGCGCTCGGGCGAGCTCACCCGAACGTTCTACGACCGTCTGTTCGAGCTCGACCCGGCCGCCCGATCCATGTTCCCCGAGGACCTCGACGAGCAGCGCGCCAAGTTCTTCGCCGAGCTGTCGGCCATCGCACGCGCCATCTCCGACCTCGATGCGTTCGTGGCTCGCGGGCTGGAGCTGGGTCGGCTGCACCAGGGGTACGGGGTGCGCTTCATCGACTACCAGCACGGCGGCGCCGCGCTCGTCGCAGCGTTGGGCGACGTGCTGGGCGCGTCGATGACCCCAGCACTCGAAGCGGCGTGGCGAAGCGCATACCACCTGGTGTCTCAGGTCATGCTGAGCGGGGGCGCGCAGTCCTGACCGCTGCGACCATCTGCGCAGCAGCTCAGCTGAGCTGAGAATCGGTGTAAGGGAGACAGTTCATTGCGCGGGTCCGGCGTGCCGATGGGGGTGGTATCCGCCACGATCTCCCCCTCACCGATCAGCGACGTCCCTCCCCAGTTGGACGAACGCTTCGAGATCCACGACGTGTCGTGGGCATCGTCGCGCTCCTGGCGCTGGCGCTGGGCGCGACCGCGGTCGCGTTGCTGATGTCGTCGTCACGGGCATCAGTTCGACTCATCGACCACGTGGTCCGCTCGATCGAGCCGCCCGAAGACCACCTCCTCGCGGCGGAGCGTTCGAACGACAGTGGTCAGGCGGCGCTCACCGCCGCGGTCGGCGCCAGCGGTGACGACCGCACCCGACTGTTGTCCGAAGCGGTCGCCCACTCACAGGAGACCTCCTCGGAGTGGACCAAGTATCGAGCGGCGGAC
>Ga0209023_10008150_pt1 | contig 10579 bp, 3 predicted proteins | sample LakOneMetagenome_FD_187468 | JGI IMG/M metagenome (GOLD analysis project Ga0209023, IMG submission 187468) | Freshwater and sediment microbial communities from Lake Erie, Canada (SPAdes) (version 2) | ecosystem: Environmental > Aquatic > Freshwater > Lentic | place: Lake Erie, Canada | collected...
CAACGGACTGCGCGCCCGCCGCCACCTCCACACCGAACCACGAGCCGACAGCGCCACGATCCAGACACCGACGGTGGCGCATGCCTGACCCGTCACGGTGGCGAACCCCACCCGCGATTGCGCAACTGATCGACACCGCGCTCGTCAACGCGCGCACAACGGACGATCCCTGGCCCAGCCTCGAGCGAGCTCACATCGCTTCACAGCCGTGGGCGTGGGCACACACTCGGGTGCACGCCGCCATGCTGCGAGTCGCATGGCGACAACGAGACCGACACGAACTCGTCGGGCAACTGATCCGACTCGCGGTTGCGGGACCTGGCTCGCTCGCCGGCCGGTACCCGCCCGGCAACACCGGCCGCACCACGATGGGCCTCACCGAACACGGGCCGATCCCTGCCGACCTCGCCGAACTTCTTCCAAGCCAATGACCGACACACCCGTGAGGTTCACCATCGCTCGGCGATTCGCCTGCGGCCTCGCTGCAGCCCTCGTCTTCGCGGTTAGCGCGTGCGGAGGTGGTGACAACTCCAGTCAAACCCTGATCGGCTACCGGGTCGAGCCGGTTCCGCACGTCGGCGCGTTCACCGTCGACAACGCCTCACAGGCTGGCGAGCCGTTCCAGCTGCGCGCCGAGCCGGACCGGTTGCTGATCGTGTTCCTCGGATTCACGAACTGCCCTGACGCTTGCCCGACTGCGCTCGCCGAAGTTCGCCACGTCATGAACCGCCTCGGCGACGACAGCGCGGCGCTCGACGTCGCGATGCTCACGGTCGACCCGGTCCGAGACACACCCGAAGTGCTCACCAGCTATGTCCGCGGGTTCGTCGATCGCGGCATCGCACTGCGCAGCGAAGATCCCGCCACCCTCCAGCAGATCGCCGAAGCCTTCGGCGCGACGTTCGCCACCGAGCACGATCATGACGGCCTGACCACCGACGTCGGTCACACCGACCAGACCTACCTCGTCGATCACAACGGCGACGTCATCGTCACCTGGACTGCCGAGATGACGAGCGACGACCTCGAGCATGACCTGCGGATCCTGCTCGACGCCTGACCGGCCGAAGGTCCGTTCGAATCTTGCTCAGGCCGAGTTCGCGACGCCACCCATCTCTCGCCACAGCTGTCCATCTCCTCCCAATCTCCTCCCAATCGCAGAGGCGAATGGCGGTCACTCAGGGTTACTGGAGGTCAATCCGGAGCGAGCAGGAATGCTTGCACACGGCTCTCTACCAGGTAATCTTCCCTGGTAGAGAGCCGATTTGCAGAGCGCCCCCGGCAGGAATCGAACCTGCGACCTGCGGTTTAGGAAATTGCAGCAACGCTAGTCCAGGCAGCATCAACGCGTACCATCCAGTGCCATCTAGCAGGCACGACGCGAATCAGTCAGTCCAGCCTGTGCCACGAAATCCACCCTGTTGTGGACCGTCCGTTACCACGGCGTTACCACGAGCCCTGCCGAGCGGGTCGACGAAAGCGGACAACACGCCCAACCGTGAGCAACACACTTGAATCAGGGGTGCTCCGAACCATGGGGTCCTCGGCGAAAGAGGTGTGTCAGCCCGGCGACCCTTCCGCGGTGCTGGCGGTCCGCTTGCGAAGCGTCGCTGCCTTCGGTCGTGCGCCGTAGGGTCGGGGCCCGGCCAGTGAGGTAGCCGACTGCAACGCCGAGCGGTACGCGCGGCCCAACGACGGCCGTCGCGCCTGCGTCGATTGCGGCGCGCGTGTTGATCGCATCAACGGTGGCGAGACCGAGCACGAGACGACAGTTGGGCTTCATCACGCGGAGTGAGTGCACCAGAGTCAGTGGCGGCACATCCGCGAGGTGGTGGGCGATGTACACCGATACGACGTCCGAGCAGTTCGCAAGTGCTTGTGCGGTGCGTCCGTCACCGGCGGTCCACGCGGTGTACGAGCCGTTGACTCTGCGCACGGCCGTTGCGAGAGCTTCGGCGTGCATCGTCCATGGATCAACGATGATTACGACGTTCGGACGCGTCTGTGGCGGGGTGGGCGGAGTTGTTGGCCCGTGGGTCGCCATGTCAGGAGATACCGGTGTTGCTGGGGGGCTCTTCGAGCCTGGTCGCTCCGTCGTCGAGTCGTGCCGACAGTTCGGCGGCTGGGAGGGACGCGTCGGAGCGGTAGATCGCACTGTGAGGTTGGCAGGATGTCGTCGGAGCGACGAGTGCCGCTGCTCCCCAGGCGGTTACTCGTCCCTCGCTGTCGATCGACCATTCACCGCTCAAGGAGCCTGCTCGAATCGTGGCGTGTTCGACTCGCTTCGGCTGAGCGATGGGCGGCGAGTTTTCGGCAACGTTTTCTGATCGAGTGCTCACGGGTGTGGTTGCTGCAGACGAGGTTAGGGGCACAACCCAGGGGCCGAGTCCGACGCTGCAGGTCTCTCGTGCGGCAGCTTCGACGAGGAGTGGATAGGACGGCACGGGGGTGCCGGCGGGATCTCGGATTTCGAAGTGGAGGTGGGCAACGGAGTGTTCCGAATTGCCGGAGTCGCCGAGGTAGCCGATGATCTGGCCGGCGCTGACGCGCTGGCCGGTTGTGAGCGCAGGCGGCAGCGTCCAGTGATGCTCGGCTTCACCGTCGTCGGTACCTGGCGTGTCGTTGTTGAGGTGAAAGTAATGGTAGCGATACCCGTCGTCGGCGACGATCGTGACGCGCGCACCTGCGATGCCTGTTGCGTCGGCTGGACGCGCCGAGTCGATCGTGCCGTCGACAGCTGCACGTATCGGCTGCATTCGAACGCCGATGATGTCGGTGCCGACATGCTGACGTTCGCACGCCGAGCCCCGACAGTCCCCCCAAGAGTTGCCGAACCACATCGGGCCGAGCACGGGAAAGGCAAGGTTGTCCCGATCCGTCGGCAGGGGCGGGGCGAACTTCGGGTCGGTTCCCCAGGGTCGACGGGAGTGCAGAAGATGTCGGATCACGCCACCGAGACCTCGGCCGAATCGAAAGCTCGCCGTGTTCACGTCGTCCAGTTGGGGACGCACCGGCTCGAAACGCCCCGACCGGATGGTGATGGTGGTGTCAGGTCTCTGTTGCGCGAAACGCACGAAGTGCGGAAGTACGGCGGCCTCCTGGCGCTGAACTGCAAGCGCTGGCGGCAGCGTCGCTACGACGGTGTCGACGCTTGGATCGTCGATGGCCGTCTGGTCCGTAGGGGACACCGTCGTTGCCGCAAGATCGCCGCTGTCGGGAGCCGGTTCGTTGGGAGCCGATTCGTCGAGAGCCGTGTTGTCGGCAGTCGTGTTGTCGGCAGTCGTGTTGTCGGCAGTCGTGTTGTCGGCAGTCGTGTTGTCGGCAGTCGTGTTGTCGGGACTGATCAGGTGACCACTTGATTGGGTGTGAGGCTGGGTCGAGGACGGAGTGTTCTTCGTGTCGTCGGCGGTCGCGGGCGGCGGTGTGGATGGCGCGCTCGGTGCGTGGTCGTGTGACGCTCCGGCTGCGGTGGCGGCCCAGGTGGGGACGATGAGGCTGGCGAGGGCGAGGATCGCTGCAATGTGTTGTCGCTTGGGTGTCATGGTGCGGCGGGTTCTGGTGAAGTCCTGGTGACCGGCCGTGGGGACCGGTCACCAGGAGATCGATTGCTTCAGGGCGCGAGTCGTCGGCGGCGGCTGAATCGGACGGTGAGCCATCCGAGGCTGATGGCGAGGGTTGCGAGTTGTAGCCAGCGTGCGACGGTTGCGCCGGTCGAGGGGAGGTTCGCCGGGACCACCGGGGTTGCGGGTGTGGTGGTGTTGTTGTTGTCCGGGGTCGGGTCGAACGGAACGGGGATCCCAGGTGTTGCCTCGGTGACCACGTTGGCGGTGTTCGCGATCGGCGTGCCTGGGGCTGCTGTGACCCTGACCCTCAGTTCGATCCGGGCGATCTGTCCGACTGCGAGCGCCGCTGGCGTTCGGCAGGTGACGAGCTGTCCGGTGGCTGTGCAGGTAGCACCGACCCCGGCGGCCTCGACGAAGGTGAGGCCCGGTGGCAGATCGTCGGTGATCACGACAGGCCCGCCCGAGACGCTCGGGCCCCGGTTGGTCGCTTCGAGGATGTATGTCGCGACGCTGTTTCGTACGAGAGCGCCATCGAGTGTCTTGGTGATCTGGATGTCCGCGACGGGGACGTCGGTCGGGTCGCTGTCGGTGTTGTTGCCGGGGGCGGGATCTGCGGTCGGGCTGGCCGCAGTGGCGGTGTTCACCACTCCAGGAGCGGCGGCGACACCGACTGAGACAGTCAGCGTGATGGTCGTGGTCGTGTTCGGAGCCATGGTGGACAGATCACAGCGGACGGTCTGTCCGGTGGCGCCGCAGGCGCCGCCGGTGGTGGTGGCGGAGATGTAGCTGAGCCCCGCTGGGAGCACGTCCTGGACCGTGGGTGTCAGCGCTGTGGCGGGTCCCGCGTTGCGGACGGCGAGCGTGTACACGCCGTTGCGTCCGACTTCGAACGAACCGGTGTGTGACTTGTCGATGCTCAGGTCGGCCTGCGGGCGTTCACCGAAGTCGACGTCGGAGCGGTCCTGTCCTGGGTTGAGCGGAACGGTGCTGGTTCGGACGGTGCCGATGCCGTCGACGTCATGGGTTGACGCGGAGCCCGTTGGGAGGTCGGCCGGGTCGATGCTGACGATGAATGCTCCGGCGGGGAGCCGATCGATGACGTAGGCGCCTCCTCCTGCGGTGGTGACGGTCCAGGTGACGTCGTCGGCCGTGCCGGCGGTGCCGTCGAGGCCGACCCAGGTTACGGTCACGTCGACACCGTCGATGCCGGTCTCGGTGCCGTTGCGGGTGCGGTCGGCGTCGAGGTCTTCCCAGACGAGGTCACCGATCGAGCCGGTGCCGGTGTAGGCGAAGTCAGCGTCACGGCGATTCGCCTCGTCGATGGTGGTGGTGCCCGCGTCATCAGCGGCGAGCACGATGACGACGACGTCGGGGGTGGCGTGATTGTCCCCGTCGAACGTCGGCTCGAAGCCGGCGAGATCGTCACGGTCGACACTCACTCGGACTGGTCCGTACGGCAGGGCGTCGACCAGGTAGGTTCCGGTTGCGTCGGTGGTGGTGGTGAAATCGACGTCGTCAGCGGTGCCGAGGGCGCCGTCCATGCCGGCCCATGTGACCGTGACGGTGACGCCGGCGAGTCCGATCTCGCCGGTCTCGGGAGCGCTGGCTCCGTCGCCGTCGATGTCGAACCAGACCCGATCGCCGACCGAGGCGAGGCCACGGTAGCCGAAGTCTGCATCGGTTCGATCCTGCCCAGCGCCGAGGGTCACCGCGCTGGTGTGGGCCGTTGCCGTCCCGTCGAGGTCGTGGGTCGGTTCGACACCCGGCGGAAGGTCATTACTGTCGATCGTGACCGAGTACGATCCAGCGGGCAGTGCATCGACCAGGTAGGTGCCGGTGGTGTCGGTGGTGGTCGTGTAGGTGACGTCGTCGCCGCCGCCGGGAACGCCGTCGGGGCCGTGCCAGACGACCGTGATGTCGATGCCGCTGAGGCCGGCCTCGTCGTTGTCGAACACGCCGTCGTTGTCGCGGTCGAGCCAGACGCGGTCGCCGATCGATCCGGTCCCGGTGACCGAGAAGTCGACGTCCGTGCGGGTTTGTCCGGAGCTGAGACTGGTGATGGCGACGTGCGGGGTGGCGGTGGCGTCGAGGTCGTAGGTGGGGGTGGTGCCGGCCGGGAGGTCGGCAGCGTCGACGGTCACCCGGTACGGACCGGCCGGCAGACGCGTGAACCCGTAGGCACCGGCAGCGTCGGTCGTGTCGATCGGGTAGGTGATGTTGTCGGCGATGGTCGACAGGTCGCCGTCGAACCCGCCCCACACGAGGGTCACGTCGATCCCTTCGAGCCCGGGTTCGCCGGGCCCTTGCGTGGCGCCACCGGTGGCATCGATGTCGAGCCACACGAGGTCGCCGAGCGAGCCGTTGCCGGTGTAGCCGAAGTCGGCCCCGAGGTAGCCGGCGCTGGAGTTGAGCGTCACGATGCCGGAGCGGTCGTCGAGCGGGCCACCGTCGTCGTAGGACTGGACCATGCCGGCCGGCAGGGTCGACACGTCGATGGCCACCCGGTAGTCACCGGTTGGCAGGTTGGAGAACCCGTAGAAGCCGGTGCCGTTGGTGACGAGCTCGGTGACGGTGATGTCGTCACCGCCGCCGGACACGCCATCGGGCCCCCAGAAGTCGTCGGCGGTGCCGAAGGTGTTGTCGAGGCCCTCCGACTCCAGCAGCACGCGGACGCCGGGGATGCCGGGCTCGCCGGCGTCGGCGGTGCCGTCACCGTCGATGTCGTACCAGACGTAGTCGCCGAGGCCGGTGGAGACCGCCACGATGCTCGCAGTGTCGTCATCGTCCTCGTCGGCCACGGCGGTCACCGAGTTGGGCGTCGAGTCGACGTCCCACTGGTTGCTGGTCTGGACCTCGGCACGGTTGGTGATCGTGCCGATCTGGTTGATCCGGGTGCGGATCACCAGCGTGGCCGTCGTGCCCGACGTCAGCGTGCCGACCGTCCACGTGCCGGTGCCGCTGTTGAAGCTGCCCTGAGTTGCGCTGACCTGGTTCACGTAGAAGAGGCCGATCGGGAGGAGGTCCTGGACGGTGACGCCCGTGGCCGTGTCCGGGCCGGCGTTGGTGACGGTGATCGTCCAGTTGACGTCGCTGCCGAACGAGTACGGGCCGGCGCTCGGCACCTTCGTCACGGACAGGTCGGTCTGGCGGATGCGGGCCACGGCACTCGAATCAGGACCCACGTACGGGCCGTCGGCGTTCCCGGTGGCGCCCCGCGCATCGTCGGCGTCGACGCCGGCAGTGTTGGTGTGGGCGAAGGTGCCGGTGGTGCCGACCGTGAGCAGCGAGGCCTGCGGTGTGGCATCGAAGGTAATGGTGATGTTCGCGCCCGGGTTCAGCGGCTGACCGCCGCCCGAGACGAGGTTCGTCCACTGCAGGGTCGCGCCGGGGGTGGCGCAGTCGGGGGTACACACCGGGTCGGTGGTCACCGTGCCGTAGGGGGTCACGATGCTGGTCGAACCGGTCTGGTACACCCAGCCTGTGGGCAGGATGTCGTCGACGTCCACGCCGAACGCGGCCGCGGTGGGCTCGGTGGCGTTGTTCGTGGCGACGATGCGCCAGGTGAACGGTTCGCCGACCCGGGCATCGGTGGCGTCGTCGAGCGCGGTCTTGACGACCGTGACGTGCGGGAAGCCGACGGTCATGGTGACCGTGTCGGCGGTGACGTCACCGCCGGCGCCGCCCTGACCGTAGGTGCGCCAGTCGGCCGACGGGTCGCCGGTGCGGGTGGCGACGGGCTGGGCGAAGTAGGTGGGCACGTCGGCCGTGTTGACGATGGTCTCGCCGTCGTTCAGTGACGCGGACGCCGCGAGCTCGGCGGTGTAGGTGATCGTCACGGTGCCGTTGGCCGGGATCGTGCTGATCAGCCACTCGAGGTTCGGGGCGGTGCCGTCGACCACGGTGATCACGCCGGACGACGGGGGCACCGTCAAGTTGACGAGGTCCGCGTCGGGGGCGTCGACCACGCTGATGTCGTGGGCGGGCCAGGTGGCCGAGGTGTTGCGGATGGTCAGCGTGTACGTGTACGCCGTGCCGGTGACGTCGGTGTTGCAGATGTCGTTGTCGCCGGTGTTGCCCGGCGTCGCGTCACAGGGGGCCTGCGAGACGTCCTTGTCGATGACGACCACGGGCTCGCGGACCGTCACGGTCGCGGTGGCCGGACCGGCGTTGCGGGTGTAGCCGCCGGGGGCCGGCGGGGTGGCCGGGACCGACGACACGCTGTTCAGCGAGTTCCAGTACACGCGGGCGCTGTTCACGAGCGTCTGACCCGCCGACACCGGGGTGTTCTCCGGCACGTACAGGTCGTCCACCCGTGCCGTGTAGGTCATGCGGATCGTGCAGGGGTTGCTCGACGGGGCGACGAAGTCGTCGACGAAGAAGCCGACCATCGTCGAACCGTCGCCATTGGCGGTCTGCCCGGCGATGCCCTGGGCGCCGGCGAGCGACGGGCAGTTCGTGCTCGTGCCGGTGTAGGTGAAAGTGCCGAAGGCCCGGAAGTCGAGACCGTCGGGGAGGGTGTCGAGCACGGTGAGGTCCCAGGCGGTGACACCGGCGGGGACCGTGGCGTCGACGCTGAAGGTGACGGTGTCACCGACGGTGGCCTGGCTGGGGCTGACGCTCTTCGCGATCGAGGCGAGGGGCGCGGTGACCGTGTCAGTCGCGTTGGCCGAATAGGTCGTGCGTTCGCCGGCGACGACGCCGGGCATGCTCGTGGCCGAGGCCGTCACGTTGTTGGTGAACACCGAGCCGGAGACGGCGGGGTCGTCGACCACGACGGCGTAGGACAGCGTCGTGTTGCTGCCCGGCGAGATGGTCGTCAGCTTGCCGGCGGTCGTCGTGGTGTTCCACGTGATCGTGCGCGCGCCCTGGTTCCAGATGCCGCCGTCCGGGTTGACGGCGCCGCCGTCGGCGACCGGGACGCCGCCGTTCACGACGGTGATCCCTGCAGGGATGGTGTCGACCACGACCAGATCGTGGGCTGCGCTGCGGTTGGTGCCCGAGGCGGCGCCGACCGTGAGCGTGTAGGTGAGCGAGTCGTTCGGGGCGACGATGTCGTCGGTGTCGTTCTCGTCCTTGGCCAGCGTGATCGACGGCTCACGGACCGTCGCGGTCACGGAGTTGCTGGTCACGCTCGAGCGGGTCGTGCCGACGACGTTGTCCGGCAGCCACGAGAAGGTGCCGGTGTTCGGGGTCGTGTCGGCGATCGCGGTGGCGCCGACGTTGCGGACCCGGGCGACGATCGTCACCACGAGGGTGTCGTCACCCGAGCCGGCGGCGTTGGTGTAGGTGCCGGCACGGTCGAGCCGGATGGTGCCGGTGCCACCGATCGCCGGAGTCGAGGCGTGGATCGTCCAGCTCGGGTCGTTCGGCACGCCCGCGAACACCCACGTGGGCGTCGCGGCGAGCTCGAGGTCGGCGTCGAGGGCGTCCTCGAACCGGGCGTCGATGACGCTGGTGCCCTCGGGGATCGTGGCGGTCACCGTGTAGGTGATGGTCTCACCGATCGTGACCTGCTCGGCCGTGGTGGCCGGCGCGATGTTGCCCGTGTTGCCGGTCTCGTTCACGCCCGACTGCTGCACCTTGGCGACGGTGGCTGCACGAATCGTGATCGTGCTCGTGTCGTGGGCCGCGCCGGTGTTCGGGCTCGTCACCGACGGGTCGATGTTGCTGGAGGGGAAGTAGGTGAAGGGATCCGCTCCGTTCACGCTCGCTTCGTACTGGCGCACACCGGCGGTGTTGGTGTACGCACGGCCCGGATCGACACTCGCAGGCAGATCGACCGTGTACGTCAGAGAGATGGCCGTTGCCAGGCTCGTGCCGGCGGCGATGGTTGGGATGTCGGCTGCGTCCCAGACGAGGATGTTGCTGCCGCATGTTGCGGCAGGCGTCGACGTGACGACATCTGCACAGGTGATGCCGGCGGGAAGGCGGTCCCACACGACCACATTCCGAGCGGTGGCGTTGCCGTCGTTCCACACCCGGACCGTGTAGACGACGTCGTCACCAGCGTCGAGCGGTCCGGTTGCGTCGTTGCTCTTGTCGAGCTTCACTTGCGGTTCGGTCCACACGCCGGCGGCCTGATCGCGGAACTGGAAGACTTCGCCACCGCTGTTGCGGGTGGTCATCTTCATCAGGTTCGCCACGATGTCCGCTGCTGCGGCCGCAGCAGGGTCGGTGAGCTTTGCGGCAATCGTCCAGTGGAACCGATGTCCTGTCGGGCTGGCCGGCACAGCTCCCGTACCCTGGACGTTGAATGTGACGATGTCCGCCGTCCCTGCCGGCTGGGCGCTGACCGTGGTCGCCGGCAACGTATCGGGCGCAGTTCCACCCGTGACCCGCCGAGCGGACCCCGCGACATAGTCGTACGCCGGGGGGAGCAGGTCCTGGATGTTCACGCCCGCTGCGTCGATGTCGCTCGGGAACGTGGCTTGGAGGTCGAAGCAGATGTAGTCGCCGGGCCCGTACCCTGCGACTGGCGTGGGATCGCCTTGCGCCCACGTGATGCCGACACCGTCGCGACAGATGTCCCCGACCGTGCCATCGGCAACGCCGCTCCCCGCAGCCAGAGCACCGGAGTAGCTCGACACCCGCTTGTCGATCGAAGGACCGACACCGGCGATGGTTGCGGACGACGTGTCGAAATCGAGTTGGCCATCCGGTTCCGGGTCACCCGTCACCGCGTCGATCACCCCGCGCCGGAAATCGAGCGCTTGCATCGCCACGTTGTTGGTGATCGTGTCGAAGTTCAGCACCGGCTGTGCTGGTGCGAAACCGTCCTGATAGTGACTTCGGACCCGCGACTGGAACGTGATCGCCAACGACGAACTCGCTGCCAGCGCAGTCAAGCCCGGCACCGTGCTCGCGTCCCAGACGAGCGTCCAGGTCCCGTCGGCGTTCTCCGTCGCGCTCGTGAACGGCGCAGCCACGGGGCCGCCTCCCGTGTCGATCGTGGGGTCCGCACCGGTTCCGCAGTCCGCGTCGCCCGACAATGCGACCGAGGCGAGCGGGCACAAACC
>Ga0209023_10008151_pt1 | contig 10578 bp, 10 predicted proteins | sample LakOneMetagenome_FD_187468 | JGI IMG/M metagenome (GOLD analysis project Ga0209023, IMG submission 187468) | Freshwater and sediment microbial communities from Lake Erie, Canada (SPAdes) (version 2) | ecosystem: Environmental > Aquatic > Freshwater > Lentic | place: Lake Erie, Canada...
ATCATGGAAGTCTTGCAGCAATGCTTTTATTTGGGTTAACAGTTCAGCGGTGTTCTTAGGTGTTGCTTTGTTTGCAGTATTCAGCAAAGCGGCAAATTTTTTCTTGCTGCTTATATCAATTTGCCAGGGCTTTATATCGCCGTGAATAATGCCGTCTAATATTTTTAGCTCCATTGCTATAAATCAATTTTTATTTTATTTGCCGCCTCCTGTTTTTTATGGTCAATTACTTTAGCATAAATTTCGGTTGTTTTTAAATGCCGGTGACCTAATAATTTTGACACTGTATAAATATCTGTACCCAATGTAATTTGTAATGTAGCATAGGTATGCCGGGCACAGTGAAAAGTTATATGCTTGGTGATACCAGCTTTCATTACCCACTCTCTTAGTTTTAAATTATGCCAGGCACTGTAATACAAACCATCAAATACTTTGCTTTCGGGTTTTCCTCTTTTGCCCAATAAGTTAAAAGCCTGTTCTGATATAGGCAGCGTTTCAGCACCCTTTGTTTTCTTTTGCCGGAAACGAATGTAATAGCCGGATTGATCTGATTGCTGTACTTCGGACCAAACTAACTTTTCTATATCAGACCAGCGAAGGCCGGTGAGTGCCGAAAATATAAATGCGCTCTTTAAAATTGGCAATTCACATGCTACATTGGCCGCTGCCTGTAACTCTTCTAAAGTTAAAAACTCCCTGCTTGGATCATCGGGCTTAACTCCTTCCACCTGGGCGGCAGGATTGGTTTGCAATATGCCATCTTTGACTGCTTCTTTTAAAGCCGCTGTTAACTTGCCAAAATAAGAAGATTGTGAGTTTTGAGATAGCAACTTTTGATTTTTACTTTTTGCATCATTCTGCAAATAGTCTTTGAATTTCTCCAACCATCTTTTATCAACTTCTTTAAATGATACTCCATTGGGCGCAAACTTCTGCAAGTGCTTTAACACACTATCCCAATTGCCATAATTACCCTGGCTGTTTCTCCGCTTTTCTGTTAGCTGCTCAAAGTAGCTGAAGAAACTACCTTTTACTTTATCAGTATCCCGGAAACCATACTCTTCGTTTTTGATCTCCAGTAAACGCTTTGAGCGGATGGCTTCAGCCATCGACAGCTTTTTACGGTTATCTTCTTTCACTTCTTTAGTGAGCTTACCTTTCTCCGGCTCCGGGGTGAGGTATAAATTCAAATATTCATACTCTCTTTTTCCATCGGTGTAATAATCAAGATAGAGGCTGATTTTATTCCCCTTCTTTCTTTGTCTTAATGTTACGTTCATACTTCAGTCAATTTGAAAAGTTCATTAATTGCAGCTCTTGGGATACGGGTATTGCGGCCCACTTTACCGGCTTTAAGCTGGCCTTTATCAATAAGGCGGTAAATAGTCCAGCGGCTGGCATTGATAAGCTGACAGGCTTCATCAATAGTGAGAAATTCTTTTTGTGAGATAGAGGGGTTGAATGGCTTTACAATTGTTTCTTTCCGGATAGCAGCTTCAATTTTTTCATTTCGCTTGGTAAGCTTATAAAGCAACCTGGCACAGTTCAGGGAACATGACCGTGTAATTGTCTTCTTTGCGATGTACTTATTACCGCAAACTTCACAGGTTTTTTCAATTCTGATGTTGCTGCTCATTGTTGCCAGTTGTAGCTGAGTGTTGCTGTTTGTAGCTGTATGTAGCATCATTTCGCTTTTTTGTTGCCCAGTATTGTGGGCAACAGAATTGGGCAACACTCAGGCAACAAATATAACTTAAAAAGGAGAGATAGGCAACAAATAAAGGAATAATATTTTCGTTAAAGTCAATAAAGACAGGCATTTACGAAACAAAGGAAGTATTATTACTTTCCGATACAGAATTTGCTGAAAATATAATCCAGCTTATCTTCATTAGTAACCTCGCCCGTTATTTCTCCAAGATAATATAAACATTTACGGATATCGGGCGCAAGCAGGTCACCCGAGAGGTTATTTGTAAGCCCTGATTTAATTCCTATTAATGATTGCTGTATATGCTGAAGTGCTTCCAGGTGCCGTGCGTTGGTAACTATAGTATTGTCAACTGAAACAACGTTACTAACTGTACTATTGTATAGGAGATTTTTCAGTTCAGTTATACCAATATTATTTTTTGCTGAAATAAAATTGATATGAGATATCCCTTGAAATTTTTCGGAATAAAAAGACCCCGTGTTCATATCTGCTTTATTACCTGCCAGTAAATACTTTATTGAAAGTTCCTCAAATACTGCCACCTGTTTATTTATATCAGGTCCGTTTTCAATATTAGCATCAAAAATATAGACGACAGCATCGGCAGTTCTCATTTTCTCAAGGCTTTTTTCAATCCCGATATTTTCAATTATATCAGTACTGTGCGACCTTATACCCGCTGTGTCTATCAATCGGAATAAAATACCATTGATGTTTATAATCTCTTCAATAGTATCCCTGGTAGTTCCAGCAATATCACTTACAATTGCACGGTTCTCATTCAACAAGGTATTGAGCAAAGTAGATTTACCTGCATTGGGTTTCCCAATAATAGCTATACTAACTCCATTTTTAATCACATTTCCCAATTGAAATGAACTGATCAGCCGATGAACAGATGATTGTAATTCTTCGACAAGTTTATTAAACTTCTCCCTATCGGCGAATGCAACATCTTCCTCTGCAAAATCAAGTTCAAGTTCTATCAAAGAAGCAAATTGAATTAACTGTTCCCTCATTTCTTTTAACTGATGAGAAAAACCTCCACGTATATTATTAAGTGCGGTTTTCTGCGATGCCTCTGTATTAGACGCAATAAGATCTGCAACAGCTTCTGCCTGTGTAAGATCAAGTTTTGAATTCAAAAAAGCCCTTTGTGTAAACTCTCCTGGCCTAGCAAGCCTTGCACCTTTATTAACACAAGCCTGCATGATCCTTTGCTGAATAAAGGGGCTTCCGTGACAGCTGATCTCAACTATGTCCTCACCTGTATAACTCCTCGGACCTTTGAATAACGATAATACCACCTCATCAATAGCATCGCCATCTTCCATTAGAACACCAACATGTATTGTATGTGAGGGTTGTGCCAGGATATTTTTAGAGGGAAACAAAACATCTGCTATTTCAAATGCTTTGGTACCGCTAAGCCTGATAATAGCAATAGCACCAATACCTGGTGCAGTTGCCCCTGCAACGATAGTATCATCCCACCCTGATAATTTATTTATCATTATTCAAAGATACAAAACCAATAGTAGCTGTTTCACAAGAACGGCGTCCTAGCGAAGTTTTTCTTCATCAGCACTGTTTAATGCAGTAATATAGTATCTCTTTAATGCGCAGATATTTGCCTCATCAATTATATCAACCAAATTCTTAAATGTCGAATTTCCCGAAGGTTTTATGATCAGTTGAAGTGTAAACCTGGGATCTGATCTTGACAATGCCGCTTTTTTATCAACAATCAGTTTTCTAATGCCATCAGCAGAATAAGATGTTTCCTTATATACTGCTGATTCATCCATCCCTTCATAATAATACAGGCGATTCTTTTCTGCGAGCAATACAGTTATTGCACATGATTCACATACCGGGCTGGTACTTGTATCCCTATCATTTGGAACAATCATGTTCATGGCTGTTGCTTTTGTCATTGTTGTTGTAAAAACAAAGAAGGTTATAAGCAAGAACCCAAGATCAACCATGGGCGTCAGGTCTACATTTGTCCTTTTCTTTACAAAGATTTTTTTTGTTTTTCGATTATCACTTGTATTAATTTCTGCCATGGTCTATATCTTTTTCGGATTATTTTATGAATCAATTTTTAATAAGATCATAACAGGTATTATTTCCATAAATAAAAAACTCCCGGATAATCCGGGAGTTTGTATAAATTATAAATTGATAATTAATTATCTTCAGAAACCACATAAGTGATTGGCTGACGCCTGTAAGCATTTACATTCCGACCATTCTGTAATGCAGGTTTCCAGTTAGGACCTTTCTTGATAGCCTTTATTGCTTCAGCTTCCATTCCGTAGCCGAATTTTGTTTCTGCTACTACATCACTGATACTTCCGTCTTTACTCACAATAAATCTTACAATTACCTGGTATGTGCCTGCAGGTGCCCCGTTGTCGATCGGGGTTTGCGGATCAATGTTGTTATGTACATATCTTGTCCATGCTGCATCACCACCAGGAAAAGATGCTTCAACTTCAACCTTGTTGAATATCTTGTTTTCATCATCATCCTTTGGTAATTCAACAACCTGTGTTCCTTTGTCTTCAACAGGAGCTTGTACAATAGCTACTTTGTTATCGCTCTCTACTGTTTTATTACTGATAACCTGGTCTTCCTTAATTTCCTCGATCTTCTCATCAGGTTTTACCTCTTCATCTTTTACAATTTTTGGAGGAACGAATTTCACCTGGTTTACTTCGGGTGGTGGTGGTGGTGTTGGGGGAGGTGGCGGTGGCGGTGGTGGTGGTGGTTCATCCTTCTTAACTTCTGCCATTTGAGTATCAACTACATCCAAAGTGGTTTTATCCTTCTTATCAATGATGTTGGCAAATACAGAACCCAGGAAAATAAGCAACAATAAAGATCCTGTAAAGATCAGTGCTTTTGCTAATCTCGAGTTGTAAGTTTTTCTTAATTCATAAGCGCCATATGACTTATTCTTGCCATCAAAGATGATATCAAGAATATCGGCGTTTAAAATTTTATTTGCATCCATAATAAATCTCTTTGTTTAGATTAGATTCAAAATTGCAACAATTCCATACACTTATTTGATACCATTTGCATCTTCAGTCTGCTTGATCAGCAGTTCTTCAGTTGGTGTCATATCCACCTCTGCGTAGTGACCCGGAGGTACTGCACAGATAGACATTTCATCTAATATATCAATAGCATTTTTAAAAGTTGACTGTTTATCCGATTTAATGATATACATAAGGTCATCGATTGGTGTGGCCTTTTTCTTATCTACGATCTCTTTACGAATATCCTTAAAATTGGTACTCTTAAATTGCTCGCTCAGTTTATCTGCCTGTAATTGTCCGTAATAGTAGTAAACCTGGTCACCCTTTCCCAAAAGGATAGTCATTGCTCCTGAATTCTTTACTTTAAGTTCCTGATTAGGATCATCCTTTGGTTCATTCATGTTCATAGCCGTTGACTGGCTCATTGTTGTCGTGAACACAAAGAAAGTAATGAGCAGAAAACCAAGGTCCACCATTGGAGTAAGATCCACACGGGTGGATTGCTTTTTTGACTTTTTGACGCCGGGACCCTTTTTATGGCCGCCACCCGACGATGTATCCATTTCTGCCATGTCAAATATTTTTGATTATTAATTATTTATTTTTCGCCTTTGCCTCTAAGTATACTTCAGAATCCGTTGGTATTGTTTTACCATTGGTTACGATCCTGAATTTATAAATATCAGCTTTCTTGAACGCTTCCTTTATATTCTTAAATACGGGATATAAAGCCGCATTATCTCCTTTCACCAGGATCATTTTTTCCAGCTTACTTTGGTCACCGCCTGCATATACATTCGTAATACTCCGCATCCAGTCAGCCATTTCATTATTGGTACTGTCAGTGGGTATCCCCGGCATTCTATCTGCGGGAATAGGCGAACTTGCCAAAGAGCTTTTGATCTGGTTCAAAGGCAAACCAATGAACTGTTCCTTACCCCATTTATTTAGTTCTGGAGCGGATAGGCCCAATGATCTCGTTGAATTAATATTACTTAAAATTTCTGATTTTTTTGTTTCATCGCCCAACATTAAAAAGGCTCTACCGTCTTTGGTAAGTGTTATAATGATCGATTTATCAGGTACTGCTGTTGATGAAATAGAAGACGGAGTTGCTACGGCCAGCACTTCGGGTGGTTTTTGTTTAGTTGCCAATATAAAAAAGGACAACAACAAGAAAGCAACATCGCACATCGCTGTCATATCGATGGTGGTGCTCTTACGTGGTATTTTAACTTTTGGCATTCCTTTTAATTTTTAATGATATTACTTTAAAGACACAAAACCGGTATACTTCCATACAATTACTTGTACAGGGAAGCAAAAGTTTGTGTTAAAGTAAAACCCGATTCATCTATACCATAAGTAATGCCATCAATCTTAGTGGTAAAAATATTGTAGAAAATAATAGCAAATGCTGAAGTACCAATTCCCAAAGCTGTATTGTACAATGCCTCAGAGATACCTACTGATAACTGTGCTGCTGCACCGCTACCGCCGCTATCAGCTCCAAGGTTCGAGAATGCACGGATCATACCCAATACCGTTCCCAAAAGACCAAGTAGTGTTGCAATAGAGGCAATTGTTGATAAGAAAACAAGATTCTTTTCAAGCATTGGTAATTCCAGGGAAGTAGCTTCTTCCACTTCTTTCTGGATAGCCATTACTTTTTGCTCTGTACTAAGTTCATTATTTGTGATCATGTCTTTGTAACGGAAAAGACCAGCTTTCATCACATTACCAACAGAACCTTTTTGCTTATCGCATTCAGCCAATGCAGCATCAACATTTTTATTGGCAAGATGGTATTGTACTTTGCGGATAAAATCTGCATTATTACCTGAACCATTTGCTTTTGCAATTGTCAAAAATCTTTCAATAACAAAAGTCAGCATGGTTAAGAAAGTACCAATCAAAATAGGAACGATGATACCACCAAGATACATTTTACTTAATCCTGAATGCGGGCCTTCATATGTTGGCCAAAACCAACCAGGCGATGTAACCTTGTCAAAATTTGATGGATTACCCAATAAAAATCTCCAGATCAAATAACCGGCTAATACACATACTACAGGAGCAATCAAAGAAATCACATTACTCGATTTTTTTGCTTGCACTGAAGTGGATGGTTTTACTGTTGCAGTTGGTCTTGTCTCTGCCATAACATTCTAATTTAATTAGTTAAGAGTTTTGTTACTTTTTTAAAAATTTAGCACGCAATTCTATGAAAAAATAATTTTTTTATAAAAAATTATTTCAAAAGGTATTGAATAGGTGGCTCACAAGTTAATAAAATATTTGAATGCAACAATTAAGCCACCTAAATTTTTATTTTTTTAATGTTTTTTTAGACAGACGAGATCAGATGAACGCTGCTTTTGAAAATTATTCATAACGGAGCGCAACAATCGGGTCGAGTTTAGACGCTTTATAAGCAGGATATAAACCTGCGCCCAATCCCACAAAGGAGCAGACGAATATGCCCGCAATTACCCATCCCCAGGGTATTACAAAGCCTGTGTTAAGCAATATGGCAACAACATTGCCTAAAAGTATGCCGGCGATAATTCCAACGATAGCACCAAGCAAACTTATTACTACGGATTCAAAAAGAAACTGTGAGCGGATATCCTTTTTAGTGCCTCCCAACGCTTTGGCAAGGCCGATCTCTTTTGTTCGTTCATTAACGGCCACAAGCATGATGTTCATAAGCCCGATTGCCGCTCCTATCAGTGTGATCAAAGCAATTCCTATTGTACCGGTTTCCAGAAAACCAAGATTGGTTAGTAATGATTCCGCTATACTGTCACTCTTATCGATAAAAAAATTATTTTCATCCTTTGTTTGCAGTTTTCGAATTGGTCTGAAGGTCCCTTTTGCTTCACCGGTTGCCATATCCATCAGTTTAAGATCGGAAACCTTTACGGCAATATTATATGAAGCATTCTGAGTAGAAAAAAGCCGCCTTACATTGTTATAGGATGTAACAATGATTTTACTTGTATTAAAAAAAGCACTCGATGTTTTCTCTTCAAGCACCGCTATAACCCTGTAAGGAATATGGTCTACATTAATGACTGCATCGATTGCTTTTTCCTTATTATCCTTAAATAACCTGGTTGCTACGCCGCTGCCTATCATGCAAACATTTCTTCCTGTCTCTATTTCCGAAAGCGTGAAGTTGCGCCCATAAGCCATTTTATATCCATTCAACTCCAGATAATTTTCATCGCCGCCATATACATTTACATCCGGATTCGTCTTACGTTTGTTTGTATTAACCACAATGCCGGTTGGGCCACGTAAAGCAATACTTACCTGGGCTGAAGGAAATGAATATCTTTCTTTGAATTCACGGGCTTCGTCATAACTGATCGGAATCCCCATATTGGATTTTTTTTCTTTTAAGGCAGACTTCTTCTCTTTCTTTGTTTCGTTACCGCCGCCACCGCCAAAATGCATGTTCCTTTCTTTGTAACGGATGCTGAATGCATTTGCACCCATGGTAGAAAAACTTGAAGTGAGGCTGTTACTGGCAGCCTTGATAGCAGTTATGATCAATATCAACGCAAAAATACCCAGGGCAATGATCATGATCGTAATTGCTGACCGCAGCTTATTGCCTTTGATATTAGTCCAGGAAAGTGCTAAAGAATCTCTGTAGGTCATACTTTGTAATTCCCCCTAAAGATAAATAAGGATGACAGGCTTTTGATAAATACTTTTACAGGCGGTAAAATATTAATGGTATAACCAACCCAGGATCAACTCAGGATAGATACCCACGATTATTATCATTGCAGCGGTAATAACAAGAAGAAACTTAAATGCAGGCTTTATTTCCCAGGTATGGGCCACCTCTTCAGTTGCTTCCTTAAAATACATTGCCTGTATGATACGGAAATAATAATAAGCACTTACAGCCGCAAAAAGTACAGCAACTATCACGATCCAGAAACGATGACCATTCTCTACAGCTGCCATCAGCATATAAAATTTGCTTTGAAACCCTGCAGTTAATGGTATTCCTGTAAGTGACAGTAAAAATATTGTTGTTGCCAGTGCCACAATAGGCTGTTGTTTTCCAAGACCATTAAATCCATCGATCGTGTAATCGTTCATTTTGGCAAGAACTGAGAAAATACCGATCGTTGCAAGGCTGTAAGCAGCAGAATACAATACAAGGCCTTCTTTTGCCCTTGTATTCAATGCAAACAGGGCCAGTAACATAAACCCGGCTTGTGCAATACTTGAATATGCCAGCATACGTTTTACACTTTGCTGGAAAACGGCCGTTATATTTCCTATCAGCAATGTTGCGATCGTAATAAAAACGATAAGGTTTTGCCACTGATCATGAATAGCTCCGAATGAATTTTCAAACAGGCGGACAAATGCAAAAAAGCCGGCCACTTTTACAATGGTGCTCATGAATGAAGTGAACACTGTTGGGGCACCATCGTATACATCTGGTGTCCAGAAATGGAAAGGTGCGGCAGACACTTTGAAAGACATTGAGACCATCAATAATACCAGGCCTACGGCTATCATCACAGGCATCTTACCAACGCCAAGTTGTATATTGTCGATATAGAAGGAAGCGTTGGGTGTTCCGCCATAAATAAAAGCAATTCCCATCAACATGATACCTGTTGAAAAAGAACCCATCAGAAAATATTTAAGGGCTGCTTCATTGCTTTTTAAATTACGTTTATCGCTCCCTGTGAGTATGTACAAGGGAATTGACATGATCTCAATACCGATAAACAATATCAGCAGTGTATTGAATGTTGCACATAAGGCAACACCACATAAAATAAAAAATATCAGTGCAAAATATTCTGCTACGTGAGGACCAGTCTTTTCAATATCACTGCCGCTCAACAAAAAATACATAGCAGTACAACCCAATGCTACCGCAATAAAAGTGAGGTTAAAGCTTCCTGTCTTTAACATGTCGTGGAAATCAATATTGAAAAGAATGAATCCGCTGTTCAATTCCATAGCATTGGCAATAAAGATCAATGCTATACCCACCAATGCAAGATATTTTGGTGCCGATTTACTCTTAATAAACACAGCACTAAACATCATTACTATGCCCCAGATTGCAGATAATATAATTGCGTTCATAAATTAATTCCTGACTATTTTATTTTACTTACCAGTGTTGCAACCGCATCTTTTGTCAAATCGATCACAGGCTGCGGATATATGCCGATAATAAAAATCATACAAACTATTAATGCCAATATGAATTTCTCATTCCATGAAATTTCTTTTACAGCCTCAGTTACAGAATTTGAATTGCCGTAAAAAACTTTCTGAATCATGTTCAAAGTATATACAGCTGCCAATATAATTCCGATACCTGCAACAGCCGCATACCATACATTGAATTTATACAAGCCGCTAAACATTAAAAATTCTCCTGTAAATGCATTCGTTAACGGCAAGGCGATATTGGCCAGTGCAATGATCACCAGCATGATGGTTAAGAAAGGAGCTTTGTTTGCCACTCCTGCCAGTTTTGAAATCTGTTTAACACCTGTTTGCTTTTCCAGCAGGTCAAGCACGATCCACAACCCGATGATATTTATTCCGTGGTTGAACATCTGCAGCATAACTCCTTGTACACTTACCTGGTTCATCGCAAAGATGGCTGCACACATTAAACCGATATGTGCAATGGATGAATAAGCAACTAATTTTTTAAGGTTATCCTGAACAATGGCAATACAACTTGCATAAATAATTCCGATGATAGAAAGTACCATTACAACATGACTGAACTTTACAGTTGCCAAC
>Ga0209023_10008152_pt1 | contig 10578 bp, 8 predicted proteins | sample LakOneMetagenome_FD_187468 | JGI IMG/M metagenome (GOLD analysis project Ga0209023, IMG submission 187468) | Freshwater and sediment microbial communities from Lake Erie, Canada (SPAdes) (version 2) | ecosystem: Environmental > Aquatic > Freshwater > Lentic | place: Lake Erie, Canada | collected...
CGCGAGCCGCTGGATCTGCTGCTGCGGGAAAAGGCGATAATGGGGTCGGCGGCGTTCTCCGCCCAGTATCAGCAGGCGCCGGTGCCGGCCTCAGGTAACCTCCTGCTGCGCGAGTGGTTCAGGCGCTACGACGAAGCGCCCGTTCGCCGCTCGCGGGATCGGGTCGTGCAGAGCTGGGACACGGCCTCGAAGGACGGGGTCCTCAACGACTACAGCGTGTGCATCACGGCCCTGATCCGCGGCAGCGATGTTTTCATCCTCGACGTCTATCGGGCGAAGCTGAAGTTTCCTGACCTCGTTCGTCAGGTCTGCCTGCAAGCAGAGAAGCATGGTGCCGACACGCTTCTGATCGAGGACGCGGCGAGTGGGCAGGCGCTGATCCAGGAGTTGCAGCAGCCGATATACAAGCGCGTGCCAAGACCCATCGCCTGCAAGGCCGACGGGGACAAGGTGACACGCATGTCGGCGGTGAGCAGCATCATCGAAGCGGGATCGGTGCTGCTGCCCCATGAAGCACCCGGGCTGGCAGAGTTCGAGCGAGAGATCCTGGGGTTTCCCATGGTTAGGCACGACGATCAGGCGGACGCGCTGAGCCAGCTGCTGAACTGGGTCAAACGACGGCCGAAGGTGCCGCTTATTTCGCCATTTGTCGGGGTGCCACCTGGAGGACGCGCTTGGCATCAGATGTAGTCGAAGACCTGCAGGCTTTTCACTCCATGCTAGTTCAGAGCGCCGCTCGGCGAGGCCTGGAGACGATTGATCCGGTCGACGATCCGGCGAAATGTCGCGGCCCCGGCATCGTCGCCCTCCTCCATCAAGGCGTCGGCGCGCATGGCCGCGTGGATGGCGGCATCGGCGCCATGCAGCTCGATGAGCTTGCCCGCGCACGCCCAAAGCTCCCAGTCGCTCAGCATGGCGTGATGGTCTCGACGCTGAGCCTGTCGAAGCCTCTTCGGACGCCGGCGACGCGAACGCGACGGCCCGCGAGCGCCGCGGCGGCCGTTTCCGTCTCGAGGCGCCAGCGTCCGCCATCGTCGCGCACGAGGAGGAGGCCATGCGCGTCCCTCAGCAGCATGCCGGTTTCGTCGTGGTGGGAGCCGAGCGGCATGTGCCCCTTCTACGCCTTCGGCGAGCGGGTTGCCACGGCCGAGCAAGCCCGGGAGGGGAGATGTCCGCTAAGGAATGTTAAGTTAAATGTGGGGCGCCTCTGCCCCTTTGATTGTGCCGCCTGAATGCCATCGTGGGCTACAGGCTCTCGATCCCGCAGGATCCGAGGAACGCGCAAATCTCATCATACGCGGCGGGCGGCCGCGTAAGGTCTTCATCACTGCCCGGCGGCACATAGATGATGAGACCCTGTCGCGCGCGCGTCAGCAGCACCCGGTAGGAGTTCGCCAAATAAGACTGCCGGGCAACGTCGTTGATGGCCTGCCAGCGCGTCCCTTTGAACTGCAAATACTGCCAGCCGCTTCCCGACCACCTAAGGTTGGCATCCCAACACAGGCACGCCCAATCGAGCTCGAGACCCTGTACGTCGAACTCGGTAGCGGCGTCCTCAAGTGCATCCGCGGACCGAACGTCGTCATTGGGAGCCAAGAACCACTTTTCAGGCTCGATCTTCGCTTTGATGAAAATCCCGTGGGGCTTCAACCGAGCACCATTTGAAGACGCGAGGAGGCCCGCGCGTTCGTCCCCTCGGCGATGGTCGCGGAGCCATTGTCTCGCTTGGTCCAGGTCGCGCGTCAGATAGAGGGGGTAGTTTGTCAGCGCATGGCGAGCGGCGCGGGCGGCGGGCGCATTGCCATCAATCACATCAGCGACAAAATCCGAGAGTTTCTCCGAACGGAAGGACCGGATCGAAGTCGCAAGATGAAGGTCCGAACTTGAAACAGCGGAAGGTGAATGATGCTGAGCCAGCCCCTCTGGCAAATGAACCTGCCAATTTGGGAAGGAGCGGCGCAGCGCCTGCAGCCACTCCGAGATCCCCGCCTCGCCGGTGTTGATCTCCTGTCCGCTCCCGACCAGGCAGATAATTGCGCACCAATCAGGGTGGCGATCCATGATGCTCAGCAGAAACTCAGGCTCCGATTGCGCAAAGCCAAGCTGACCGCGCTTTTGCTGCATGAATTTGGATGTCTGCTCGACGTCCCAGGCGCGCTGCGCCTCGTCAAAGATCGCCACCTTCTCGATCGGCGGGGCGTCAGATGCCAGCGCCTCATCGCGAAAGTGATGGATGTTCTGAATGAATGCGGAGGCGCGGCGATGCTCCAGCGCCTTCGATGTCGTCTGCCCCGTATCTTTTGCCTGCGCCAACGCATCTAGCGCCAAGGCTTCCCGCAAGACCATGACGAGCGGCCCATTGCCCGATAGGAAGACCGCATGCTCATCGGCATGGGCGCGCTGGCGCGCCGTGGCCAAGTTCAGGCCAGCGAGTGTCTTTCCCGACCCAGGCACGCCGGTGATGAAGCAAATGATTTTTCGATGATCCCGCTTTGCCTGCTGGATTGCGCGGGCCACATAATCTGCGGTGCGCGTCAGGTTTTCGGCGCCAGCCTCAGACCTCGAAATCTCTTCAACTTGATGGCCCCGATAGAGCGCTTGTGCTGCCTCCACGATTGTTGGCGTTGGCCGGTAACGGCCCGCAAACCAGAGCTGCGGGTCGATTGGCGCAGCATCGCGAGCTTCGTACACGCGTTTGATGACCGTGATGAGTTGCTGCGGGCTTGCGCGGAGGGGATGGGCGAGACCATCATCGTCCCAGCTTAGCGCTTGATCTGTCGAGGCGGCTGCCTCGGTTGCCACCAAAATCGGCACCACGGGTCGGTCATGGCTTGTCTCGTGAAAGTTCTTGAGATCGAGACCGTAACCGTAGACCTGATCGAGGCTGGAGCGATCAAACTGGCGAGCGCCGAGTTTGTACTCAACCACGAAGACGATCCCTGCGGCGAGAATGATCAGGTCGGCCCGGCGACCCATTCGGGGAATCAAGAACTCCAGGAAAAAGTGAGCCTCAGGAAGCGCCGTGGCCAGTTCGCGCAGGTGCTGAATCTGGAATTCCCAAGCTGCTCGCTGGGCCGGCTCTACCGCAAAGGGAAGCTTCGCTGCGAGCTGGCCGAAAAGCTCGGCGTCGCTCAGGCAGCTTACGGTCGCGGCGGGCGTCGAGACATAGGCGCGGTGCATATCGACAGGCTGCAGTTTGTGCGGCCCATTTTCAATTGGTAGTTGTAACGCGGCCGGGGGTAGGGCGGTAACAAAGGCGTGCAGCCGGACGAAGTTGACTATACATTTAGCGCAAATGTCCAATCGGGGGGTCGATGGACGAGAAGTTTTCGCCAATTGAGATCATCAGGTCTGGAAGGTGGCACAGCGCCCTTTTCGGAACGTACGTTTTAAGTCTCAGCTTTTTTGAAGCGACCCTGCTTCCGACGCTTCGTCAAGCGGGCGTCCGTTCGATCGTCATATTGGCTGACATTGACGGGATCGCCGGAGCACTCGGCGAGGCCGGCGCGCGGGAGGTCGGTCGTACTTACGAACTGCGTCCAATCAAAGTTCGTGATGGTGTATTCCATCCCAAGTTCATGTTGCTTGATGGTTCGGACGGCCCTTCTGCTGTCATTGGATCGGGCAACCTTACGTTTGGCGGTTGGGGGCATAATCTTGAGCTCTGTGAAGTGTTGCGGCCGGGCCACTCCGGAACTGCCCTCCAGGATTTGGCCGATTTCACTGAGGAGCTGAGCCTAACTGACCGAGTGTCGGGTGTTGACGCCGGAGCCGTTGAGATCTGGACGAACAGACTTCGCTCGATCGCACCCTCTGGTAGCGCGAGGGTCCTGCATAACGTCACCACACCCATCGCGACGCTGCTCGTCGGACAGGCAGCGGAACTTGGTGAGGCGAAGCGTCTGACCGTGGCCTCTCCATATTACGGGAGCGCATCTGCAGTTGAGGCGCTCGCGTCTGCGCTTGGTGATCCAGCGGTCGAGGTGCACGTCCATGATGGTGACCGCCTACCCATGAACGGCCATCACTTTCCATTCGACGCGTCTGGGATCGGAGATCCGGTCGTTATCGACTTCCTATCGCCAGAAAGCCGCGGTCCGCTCCATGCAAAGCTCATTGAGATCGAGTGCGATCTCAGCACCCTGCTGATGACGGGAAGTGTCAACGCCAGCGTGCCAGCCCTATCCGAGGCTCGAAATGTCGAACTAGCCGTCCTCCGCCTCGTCGACGGGACCCTGGAGCGGAAGCCCGCGCAGGTGCCGGTCCCAATCCCGGTCCAATTTACAGAGACACATGAGGCCCTCAAGTTCGGGATTTTGCAGGCCACCCTGCTTGGCGCAGCTTTGACCGGGAGTATCCTGACAAAAGTGACGCCGGGGCCATGGCAGGCCGAGTTCGACCACGACGGTGTCCTCCACGATCTCGGCGAAATCGAGGTTGCAGCTGATGGCTCGTTCGAAGGGGAGATCACGATCGCGGGCGCAAGCTATGGTCGGCGCCGCTCCACGCTCGTGCTGAGACGTGGTGACGATCAGGTTCGCGGATTTGTGTCGTTTCCCGACGCAATCGAACTGAACAATCGATGGGGTGTGGCCATCGGACCTATGATCCGGATTGCGGGTGGCTCTGACGATGACGATGATCTGGCTGGCATTCTCGAGTATTTTGCAAGCAATCCGATGGAGACCGCGAGCGCCTGGCGCGGGCCAAGGACTGCTCCGGCGCCGAAGGTCTCCAATGGTCGGCTGATATCCTTGTCCGAACTCGAAGTACGCGAAGCACGGGACGATCACAGCCACGGCCAAGGGTACTGGGCCGACGCTTCGCGCGGCGCTCTTGATCGGATTTTGGCGGCGCTCCGCATAAGGTTCAGCGGGCCCTCGATCCGTCGTCGGGGGGCGACGGACAACCACGAGGAAATTGAGGACGCCGACGTTGGTGATGAGGATCGCGGCAGCAAACGCGTGATTGCCGCCTTCGAGGCGCTCCTAGAAGTTCTGGAGGAGCGCATCCCCCTGGATCCGGTGGTCGAGCTTTTGCGGGCTGGAGAGATCGCTGGGTTCGTTCTCCTCCGCAACCCTGAGCCACTTCGCATTGGCGAATTTGCGCTCTGGTGGACCAATCAGGCAATGGCGCACCTGGAGACTGACCAACTCGAAGAAGCGATCTCTACCATGGCGGCTGGAATGCTGATGCTAGACGGCATGGCAGACGGCGGAGCTGGACGGGTTCGTGGCAGGATCGCGCGCGTATTCTCGGACGTCGAGAAAGGCATTGAGCTCGCGCTTTCGATCGAAGCAGGGTCGCGATTGCGTCGCCTGATGGAGGTCGTTGGAGGAGCCGACGCATTAGAGGCTTTCGCTGAACAGGTTCGGCTCGCCAGCAGCGCGGTCGAAGAGGTTATCGTCGCCGCCAGTTATGTGGCCCGCGGTTTGTCACCGCCTCCGCTCCCTCTCTTGGATAACACGGACGAAATGCGGACGGTGCGTCGACTGATCGAGAATGATCAAATCGCAAAGATCATCCCGGCGACGCGCGGCGATGAGGCCTGCCCGAGGTGCCATCGAGGGCTTCCAGATGCCGAACGTCTGCGATTGAGGTCGATTGGCATGGCTCGGGCGGCAAACTGCTGCAACCGCGTCCTTCTCGTGGGGATCGAATAAGCCATGGCGACGTCTCCCCAGCTTGATATCCTCCAAATGCTTGCCGAATGGTCCGGCCCGGCGGTGGTGGCGCGACTGCCACTTCGTCCCGGCGGTGTGGATCCTCTAGGGCTTAGGCAGGTTAATTTCGACCTCATGGATCGGTGCATCCCTGGCCTCAACAATACGGCGACAAGGCTCCGGCCCTATGCGTTGGTCGCCTGGGCTTGGTGGAAGGCCGCGGCATTGGCGAAGGCCGAAATCGGCGATCTGGTCGACCCTGATCGCCTCAAGGCATATGTCGACAGGATCGAGGTCGTATTCGCCGTTGGGCATTTGCTTGAGAATGATTTTGCCGGGCTGCTCGGCCGAGACACGCTGAACGGCGAGGTGGTAAACCGAGGCGCCTACGACTTCTCATCGAAGCTGTGGCGGGACTTTCGCGTACGGCGCAATTCGACAACATCTCTGATGGCGCCGGTTTCATATGGCCCTTCTGCCAAGGAAGGCGCCGGACTAGGATACCTATCACCGCGCGCCGACGGCGCCTTTGCGCCGACTGTCGAAGCGATGCCGGTCGTGCACGCAATTGAGGCCGAGCTGTCTGAGATTCTTGATGATCCATGCTTTGCTGCTTTGGACTGCGGCGTCATCGAGGTTGAGCGTATGCGCGAGCTATACCCATATTGGGCCACGGGCGCGTTGACGGATGTAGAGCGATCGGTCGGTCGTGACAGGCTTTGTAGGGGAGCTCGGGCGGCGACGCTTGGGCTGATTTCCCAGGTTCTGGAAGCCTCTGGCGATTGGCTTAGCGTCGGCGAGATTCGCCGCCAAATGGCGCTGGTCGCGCCTGGACCTGCCCCCGCCAATGAGGAGCTGTCTGCGGCGCCACTTTGGCGAGCCGTTCAAGCGCAACAGCTCTATAGGCTGTCGCTTGAAGCGCTCATGGTCTGGTTGCTCGATACTACGGTTAGTCGTCCATATCAGCTGGTCGAACTGGCTAGCCTATTGATGGACGAAACAGAGCACGACGCTGGCTGGACTTTCGGACAGTGGCTCAAAGCGGCTCCGGAGGACGCAGATCAGCCGTGTGATGTGGTGCCTCCAATCGCGGATCTCGCGACGGTCGCACAATCGGCGAATCCGGGCACTGCGCTTGATTATGTTCGCTTCGCCCTTGCCGTGTGCCGAGAGATGGGCAGTGACCAGCGGCTCTTCGGGGGCGCGGCGGATCGCCTCCCTTTGGAAAAGGCCGATGCCCGTGCGGCGCGGATGGCCGGCATGCCGTTACGAGACGCATTCGAAGTGGTGCTTTCGGAATGGGTCATTGGACAGCACCTATATTGGGCTGTCGGCCGCAGCGGTGATGAGACACAACGTCTCCGTTTGATGCTCGACGAGGGCGGCTGGCTCGCCTTCTCGGCTTATGGAAACGCAGCGCCAACGCCGGACAGGCTCGCTACGCTGCTCAGCCTGGCTTCCGATGCTGGAATACTCGACTGGGATGAAGTGGACGGAGAAACCGTCTACGCGCTAGCGGCCGCTGAATAATCATAAACGGGGGAAGAGCGCCTCACCACCCCAGCCATCGGCGCAGGCGGCCAAAGAGCGTTGGCGTTGATCTCGTCGCGGGAAGTTGAATCTGGGACACATCGGATCTTGCCTTAACACCAACCGGTGAAGGCTGCGCCGGTCGTATCGGATCTCCTGCGGGCAGGTCCTCTGAGACCGATTGCCGTCCAGACCCGGCGCGCCGACCTAGCGCGATCCGAAGTCTCTCCAGGTTTCGTTCCAGATCGTCTGCCATATTCAAAATACGCTAGTGGGCGGCCGGGCTTGCAGCTCGGATGGCCGGCGCCTGCTGCGCACTGGAACGCCTCAGCCTTATCTCGATCCGACGCCGGCGCTGATCGTCGCCGCGGGCACTCCCATCTGCAACCCGGTCGGTCGGAATGATCATTTGGGCGCCGGAAAGTGGGAGAATAGTGACGCCGGACAATCTCGGATCGGCTCGCAGAATTCGAACGACAGCAACTGCCCGCGCAATCGCTAGGCCTGCATTATCAGTCGAGGTCAGAGCCCCTATGGGGAGGCGGTTGGCCGAAGCATCGATCAAGCTGCGGTCCAAGTTGCTCACCCCGACCATCGGAACTTCGTCCGTGTGTCCAATCACCTCGACCACGTCGACGTCGTAGTCACGAATGTTGCGAACCAGCAGGGGGATGATGGTCGCGCGGAGATTGCGCTCGAACTCAGGCCGCAGCGTCGCCTTGCCGCTGTCGAAATAATATCCTCCGGCTTCGCTCAAGCTGAAGTAGGGAGGCCATTCGCCCCGCCGGCTTCCGCGGCCCATTCTCCCAATGGCTTGGCGCACCATTTCGGCCGGTTGGTCAGATCCCGCTTCAGTCGCGGCGCGGCGGGCGTCCCGGCCGAGCTCTGCATCCTCCAACAAAGTCTGCCTCGCTTCGCTTGGCACCGAGGACTCCAGAGATCGACGCGCCTCAACGGCGCGGACTAGCTCCTTGAAATAGTCGTCACTGTTGTGCGCCTGCGGATAAGCCCGTTGCAGCGCCTCAATCAGTCGACTTGCCCCATCATGATCGAGCGCGGCAATGCGTTCCTCTCGGTTGGCGAGAGCGGACGCCAGCGCCATCAAAAGCACAAAAATAAGCAAGATCATGACTTCGGCGATTGTCAGGCCGAGGATTAGGCCTCGCCGATATGGCTTATCCTGTCGGAAGTCGGGTTGGGTCACGACGTTGGCGCTTCCACCTGCCTTACGAGTTCGCCTGTCATTTCGACCAGGGCGCTGTGCACCTGCTCAACCTTGGCGCGCGATCTCGCGAGCTCCGTTTCGAGGGCTTCATTGTGGCGTGTAGCGGTCTGCAGCGCTTCCGAGGATTGATCAGCGATGCGGCCGGCCGCTTGGGCCTGTAGTGCGAGCAGCTTGTCGAGCTCTTGTTGGACGCGCGCGACGGCCGTTGAGATAGCCCCCGCGGCCTCCGTAAGCCCTTCCACCGGTGCTTGCTTGAATTGGTCGAGGCGCTCGGAAAGGTTGCGATCGAGTTGGTTTGCAGAGGCGTCGAACGCGCTGAGCGTTGTTTGTAGGTTGGAGACCGTCTCACCCAGCCCTTGCCCGGACGACTGCAGGGTTTCGTGCAAACCGGCTACGTGCTGAACCTGTTTGCCTAGCTCATCGAGTGACTCTCGTGTGCCGGTTGCGATCTGACCAATGGTACTCGCGCTCGTCGCTATATCTCGGCTTGCTGCGCCGATCGCTTCTAGGCTTTCGCCATGACTCTCTAGGTTTGCGGCGACCTTTTCTGTGGCGGACGCCAGGCGCTTCATCCGCGCGGTCGTTTCAGTTGCCTGCGTTTCAATAGTCTTCGCGGCGCTCTCGCCAGCATCTCGTACCTTAGCCGTCGCGGCCTCGAGATTCTCGGCAATGGCGGTCCGCAACTCGCTCAACGACTGTATAGTCTGGTGGCTGAAATCGTTCATCTGAACGGTGATCTGAGAAAGCTGGGTCTTGAGTTCGCTGGCAGCCGCGGTGAGTTCTAAGCGGACCGTATCCTCCGTCTCGATCAGGTCGACCCGTGTTTGGTTGAAATAGACGCGCAGAATGAGGCCGAGAATTGTCGTCGTCAGGGCGATACCAAAGCCTTGAACGATGGTGGTCGCCGTGCCGACGGGATCAAAGGTGAAGATGGCATAAGCGAGGCTGACCAACGTGTAGATCAGCCCCAGATAGTAGCAATTATCTCCCGCCTGATCGGACCGAAGTTTCCCGGTTCCCGACCACTCGACCAAGCATGCGTAGAGGAGCATGAAGGCCGCGGATCCAACAGCGACAAGGATCGGAGACACCCCGAGCCACTTGCTGAGCACAATGCCGGCCGCGCCGACACCGCCGAATGCCAGGAAACCCACGCGATCGACCCAACCTCGTTCATTGAGGCGATCGACAAGGGGTATGAAACGCTTGGGCATGCTTATCCACTCACTCTGTATTGGCGCACTATAGAGCCTCCTTGCGCCTCGATGATCCGGGTCCATAGGTCGCGAAGCGCACTTGGCTGCGTCTGGGCGGTATCGGGTCGTTCCAGCATCCAAAGCTCGACGTCGACGCCGCGAAGGTCTGTCCGAGCCCTCCGGAATGCGGGGCTCTCGATAAAGGCACTTGGGTCTGGCAGGCGTTGGTAGAAGTTCGCGCCCGCCGTGTTTTGGAGTAAGTCAGAAACGATGATTAAGCGACGCGGCTGTCCCTCGTTGCCTGGAGCTTGGAGTACCGTCAGCGCCGCGGACTGAACGGATTCAAGGATGGGCGAGGCATCAGCGCCACTGGCGCGGGTGAGCGATTCAAAGGCCTGGTCAAGACTCTGATTGAACCGGGTACGCTGTTCCTCGACCGCCTTTGGGTTGCCGCTCAGTTCACTGACATCGCTCGCTGCGCCCGGGTTGCATCGCTCAATAACGGGTGACAGCAGGTGTTCAGAGGCACTGTCGACCTTAATGACCGTGAGCCTACCGTAGCGGGGTATCGAGTTTTTGAGCCGCTGCAGCTCATTGAAGAAGTCCTGTCGCTGCGCAACGGTCATGGGGTCGGTCACATCGACCAATAGCACCGTATTGCTATCAGGGTGTGTCGGGCAAAGCGTGGTTTCATCGAGCCGCCGGTTCGAGGAGCTGATGGCATAATAGACCACTCCAAGCACAGCAATCACGGCGACCACCGCCCCAATCTTGACCCAGGCCCATCGCGTCTGTTTCGCCGCACGGCGTGAGGCAGCGGTCTCACGCCGCGCCATCGGAAAGCCTCGCCTTTAGCGCTTCAAGGGTTTCGAAGCTCTCGATCGCAGCATCAAAGCGGGTCGCGATTTCTGTGACCGCCTGCTCGAGTGCGCTCTCAACACCTTGGAGCTCCCGCTGGGGTGCG
>Ga0209023_10008154_pt1 | contig 10577 bp, 9 predicted proteins | sample LakOneMetagenome_FD_187468 | JGI IMG/M metagenome (GOLD analysis project Ga0209023, IMG submission 187468) | Freshwater and sediment microbial communities from Lake Erie, Canada (SPAdes) (version 2) | ecosystem: Environmental > Aquatic > Freshwater > Lentic | place: Lake Erie, Canada | collected...
CCGACCCCGACGCGCTGGCCGATGCCGCCGTTACCGTGCACCGCTTCGGCGGCGCCACGACCGAGCTGGCCGGGATCGTGCGCGCGGCCGCGCCCGACGCCGTGTTCCACCTGGCCGCGGCCTTCCTCGCCCAGCACCGGCTTGAAGACGTCGAACTGCTGGTCGCATCGAACGTGCTGTTCTCGACCCAGCTGCTCGAAGCGATGGCGGCCAACGGCGTGCGCCTGCTGGTCAACACCGGCACCGCCTGGCAGCACTACGAGAACCGCGACTACGACCCGGTTAACCTGTACGCCGCGACCAAGCAGGCCTTCGAGGCCATCATCGCGTATTACGTGAACGCGCACGGCTTTTCCGCCGCGACGCTGGCGCTGTTCGACACCTACGGCCCGGGCGACACGCGCCCGAAATTGATGAACGCCCTGTGGAAGGCGGCGGCCGCGCGCCAGTCGCTCACGATGTCGCCCGGCGAGCAGGGGCTCGACATGGTCTATATCGACGACGTCGTCGAGGCTTTCCTCGCCACCGAGCGCTCCCTGCGCGCCGCCGGCGCGGTCCAGCTGCGCTATGGCGTGTCCTCGGGCGCGCCGCTGCGCCTGAAGGACCTGGTCGCCGCGTTCGAGCGCGCCACCGGCCTCGCGGTCGACGTGCGCTGGGGCGAACGTCCCTATCGCCCGCGCGAAGTCATGCAGCCCTGGCACGCCTTCACGCCGCCGCCGCTCTGGCAGCCGCGCGTGTCGCTCGAGGACGGCATCCGCCGCAGCGCCCCCGCCACACCACTTGACCAATGACGCCACCCGACAGGCAGACACCATGAACGCTCCCTACACCGAACTGACGCCCCTGAAACCCGTGCTGCGCAACGACTGGCGCCGCAAGCGCCTGGTGGTGGTCTCGCCCAGCGCGGCCTGGGGTTCCTTGATGACGCAGGACGCCGCGCCCCAGTTCGACCTGATGACGTATTCCTACGACGGCTCGGCGGCGAGCCCGCTGTGCACCGGGCTGCCGGGTTTTGTCGGCCACGAGGCGATGCAGACCGAAATGTGGGGCGAGTCGCTGTTCAAGCTGTTCGGCGCGATCCCGGCGCACTACGAAGTGGTGCTGTTCCTGAACAGCGACATCTTCATCAGCTATGCCGAGATCAACAAATACTTCGACTATGTCGACCTGTTCGCGCTCGACATCAGCCAGCCGGCGCTCTCGCTCAACAGCTTCTATTCGCACCAGTTCCTGCTCAAGAAAACGAGCATCGACGTTGAGCCCGTGCCTTTCGTCGAAGTGATGATGCCCTGCCTGTCGCGCGCCGTCATCGACGAGCTGGCGCGGCTGGGCATCTACACGATCAGCGGCTGGGGCATGGACGAATACCTGTTCCAGAACGTGGTCGAGCGCCTGGGCCTGCGCCCGCAGGCGGTCGTGCACGCGGTCACCGCGCTGCACACCAAGCCGGTCGAGTCGCGCGGCATGGTCTTCAGTAACGGCATGAGTCCGCAGCAGGAGCGCGAACAGCTCGAGGCGCTGTGCAAGCGCCTGTGAGGCACCCGATCCGATGTGGTTGACGTGATGGGATTCCTGCCGGACGCGCCCGGTCCGGCAGGCGGTGTCGCAGCGTACAGGGCAAACCATAAACCAGATCAATAGGGAGACAGATATGCAGTTAAAAAACGCCGTATTGGCCAGCGCCGTCCTGTTGTCGCTCGGTCTCGGGCAGTGTGCGCAGGCGTCCGAATGGATGGTGTTCGATGGTTACTATACGCGTGGCGATCCGAAGAGCTGCGCGGAAGGCGCCTATGAGGTGCGCGACGCCAGGGACCTCGAGGCTGTCAAGGCGGCGAAGAAGGCAATGGGCGCGGAAAAGCGTTACCGCAACGGCAGCCCTGCCGACTACAAGCGTGGCAAGGTCGTCGCCATCTACAGCTACACCACGAAGGACGTGAATTACATGGGTTCGGGTAGCTGCACCTATACCGCCTATAACAGCCTGTCGGCCAGTTCGACCCTGGAAGCGGAACGCGCGGTCATGCGGCGGCCGAAGGAATATCCGTCGAGCTTCCTGTCGGCGCCGTCCATCGTCCGGTACTGGCAGGGCGAGGACGTCGACAAGCCCTGATCGAGGCTAGCCGCTCAGGTTTCGCAGCGGGCCAGGAAGGCGCCGAACAGTTCGCACAGCAGCGGGATGCGGGTGTTGAGCCGGTGGTCGCCTTCCACCAGGTGCAGCGTGCACCCGCGCGTTCGCGCGAAGCGGATGGCGTGATCAAACGGGATGACCTCGTCGCCCCAGCCATGCACGATCTCGGTCCGCGCGGCCGGTACCATGGGTTCCTGGCTCGGGTAGCCGGCCATGTGGACGGCGGGGGCCAGCAGGAACACCCCATGCGCGTCCAGCCGCGCGGCCGCTTCCGCCGCCACCCAGCCGCCCATGCTCGAGCCGACCAGCACCAGCGGCTGGCGCACATCCGCGCAGGCTTGCAGCAATTGCTCGAGCCGAAGCGCCGGGTCGAAGGTGTGCGAATAATCGAGGCAGGCGACATCCCAGCCGCGATTGCGCGCGACATCGGCCAGCGCGGCGATCTTGCTGCCATTCGGGCCGCTCTCCTTGCCGTGCATGAAGTGGATCAGTCCAGTTGTCATCAAGGTTCTCTTTATCAAAGGCAGGTGCTTGCGCGCGCGCGCATCGCCGCAAAGGCAGGGCGCTGCGCGACCCATGGTAACGGATGGCGCTTCGATAAGGCCGCGCCGCCCGTGTCGATATGCTACCGAACCATGGCCGCGGTTACCATCCTGGCAAGGCATTCGCTGTAATTTGAATAAGGTCTGTTGCTTATCGGCACCCGGCGTGCGAGATAGATTGCGGTAGGAATAGGCCTACAGTAATCTAGACACATGAACGCAAACTTCCACATTTCCCTGGCCTTGCAGGTGCTGCGAGAACGCAGCAAGCTCTCGCCGCAGGACCTCGCCACCAGCGCCGGCCTGCCTCCCGACGAGGTCAGCCGCATTGAAGCAGGCGAGATTGGCCTGGACTACCTGACGGCCGCGCGCCTGACCCAGGTCATGCGCATCAGCCTCGCCGAAATCGCGCTGGCCGCGCACGCACTCGACCCGGCCCTGGTGAAGAGCCGTTACGAGGAAATGGCGGCGCGCGAGCGCGAAGCCCATCCCGAAGCCGGCCTCGCCGTCTGAACTTCCTTGTTTTGCGCGCCGCGCCCTGCGCGAAGCACGCCCCCCCGCCCGGCCGTTCTGCGCCAGGCCAGGCCGATCGACCACTGCAGGAGCCATGCATGCCTATCTACCGCGCCGTCGCGCGTACATCCTTCGATCCGGAGCGCGAGCACGTGCCTTACCCGGGCCAGCGCCTGCCGGGCAACCTTCCGTATTTTGTCGACAACCTCTGGGAATTCACGCGCCCCGAGGACAAGCCTTCGCGCCGCCACGCCGTATATGCCAGCCCGACACCGGAACTGGCGCTCGATGGCGCAAGCGGCCCGCGGCGGCCGCGGGAATCGTTCATTGCCTGTGAAGTGGTGCCACGCGCGCCGCTGCGCACCTTCCAGCTGTCGGTTGCCGACGCCCGCGCGCATCCGGACCTGCCCGTCTTGCGCGACGCGGTCCACGAGAAAATCGCCGCGGCCACGCTCGACGAAAAGCTGGCCTTCGCGCCGCTGTTCGTACCGGGCATGACGCGGGCAGAACTGGCGGCAGCCATGGACCGCAGCGCGGCGCTACGCGTTTTCGTCACCGCGCTCGCGGCCAGGGTCAGCGTGTGGTCCGATATGCCGGATACCGCCAAGGGCGAACTGTTCTTCGAGATCGAAGAGGGCAATTCGTACACCCTCCATCCCGTTCAAGCCTGAGCAGGGGTTCGCAGCGCGGCCCTGTGGGCGCGCAGCTGCGCAATGATGGGGTCGCTCTTGCTGGCGAAAGTCGGGAGCGGGGTGATGCCGGGGAATTCATCGCACCATTCTTCGCCGAGGCTTCCGCGCCTGGCCAGTGTCTCCATGGCGTCGAGGTCGCGCATCAAATCGCTGCGCGATGGCAGGTCGAGGTGATTGGTGCGCCAGCGGCCATCGACGCAGCCCGCGATGGCGTAGGCGACCAGGAATTCGTATCGGCCGCCTTGGCCGTCATCGGCCGCATGGCAGACGAGATACCAGTTCTCGCCCGCGGCCAGTTTGCTGTCCGGGACCGTTCCCGGATTGAACAAGGGGCCACCGTAGCGCAGCACGCATACCTGTTCGCCGTTCACGATTTTTAGGCCGACCACCTCGCCAGGCTCCCAGAAGCTGTCGACGGGGTCGAGCGTGCCTGGCGCGGGCAGGAATTCGGCAAGCGCCTCGCGTACCTCCGCCACCTCCAGCAGCTGCGCCGTCGCCGCCGCCAGACCCGCGATTGCGCCCGGCCCGGGAGGCGGCAGCGCATGACGGGCGAGGTGGTACAGATCGCCGAGGATCGGGGGCGCGCCGGCCAGGGCCTGCCGCGCGCGATCGGGATCGGCCAGGCACAGCGCCCAGTAGCGGTCGATCTCATCGCGGCGCGCTGCCTCGGCCTGCGCCAGCAGGCGCTCCGCCTCGTCGCGCGACAGGCGAGCAATGGCGTCGGGCGCTTCGAGCGGCGGGGGATATCCTGTCGTTTGTCGCATCAGCGCACGAAACCGATCACGCCGGCCGTCGGCGCCTTCAACGCGCACTCCTGCACCAGCGCCTGGACGAAAGCGGCGGTCGATGCGATCGGGCGGAAGCGGTTCTGACGCGCCACCGCGGCAAAATCGCCCGGCGTGAGATTGCGCAGCGCGCGCAGGCGTTCCAGGTCCGCCTCGCTTGCAGGCGCCAGGCCGAGATTGGCGGTATGCCGCGCAAGCAGCAGCGCGGCTTGCGCCGGCAGCAGGAAATCGAAACTCACCTTGAGGTCGAAGCGGCGCAGCGCGGCCGGATCGAGCCCGCGCATCAGGTTAGTGGACGCGATGAACACGCCGGAATACGATTCCATCCGGGTCAGCATTTCATTGACCATGGTGACTTCCCACGATTGCCGCGCCTGGCTGCGCTCCTGCAGGAAGCTGTCGACTTCGTCGATGAGCAGCAGGGCGTGTTCGTTTTCGGCGCGGCGGAAGGCCTCGGCGATGTTCTTTTCGCTCTCGCCCACCCATTTCGAGATCAATTCCGAGGCCGTGTAGAGCAGCAGCGGCATGCCGAGGTGGTCGGCCAGCCAGCGCCCATAGGCGGTCTTGCCGGTGCCCGGCGGACCGTACAGGCAGAGCCGGGCCGCGCGGTTGGCGGCGAGGCCATCGGCCAATTGCAGCAGGTCGGTATCGGCGTTGACCAGGGCCGCGTCGTACTCGGCCGGCAGGCGCGCCGCCTCGCCCTGGCGCAGGGTGGCGTGGCCTTGCGCCTCGAGCGACTGGTCGATCAGGAATTCGACGGCCTGGCCGGCGCTGGCGACGTCAAACCGGCTGCCGATCGTGCGCACCACCTCGGCGGCGCGGCTGACGACGGCCGGCGCCAGCCGCGGCGAGGCGGCGATGCGGCGCACCGCGTGCTCGTCGAGAAAACCGCCGCAGGCATCGCGCACGATGCGTTCGCGCTGGCGGCGCGGCGGCACCGGCATCTCGATGACCATGTCGAAGCGGCGCAGAAAGGCCGGGTCGATGCCCTCGATCGAATTGGACAGCCACAGCGCCGGCACTTCGTTCTGTTCGAGCGTGCGGTTGATCCATGCCTTGCGCTTTTGCGCCGTGCTCATGCGGCCCGAGATACGGTCGCCATCATTGAAGACGTCTTCCACTTCATCGAACAGGATCATGGCATTGCGCTTGCCGAAGAAGCTCTGCGCGGCGCGGTAGGCGCGCAGGCGCCGTTCGCCCAGCACCGGGTCGCCGTCGTCGTCTTCGCCGGCCACTTCGAACAGCTCGCAACCCAGGGCCGCGGCCATCGCCCGCGCCAGTTCGCTTTTGCCGGTGCCCGGCGCGCCGTGCAGGAAGATGTTCACGCCCACCCGGCCGCTGGCCAGCACCTCTTCCAGATAAGGACGCAGCAGCGCCAGGCTCTTGTCGATATGGCCGTAGTCCGCCAGGCTGAGCAGGGCAGGGCTGCTCGGGCTGACCGTGTCCTTCAGCAGGGTCAGCGGGTCCGCCTCGCCACCCAGGATCAGGTCGGCAAAACTGTCGGACAGCAGGTCCAGCTTGCCGCCCAGGTAGCGATTGCTGGCGCGGTCGATCGACAGCAGGCCGGAACGCGCCAGCACGCCCTTCGAGCCGAGCGCGCCCTGCACGTCGCGACGCTCGAGGCCGAGGATGGCCGACAGCGCATCGACCAGCTTGAGCGAATTCAGGTGCCCGAGCGTGTCGCCGCAGTCGTCCAGCACCCGGTCGTGGTGGATCAGCGCCGCGAATTCCAGGATGCGGCAATCGACCTCCGACAAGCCGACCAGCTGCGACAGCCGCGCCATATTCGCCTGCAAGCCGGCCGGCGCCGCCAGCGCCGGCGCCTGCGCCTCGGCGTCGACATGCAGTTCGCGCAGGCGGGCGCGCACGGCGGCGGCGTCGAAGTCGAGTTCGTCGTTGTCGAGCCACTCGCCCACGCCCAGGAAACGCGCCACCGCATCTTCGGAAAAGCCGTTACGCAGGACGAAGGTCTTGTGGCCGGACAGCGGGACGAGCATGCGCAGCATCCAGAGTTCGGCGATCGACCCGATCTCCCGGGGTGGAGTACGCTTGGACGCGCTGCGGCGGGTTTTCATGGGCTTCCTCGGGGAGATCAATATCGTATGGGGCTGCGCGCATTCAGCGGGCGGCATGTGGAAAGGTGCACATCCTTGCGCCTGCCTGGCCGGTCACGCTTGCACTTTCGGCAAAATGGTTGCCGCCGGACACTTTTATGCCACATTGCATTCTGCCCCTTCCTCATCCATAAAGGAATGCGCAATGGGTGAGGGCGTGGTCTGGATAAGACACTTGTCGGTCAGTTCACCAGCCTTGCGGGCTCAGGCATCCCCGCGTGCTTACAATCGACAAGCTGCCGCGGCACTCCGCGAGCTCGTCATGTCTTGGATAAATAGATCAGAAAGGATGCGTATGGCCAAATCGACAGCAGACCTGAGCGCGCTCGTCGCCGCCGGTGCAGGGGTCGTCATTGACGCCGAACGTTACTCGACGGCCGACCTGGTTGCGATCGCCGGGTCCGCCGCCGCCGGCGTGCGGCTGCATATAAAAAACGTCAGCTTCAAGTCGCGGGCGGACCTGCAGGCAATTGCGGCGGCCGCAACCGGCAGCGTGGTGTTCGATTTCACGTAATAGCGATACACGGGCACCTGGTGGATGCCGATGCGAGGAAAACGCGCATCGCCAGCATTGCCCGGCGGCGGTCTGACATTCGGACACGACCTCTACCAAGAGGCTGGGGTCAGGTCTGACATTCGGACACGACCTCTACCATATCCGCACCCGCCCAGGTCATTCTCAGCGGCCTGGACAAGCTGACCCCCTGCATTCCCCTTAATCGTCCAGGCACTCCGTTACCCCCACCGCAAGCCCTGCGGTACAATACCGACCCGCACGCCGGCACCCGGTGTCGCCGCTCCTGACTCCGCTTCTCTCATGACCCAACAATCAACTCCTCCGCCAGTGCCAAGCGGCCGCCGCCTGTCCGTCGCTCCCATGATGGACTGGACCGACCGCCATTGCCGCGTCTTCCATCGCCAGATCACCCGCCATACCTGGCTCTACACCGAGATGGTGACGACCGGTGCGCTGGTGTATGGCGACGTGGCGCGCCACCTGCGCTATGACGAGGTCGAGCATCCGGTCGCGCTGCAGCTGGGCGGCAGCGAGCCGGCGGACCTGGCGAAGAGCGCGAAGCTGGGACAGGACTGGGGCTACGACGAGATCAACCTCAATTGCGGCTGCCCGTCCGAGCGGGTGCAGCGCGGCGCGTTCGGCGCCTGCCTGATGAACGAGCCGCAGCTGGTGGCCGATTGCGTCAAGGCGATGCGCGACGCGGTGACGATCGACGTCACGGTCAAGCACCGCATCGGCATCGACCACAGCGAGGAGTACGGTTTTGTGCGCGATTTCGTCGGCACAGTGGCCGACGCCGGCTGCCGCACCTTCATCGTCCACGCGCGCAACGCCATCCTCAAGGGCCTGTCGCCGAAGGAAAACCGCGAAATTCCGCCGCTGCGCTATGAAGTGGCGCACCAGCTCAAGCGCGAATTCCCCCACCTTGAAATCATCATCAACGGCGGCGTCAAGACCAACGACGAGATCGCGCTGCAGCTGCAGCACGTCGACGGCGTCATGCTCGGGCGCGAGGCGTATCACAACCCGTGGGTGATGGCCGACTGGGACGCGCGCTTCTATGGCGACGACGCGTCGGCCAAGACGCGCGCCGAGGTGCTGGCGGCAATGGTGCCGTATATCGCGGCCCAGCTGGCCGAGCACGGCGGCCATGGCCTCAAGCTCAACAGCATCACGCGCCACATGCTGGGGCTGACCGCCGGCTTGCCGGGCGCGCGTGCCTTCCGTCAGATGCTGTCCGATCCGAAGAAGCTGGCGAGTGCGGACCCGCGCCTGCTGCTGGAAGCGGCCGCGCACATCCGCGACTTGTAGGACAGGGACCGGCCGGGCCGGTCGATTCGCGCGGCGTTTCGTCAGCCTCCAGCTCACGGCATTTTACAAATAAACAACCCGTAATTACATGACAATGCGGCGCCGGAATCCCGCGCGCCGCATGGACGCCTCTTGCGCACCGTTCTGGTGCAACTTCTGGTTACCCATGTTTCAGCTCGGCGCAGAACGTCCTTCCCTGTAGGAAATTTACTACACGAAACACCTAATTTGTGTAGACAAGGGCGGTCCGAGCTTGCCCTGAAGCAAGACCATCTCCATAATTTCACTCGCAGGGTTGAGATTTGCTCATGAACGCGCTTTTTCAAGCGGTTCCGTGCAGATTCGCAATTTTCTGCTTGGGCAGCGTTTTTTGATTTATCCTAAGGAATCTTTCCGAAGGGGAAATCTACTGCTGGGCAGGGCTGGTTGCATGAGTGAATTCCGAAGCAAATCTGATCAACGGACGGGGAAGGGCGAAATGAATTTATCGAAGATGAAAGTCGGCATGCGCTTGGGACTGGGCTTTGCCCTGGTCCTGGTGCTGCTCGTGGCGGTGACCGTGGTCGGCGTCTTGCGCATGGCGCAGATCCAGGACCGCCTGGACCACGTTGTTAGCGTGAACAATGTCTCGAGCCGCATGGTCATCGAAATGCGCAATAACGTCCATGACCGCCTGGCATCGCTGCGCGTGCTGACCTTGATGTCCGACGCTGCCGACATGGAGCCGGAACTCAAGCGCTTCAAGGAACAAACCGCCAAGTACGACGAAGCCCAGCGCAAGGTCAGCCAGATCTTCGGCGCCGAAGGCTCCGACGCCGAGAAGGCGCTGTTCGCCGAAGTGAAGGGCCACGAGGCGACCGCCATGCCGGCCATTGCCAAGGCCTCGGAACTCTACCTGGCCAACAACGCCATGGACGCCACCCGCGTCATGATCAAGGAAGTGCGTCCGGTCCAGAAGAAGTGGACCGAAGCGCTCGACAAGCTGGTCGAACTCGAAGACAAGCAGAGCGCCCAGAGCCAGGCCGATGCCCAGTCCGCTTTCGTCAATGCCCGTAACTTCATGCTCGTCATGCTCGTCATCGCCGTCGGCATGGGTATTGCCGCCGCCTGGGTCATTACCCGCGGCCTGATCAAGCAGCTCGGCGGCGAGCCGGACTACACCACCAAGATCGCCGGCAGCATCGCCCACGGCGACCTGGCCATCGCCATCGACACCAGCACCGCCGAAAAGGGCAGCCTGCTGGCCGAAATGAACGAAATGCGCAACAGCCTGGTCGGCATCGTCGGCCAGGTGCGCCGCGGTACCGAGACCATCGGCACCGCCTCGCGTGAAATCGCCGCCGGCAATATCGACCTGTCCTCGCGTACCGAATTGCAGGCCAGCTCGCTGGAAAAGACGGCCTCGGCAATGGAAACCCTGACCACCACCGTCAAGCAGAACGCCGAACATGCCCGCGAAGCCAACCACCTCGCGGCCAGCGCCTCGGATGTGGCCCGCAAGGGTGGCGACGTGGTCTCGCAAGTGGTCGGCACCATGGGCGAGATCAATAGCTCGGCCAGCAAGATCGCCGACATCATCGGCGTCATCGACGGCATCGCTTTCCAGACCAACATCCTGGCGCTGAACGCCGCCGTGGAAGCGGCACGTGCCGGCGAGCAGGGCCGTGGTTTCGCGGTCGTGGCATCGGAAGTGCGTAACCTGGCCCAGCGTTCGGCAGCGGCCGCCAAGGAAATCAAGACCCTGATCGGCGACTCGGTCGAGAAGGTCGAGCGCGGCAGCAAGCTGGTCGGCCAGGCCGGCGTGACGATGGACGAAGTGGTGGCGAGCGTGAAGCGCGTGACCGACATCATGGGCGAGATCGCCAACGCCAGCGCCGAGCAGAGCGCCGGCATCGAGCAGGTGAACATGTCGATCATCGAGATGGACAGCATGACCCAGCAGAACGCGGCGCTGGTCGAAGAAGCGGCAGCTGCG
>Ga0209023_10008155_pt1 | contig 10575 bp, 14 predicted proteins | sample LakOneMetagenome_FD_187468 | JGI IMG/M metagenome (GOLD analysis project Ga0209023, IMG submission 187468) | Freshwater and sediment microbial communities from Lake Erie, Canada (SPAdes) (version 2) | ecosystem: Environmental > Aquatic > Freshwater > Lentic | place: Lake Erie, Canada...
ACGGTGGCGGCGACGAGGCCCTGGTCCTCGACCGCAGCGGGTTCGCCACTGGGACCGGGGCCTACTTCGTGCTGAGCGGCGACGACGTTCTCGCGATCGGGCCGATCGGAAGCGCCGACGTTGTCGGGGTCGTCGTGATCCGGCCGGACGGGAGTCGAGAGCTGCTATCGGCGACGGAGCTGGGCTAGAGATCGTCCTGGGTCGAGCGGAGCTGCCGACGTTGAATTCGGTGGCCATTCAATCCGCCCGCCAGGAGCAAGACGCAGACGATGATCGGGGCAACGCGCACCGGCTCATCCGTAAAGAGCGCCATCGCGGCGGCGATTGCGAGACCGCCCGCTCCGAGCACCACTGCCACTGCTCCCCCTACCCCATTCGACATGCCGCCTCCATCGACTCGCGAGCTGCGGTCCTTGAGGACGCGGAGCATTCATGCATCCCGACACGCCTGGTCCGGCTGATCCCCGACCCGCTGGCCGATTGGGAAGGCCAGGAGGACGACTAGTCTGAGCCTGGGCAGTTGGGACGGGTTGCGTACTGGCTCCCCGAGACCTCGCCATCCCGGATGGTGATCGTGTACTTGGTGTCGCCGCTGCAGTAGTGCCATTGGCGTTGAACCCCGACTGCTCGGTTCCCGCCCGGGCCGAGGACGTCGCCGGTCGAGACCATCGCCGGAGCGCCGAGCTGTGTCTCGACTTCGGCCTTCGTGTCGCCCGGCTCGATCGCGTTGAACTGGTCGAGCGTAATGCCGTCGTCACCGCAGCCCATAAGCACGACCGTTGACGCACCTATCGCAAAAGCCGTTCCCCTCCAAGCCACAATCAGAGCCTAGCCGTCCGGCCGCTCGACGGATGGAGCAGCGACGAGTAGCCTGCCGCGCATGGGGAGATTGACGGGGATCGTGATTGCGGCGCTCGTCGCCGCGGCGCTTGGCGGATGCGGCGACGACTCGACCGACGCGACGGTGTCGCAGGTCGAGATCGACACGACGGTCGAGTGCGCCTACGTCGGAAACGTCACCGCGATCAGGGTCTCGCAAGGGATGACCTGCGACGAGGCCCACAAGATCGCGAGGCAGTGGACGGCATCGTGTGACGATCCATCGCAGGGCTGCGCGTTCGGCGATGGCAACTTGGCCTGCTTCTCGGAGGCGAAGGGCGAGACCTCGCTAGTCAAGTGCACCGACAGCGAGGCCGGGGAGGTCCGTTTCGCCGTGGTCCCCAGGGCGACGTTCGGCGGCTACCCGACGCCTCACGATTCCTAGAGGTCAGCTCCGGTCACAGCCCCCAGCGACCGGCGCGCGCCAACGGGCCTCAGGTGTGATCGAGGAGGGTGATGCAGCCCGACAGCGTCCTGGGACCCAACGGAGGCTTAACTCGCTCGGCGTTCCAGCATCCCAGCCAGTCCGGGTCCTCGACCCGATATGTAACTGGGCCGCTCGCCGTGTTGTTCCAGACGGGGCAATTCCAGGCATCATCCACTTGTTTGCAGGCGTGGCCGCCGTCCGGGCCAAGAGTGCTGTTGACCGAACTGGCTAGATCGCTCCCGTCAAATCCCGTTAATGGCGTTGGCCGGAACGCGACGAGCGCCAGCGCCACGAGCAGGAGGGCGAGACAGCCGAAGTAGAGGATCAGCGCGCGGATGGGCACATGCGCAGGATAAATGCGCAGGCGTCCCCAGCCCCCAGCGACCGGCGCGCGCCGACCTAATCGGACGTGTTGGTCGGGTAACCCTGGTCGATCATGCACCGCTCGTAGACCCTGCGGAGCCGAACGATCGGGCCAGACGCGGCGCTCGCCTGTTCGGTGTCCAGCACTTCCTTAAGAGACTTGGCCTCGCAGACGGCATCAGCCTGCTGCTCGGGACTCGCCCCAACCTCGCCTGAACCCCCACACCCGGAGATGCCAGGCGACCACGACCGCCCCGGTGGCAACGATGCCTCGCACGCTCGCGATCCTATCCCCGCCCCCAGCGACCGGCGGGCGCCAATCCTCAAGCACTTTCGGCCGCGAGCCGATACGGGAGGCGATGATGGGGGATCGCCGATGTTCCTGAACGTTGCGACGTGAACACTGCCGCGGCCACCGCATTGCTGGTCGGCGTAGCGGTTGTCCTGTTGCGCCATTGGATCGTCAAGGAATATTCCATCTGGGACGGGCCTGGTCCGATGGGCAACAAGGCAACTGAAGTCGCGCTCCTACTAGTCGGCGTCATGTTCATTGTGGTTGGGGTCATCGGGTTGATAATCGGTGCGCCTCCACCCACCGATGACGGCCTTGACGGTCCTAACTGGATCTGGCTGGCGACCGGCGTCGTGGTCATAGGTTTCGGCATCGGCCAGATGGTCAAGAGCCGTCGAGAGCTAAGCCCAGGCGAGCCGCCCCCGATGCATCGCTTCGTAGGCGGTGGGGCGGCGGTGCTCGCCGGGCTGTTCATGATCGTGACGGTCTTCTAGATCGTCTCGCGGGAAGCACCGGCCGGATAGGTTCGTGCCGTGATCGCCGCCGACATTGACTGGATAGCCGTGGGCGCCGTGGCTGGCGGCGTCGCGGCGATCTTCGGAATCCCGACTGCCTTATTCGCTGCCGTGACCGCACGACAGGCGAAGCGGCAGGCCGGAGCCGCAGAGGATTCGGCGGACGCGGCCAAGCGGATGGCGAAGCTGGCCGAGGACGAGCAGAAACGGGCGACGGAACCCCTGCTCAGAATCGCCCGGTATCCGAACGGCATCGCGAGCGTTCAGGTGAACGAAACGCTCGACGACGTCCAGGAACATCGCGTCACGATCCAAGTCCAGAACGGCCGCGACGTCGCCGCCGAGATTACGGGCGCAACCCTGAACGGCGAGCGAGGTCAATTCCTGAGCACCCGCGCCGTGGGCGGTGATTTCGCGATCATCAGCTTCCCGATCGCATCCATCGGCCCTCGCGGCGACGAGCGGGGCGAGACGAAACGACTATCCGCCGATATTCACGTTCCCGAATCCGGCAGGCGTGGAACATTCTCTGCCGCTATCTGGCTACAGGGCGGCCACTGGCACGCAGGCGACGAGCAGCTACAGCTCGACGACTAGCCGCCCTTGTGCCGGTTGCACGACCGGCAGGCGGGCATGAGGTTGTCGATCGTGTCGACGCCGCCGACCTTGACCGGCACGACGTGGTCGACCTCGCCGGCCGGCTCGCCGCAGTAGACGCATGTCCGCCCTTTCGCGGCGAACACCCGCTCGCGCATCCGGCGCCACGGTCGACCGCGGAGTCTGCGCGGCGGTGGCTGGCAGCTCGAGCAGCGCGACCCGCCCTCGATCAGCCGCCCGCATCCGAGGCACTCGCGAGTCATAGCCACCCGACGAGCGCGGCTGGGGCCGGTCGGTTATCGACTCGCGAGACCGCCATCAGCAGGGCAATGACCGCGTCGATCCGGGCCGATGCCTGTCGACCGCCGGGAGAGACGATCCGAGCGCCGCGGGGCGTCTGCTTGGCGACGGCGTTACCGACGTGGGCGTCGAGGACCGGGTCGCCGGGGTGCTGCAACCGACCTTCCATGATCGCTGCCGACAGGCGCTCCGCCGCCGGGATCATGCGGACGTCGGTCTGCGGCCACTCGATCATCCGCAGACCCTCCGACTGCAAGCTCAGGGCCGCGGCCTTGAACCGCCAGGGATCGAAGCTGACTGACTCGACGTCGTACTGCGCGGCCAGTTGGCGGACCTTCGCCTCCGCGTAGATCACCGACTCGTCGCCATGCCACGTCTCAACGCCGACCCGGAGATCGTCGGTGGCCCAGACGACCGCCGTCGCCGCCCTGGTCCCGCCGACGTCGACGCCGATCGAGACCCGCTCGCCGTCCTCGATCGAGTAGTCAACCCGGCAAGCAGCCCACAGCCCGGCACCGAGCCACGACGACTCCGAGACGGCCGCATGCTGGTTCATGAAGTAGCGGCGGAAGCTCGACTCGGGCATCGCCTCGCGGCGCCGCTTCAACGTCTCCCACGTCACCCACGAGGCCGGGTTCGCCGTCGTGATCGCCTTGCGGTCGTCGAGGCTGGTGTCCTCCGGGGTCGACCACTCGATCAGGTGGAGGTCGGCGCCCTTCGCCTCGACGACGGGGCCGGTCCGCGTCGCGGTCGGCAGCGCGAGCGCCCGCGTCCGGAGTTGGCCGAGCGGCGAGTCGGTCGACGGCGCGGCGGTCGAGATCACCCGGAGGATCGCGCCGGGCACCTTCAACGAGCCGAGCATCGCCGTGTGGACCGAGTCGTCGGAGGCGGTGTGCATCTCGTCGACGATCGCCAGCGTCGAGTCGAGACCTTGCAAGGCGTCCGAGTCGCCGGGCCGGACGCGCATCGAGCGCGTGAACCGGCGCGACGACGGGTCGGGTCGGAAGTGAAGTTCGCGGCGGGTCGGGTGCAGCCGATCGTCGCCGAGCCTGTAGGCGAAGGCGACAGCGGCCTCGTAGGCGATCGACGCCTGCTCGCGGGTCGAGGCGGTGAAGTTGACCCGCGCGTCCGGGGTCTCGATCAGGTGCCAGAGGGCGAAGGCAGCGATCAGCGTCGTCTTGCCGTTGCCGCGCGGCAGCAGCACGACGACCTCCTCGACGTCGCTCGTGAGCGCCCGGCCGATCCGCCGCTGGAACGGTTCCAGGTCGAGGCCGATCAGCTTGCAGAAGGCCGGGAAGCTCACGCGAGCATCTGCCGATTTCGCAGCTCGTCGATCGCCTTCGCCCGCCCGGCGTCCTCAGCGGCGAGCAGACGGCGCCGGTCATAGGCCCGCTGGCGGCAACCCCGAGAGCACCACTTCGTGGGCCGACCGGGGCCGGGCTTGCGGCGGATCGACTTTCCGCAGTTCTGGCATCGGAGAAAAGCTGGCATGACAAAATGAGAACGGTTCTCAGTTTGCCGCCGACACCGGACGCAGACTTGGAGAGGTGGGCCAGATTGCAGACTTCCTCCTGGGTCGCGACCTCGACTCCCTCGGGGCCGCGCCGAATCGCGCTGCGCGTGGTGAGTCCCGCAGTCTGGCCCCAACCGCTTCCCGCGAGTCATTCGACTTCGCCCCGGTCAGCTCGACGTCGCTGCCGACCGTCACCCAGACGGCGGCGCTGCGGATCGCCGACGTCTACGCCGCCTGCCGCGTCCTGGCCGACGGCGTCGCCAGCCTGCCGCCTCGCCTTTACCGCGACACCGGTAATGGCCGAGTGGCCGCTGGCGACGATCAGCGGCTCGCGACGTTGCTCAGACGGCCATCTCCGGGGTCGACATCGGCCGACCTGTTCTCGCACGTCATGGTCGGGCTATTGCTCGACGGTAACGCCTTCGTCGGCAAGTTCCGATCGGAGGGGTCAATCGTTCAGCTCGGCTGCCTCGACTCGCAGTCAGTCGTCGTCGAGCAGCAGGGCGCCCGCGTCGTCTACCTCTACAGCGGCCAAGAGGGCATGCAGGAGCTATCGACCGCCGACGTCGTCCACGTCAAGGCGATGAGCAGCGACGGCATCCGCGGCATGTCGCCAGTCCGTCAGGCAATGAGCGTCCTACAGCTCAATCAGGCGCTGATCCGCTACCTGTCCTCGTGGCTCGGCAACGACTCGCGACCGGGCGGAATCCTCTCGATCAGCGACGGCACCGACCCGTTTGCCACCGCAACCGCGGACCCGGCCGAGATCAAACGCGACGCAGAGGAGCTGTACGGCTGGCGATCCGAGCCGCCCGGCCACGGCCGCGTTGCCGTGTTCAAGGGCGAGCTTTCCTATGAGGCGGTCGACCCGCCGCTGCGCGAGCAGGAGTTCATCGCGCAGCGCGAGCTATCGGCCCGCGAGGTCGCGCGCGTGATGCGCGTCCCGGCGCACATGATCGACGCGGCGACCGGCGACTCGATGACCTATGCGAACACCCAGCAGCAGGCGCGGGCGTTCCTCGACTTCAGCTTGCGGCCGTGGCTTGTCCGGATCGAGCAGGCGTTCACGAACGATCCCGACCTTTGCCCCGGCGGGGCCTACCTGAGCTTCGACACCGACGCGCTGGTGCGGATGGACCCCGACGGCCGGGCAGCCTTCTACAAGGCCGGGATCGAGGGCGGCTGGCTGACGATCGACGAGATTCGTGCCCGCGAGGACTTGCCACCGATCGGAGCCTCGTCGTGAGTGCCAGCGCTGGCACAAGTGCCACCGGTGGCACTCGGCCGACGACCGGAACCGTCGAGGCCCGGACCGCCGCGGTCGACGTCGACGCTAAGCGCATCCGCGGGCTGATCCCCTACGGGGTCGAATCCCGCGACCTGGGCGGCTGGCGCGAGGTGATCGAGCCGGGCGCGTTCGCCTCGACCTCGATCGACGACCTTCGCGCCGTGATCGACCACGCGGGCGTCCCGCTCGGTCGCTACCCGAACACGCTCGACGTTGAGGACAGCGCCGACGGCCTTCGATGGAGCGTCGACCCTCCCGAGTCGAGGTCCGACGTGGTCGAAGCGATCGAGCGCGGCGACATGCGCGCCGGGAGCTGGCGCATGGTCGTCTCCCGCGACCGCTGGGAGGGCGAGGTCCGCCACGTCGAGGCCATCTCCGAACTGAAAGACGTGACGATCGTCGGGGCCGAAACACCGGCCTATGAAGCGGCGCTCGTCGAATACCGAACGACCGACGGCGAGCGCCGTCAGAAAGGGGCCACGATGGACCCGCAGGAGACCGGCGCCGCAAGCGTCGAAAGCACCGAGAGCGAGACCACCGAACCGACGACCGAGGACCGGACCGTCGAGCCGGCCGCTGCCGCGCCGACCACCGAGCCGATCCCTGCGGGTTCCCTGCGGGTCGAGGGTCGTGTCTCGGCGCCGAGACGTCGAGGGCTGGCCGACGAGTTCCGATCGGCCGGGTTCCCCGGCGAGATCGCGTCGGTGCCGTGGCAGACGTTTGAGGACCGCGCGGTGACGTGGTCGCCCTCGGTGAACCTGCTCAATCAGGTCGACCGCCAGGGCGGGGCGTTCCCGTTCGATCAGCGGTACGCCTGGACCGTTCTCGAGCGGAACCCCGTCGACTCGTCGGTGACGTCGGTCTCGACGTTCGTGCAGTTCAGCAGCGATGCCGCGACCGGCGTCGTCCGGCCGAACATCGCCTCGACTGCCGACAAGGCGGAGGTCACGACGGGCCTCGACCTCGCCACGACGCCGCTCGCATGCGTCGCCGCGGTGGAGTCGAACATCCCGACGATCGTTCTCGCGCAGCCGAGTGTCGATCGGATCATCAACCGCGACCTCGCGATGGTCGTCAACGACGGCCTCGACTCGCTCGTGGTCGACACGTTCGCGGCGTCGGGCCATCAGGCGCCGGGATCGGATCAGCCGCTGGTCAGCTACCGCAAGGCGATGACCACGCTCTACGCCGACGGCTACAACCCGGACACGATCATCCTCACCCCGGCCGCGGCCGAGGCCCTGGACGTCCTCGTGACCGGGCTGACCAACGGCTCGGCCGACTTCGTGTTCCCGGCCGGTGGGTTTTCGCCGGATCGCGTGTTCAGCATGCGGAAGATCATCAGCAAGGCGGTGCCGTCGACGACGATCCTCGACAGCCGCGCCTACGGCCAGCTCTACGTAAGCCCGGCCCAGCTCACCACACACGAGCAGGACGGCGGTCTCACGAACAAGAGCCGCGTTCGGCTGGAGCTCAACGCCGCCTGCGGGGTCGAGCGGCAGGACGCAGCGGTCCGAATCGCCGCCTCCTAGTGGCGGCGAAGCGACGAGCGAAGAAGGGCGCCCCGCCGAAGTCGCGGGGCGCCAAGACGGTGTCGAAGGCCCAGCAGCGATGGGCCTTCGCCAACCGCATGCCGTGGGCGCATCGCTCCGCACGAAGCGGCGCCGCCTTCAAGCGGCTTCCGGATCGCAAACGGTGAGCCAGCGTCCGGGCTGCTGCTTAATGTCCTTCTAGGCCCCGAAGCGGCCGGACAATCATCATTCGGCAGACGGCGCCTCCGGGCGCCGTTCGTCGTTCTATCCGAGACGGGTCGCAGACTGAGAATCAATGTTGATTCTCCGATGCTTCACCGGCCATGCGACCGCTCACGACTGAGCCGTCCGACTTCTGGCGCGTCGACCTTCCGATGCCGGAGCTTCCGGACACCGGCAGCGGCTACTGGACCGAAGTCTCGTTCACGTCGACGCCGCTCTGCGGCCACAGCGCCGAGGCAATGGCTGAGCTAGAGGCATGGAATCGGGCTGAGCAGGAACGACGCGAAGCCGAGTACGCCGCGCTGACCCCGCTCGAACGGTTCCGGCTCGACGCCGTCGCCGATCGGGCCGTCGGTGTTCCTCAGGGCGGCCGACACCGTCGGGCGAGCCGTGGCAGTGCCGCCCGGCATCGCGGTAGCCGTCGCGGGGCGTCTCGCGGCGACCCTGACGACGGCGAATCCGAGCCGCCAGGGCTTCGACTCTGGCGGCACCCGCGCTACGGCCGGGTAACGCCAAACCTGCTGAAACTGCTCGTTGCTGCCCGCGCGGGCAGTCCCGACGACAGGTCTGAAAGTGCCAGCGCTGGCATACCGGGCCAGAACGCCGGATGCCCAGTTGGCCCACTTCCGGAGGCTGGGTCGTGAACGCTCGCAAGCGCGGCCCGGTTCCGCGATTCGCGCTCACGCCGGACGAGGCGGCCGAGTCGATCGGCATGGGTCTGACGACGTTCAAGCAGGACGTCATGCCAGAGCTGCGAATGATCCGGCGGGGGCGGTTGCGGTTGATCCCGACGACGGACCTAGAGCAATGGGTCGACGCGAACGCGGAGCGGGTGCCCGGTGCCTAGCTTGCCGTTGCCCGATCGCCCAGTTAGGGTCCGACCCGACAACGTAAGTGGGGCCGCGTCGCGTGAACGACCGGCCCCGTGGCATCGGGTTACTAGCCGCGATGCGACGGGAAGGGTATTCGCCCCTGCGGCCCCTCGACACGAGGAGGCGACGTGATGCCCGAGGGAATAGAAGTCCGACACCGGAAGGGTTGCCCGGCGACGCGGAATGGACGCTGTCGCTGCCATCCGACCTATCGAGCCGGGGTTTGGTCGCAGGCCGAGAGGCGCAAGATCTACGCGAGCTTCCCGACCGCCGACGCGGCGAAGTCATGGCGCATTGACGCGCTGCAAGCGCGGAGGTCCGGAACGCTGCGGACCCCGGACCCGACGACCGTCCGCGAAGCAGCGCGACGGTGGATCGAGCTAGCCCAGTCTGGGCAGGTTCGCGACCGATCGGGTCGGCCCTATAAGCCGTCGACGCTCCGCAGCTACCGGGGCAAGCTGGACGGCTACGTCCTGCCCGAGCTGGGTGACCTCCGACTCGACGAGGTCCGGCGCCGTGACGTTCAGGACCTCGTCGACCGGCTGCTCGCGGACGGCAGGAAGTCGTCGACGGTTCGGAACACCCTGGACCCGCTTCGGGCGCTCTACCGATGGGCGATCCGCCGCGAGCTGGTAGCGACGAACCCGACGTCCGACCTCGATATCCCGATGGAGCGGAAGGGGTCGATCGACATCGTGACGGCCCCGGTAGCCCGGACCCTCATCGACGCCTTGCCGACGTTCGAGAGGGCGACGTGGGCGACAGCGTTCTACGCCGGGCTGCGTCGCGGGGAGCTGCAGGCGATGCGGGTCCGATCGATCGATCTAGGCGCTTCCGAGATTCGGGTCGAGCGTTCGTGGGACCAGGAGCAGGGCGTGATCGAGCCGAAGTCGGATACGAGCGTTCGGACCGTCCCGCTGCTCGCCGTCCTGCGCGACTACCTCGACGAACACTTGCTGTCGACCGGCAGGACCGGCGACGACCTCGCGTTCGGCAGGACCGCGTCGGACCCGTTCGTGCCGACGACGCTCGCCGCCAGGACGCGGAAGGCGTGGGACGTCGTCGACGACCACGAGCGCGAGGCGGCGGAGCGGGAGGGACGTAGACCGGTTCTGCTGCCGCGCCCGACCCTCCACCCGGCCCGGCACACCTTCGCCTCGACGCTGATCGCGGCGGGTGAGAACCCGAAGGCGGTGCAGGAGTTCATGGGGCACTCGTCGATCACGGTCACGTTCGACGAGTACGGCCACCTATTCCCCGGCAACCGCGAGCAGGCTCGAACCCGGATGGATGCGTACCTGTCGGCCGAGCTGGAAGGGACAACGGCGGGACAATGACCCCCTCGACTGACGACACCGGACGACGTCAGACGACTAGACGTTCCGCTTGCCTAAGCGATTCACCGCTTACCCACGCGGTTAGTTCGAAAGTTCGAATCCCCGTAGCGGTACTCACGCTGTCGGAGTCCTGACCGGACTGTCCGGGTCGGTCACGGCCCCTCGCCCCCTTGGCCATATCCTCCCGCGAATGTCTACGGGCTTGAAGCAGGAGGGGCGCACGCTCAACTGGTGGCAGTTCATCCTGCTCGCAGTCGCCTACGTCGCGATCATCCAGATCGGCAGCCTCCTGTTGGGCACGAGCGCCGACAAGACGCTCGAAGAGCCAGGAGCGTTCCTCGAGCGAATGGTCCTCCCGATCGCCGTTTCGGCGGTGTTCGCGATCGGAATCGCCACCTGGCTCGGATGGTGGAGAGAGATTCTCCGCGAGCCTCTCCC
>Ga0209023_10008157_pt1 | contig 10574 bp, 8 predicted proteins | sample LakOneMetagenome_FD_187468 | JGI IMG/M metagenome (GOLD analysis project Ga0209023, IMG submission 187468) | Freshwater and sediment microbial communities from Lake Erie, Canada (SPAdes) (version 2) | ecosystem: Environmental > Aquatic > Freshwater > Lentic | place: Lake Erie, Canada | collected...
CGCCAGATTGTTCATAGCTGGGCTATCCATAAAGATCATAATGAATTATTGAAAACATAAGGCTTTCATATTTATCTCATACTATAAGGATTTTGCATGAAGGAATAAAGCGACATTGCTATTCCTTTTTTATATGCCTTTTTTAGGCAGTATGAAAAATCCATCAAGATAAAATAAATTAGAGTAATTGCTCTAAACTAGAAAGAGTATACCTATAAATCTACAGAAGCGGTAGTAGAAATGAAGTCTTAGAAAAAGGAATCTCGTTATTCACTAGTAGATCGCTCAATGTTCAGAGTTAAAAATCTCATCGATTTCTACGTTCAATGCTCGTACAGAGAGGTGTATTTCCCTTAATGCCAGCACTAACGATGCCACCATGAAAAACATGGCGCAACCAAACATAATCCGAGCTTCGTTTTGTCGCACAATAAATAGCGCAAACATACTGCTGGTACACATCAATAAACTGAGGACGCCCATTGCTTGACTGTACTGAATCAGCGCGATGCGAATTCTGAGGTTATTGATCTGTGCACGGATATTGGTATCTGGTTGCTTTTTATAGCGATCAACAAGCTGGCGTACCAGACTCGCAAGTCCAAAGAATCGATTGGTATAGGCCAGCATTAACAATGAGATGGCTGGGAACAATAAACCAGGGATGCTATAGCTAAAATCTGACAATGTGGAATCTCCATCCAGTTTTTTGAGAGGAACTTGCAGGCAAAACTTTGTGGCAAGTTATTCCGTATCATTCCTGTTTTGATGTTGGCGCAACAATATTTCACTTAATTGTTCCGCGACTTGGTCAAATGTAGGGATGGGTTTACTGGGGTGTTGAATCCGCAACTCATCGACCAGTCGTGTCATCCGCAGCCCTGAATAGCCACAGGGATTAATGTGCTTAAATCCACTCAAATCACAATCAATGTTCAGTGCTAAACCATGATAGCTGCGACCACGTCTGATCTTGAAACCGAGTGAGCCAATTTTGGCATCATTCACATAAACACCCGGCGCATCTTTTTTTGCATAGGCTTCTATTTCATAGAGACTGAGTAGTTCAATGAGTGCATTTTCGGTATTCGTGACGAGTTGGCGCACGTTCCATTTCAGACGATTCAGATCGTACAGCAGGTAGGCAATAAGCTGCCCTTGACCATGCCACGTGACTTGACCACCGCGATCAGATTGAACGAGGGGGAGGTGGGTCGAATGGAGGATATGTTCGGGTTTGCCAGCCTGACCTTGCGTCAGAACGTCTTGATGTTGTAACAACCAGAGCTCATCAGGAGTTTTTTCCTGACGATTTTCCGTCAATATTTTCATATCCTGAAAACTGGTTGCGTAATCAATCAGACCTTCAAAGTGTTGAATAATCAGGTCTGACTGACTCATGGCAGTGCTTTCATGGAAGTGTGTTTATTTCAAGAATGGCGTAATCATCGCACGCACATCGGTACGCGCGTCAATTACAGTCATAAACGTGTATGCACCAATGAATTTACGACTAATAAACATAAACTCTTTTGGTGGAACGCTGAAGAACGGTGATGTCATTGATTCTGCAGCTTGGCGCATGACACGAGAATGCAACATGCTCTGTTTCCAGACATATTTATTTTCTACATCAAAAGCATTTGCTGGTGCATCAGGATTGTTTAAGAGAGTCGTAAAGGGTTCGGTTGCCATGAGGAAAACATCGGCCATGGCGGGTTTTGTGCCCAGTGGCATTTTGTCAAAGAAAGCGTATCCCTGCATTGCGGCAATCATTTGATCTTTATCGTGGTGATAACCGGCAAAGATTAGGGCGCGTGCAACTTTCAGCAAGTTTGGATCAAATCCACGAATTGCGCCGAAGTCGAGTAAAATTGTTTTATCAGGAATATCTTTACCATTACCTAAACGAATCAGGTAGTTACCAAAATTTGGGTCGGTTTGCATTTCATCCCATTCGAATAATTCACGAATGGCGATTTCAATGGACGCTGCACCGAGTTTGTCGCGGCGTGATTGTGGTAATGACAACATGACGGCACTATTGATCGGTACGCCGCGCTCAAACGTCATGCAGAGTACGCCAGCCGTGCAGTATTCGTGGATAATTTGTGGAACGATATAACGTGGATCATCTTTGAGTCTTTCATAGAAGCGTTCGGTTGTGGCCGCTTCCATAGGATAATTGACTTCACGATGCATCATTTCACTGACTTCATCGAACCACTCATCAAACTCACGGGTTTGTGGAACCATTCGAGTGATTTTAAGCAAATTGCGGAATAAGCCCAAGTCTGAGTCAACTGCAGCTGCTACACCAGGGTATTGCACTTTTAACACAATTTCTAAACCATCTGATTTCCGAACAGCACGATGAACTTGTGCGAGCGAAGCTGTACCTAAAGGTTCGTGATCAATCACTAAATCATGAATTTTATCGCCAAGTTCATGCTTGAGTTGCTGTTCAATTGCAGACCATGATAATGCCATGGTGTCATTGTTAAGGCTATGCAGGGCATCGGTGACTTCAGTCGGTAAAAAATGCTCACCATAGAGCGCCATCATTTGTCCAATTTTAACAATTGAACCCTTCAGTTTTCCAATTTCATGAGCCAAATACTGGGCCTGTTCACTCATGACTTGTTTACGTTTGCGATCTTTGTTTTCTTGACTGGAAAAAATCGTTCCTGCATTAACGGTTGCCCAACGCGATCCAGCACGAAAAGAAGCTTTCGCTAATGACATGCGGCGATCAAAAGCGCTCGTCTGCAACTTATCAAGTGTATGATGCTGTTTGTGTTTGTTGCGAGTATTTGGATTATCAGAAGCATCAGACATAAGCGTGGTTTATCCTCAATCAGGGTATACAACGTATTCGTTTTAATAACGTTGGACTTCGTATTTGAGCCCATGTTAACACGGTAATTCGTTACTGATGTGACAGGGTTAGTCGGATGACACCGAGTAATTCTGTGTGTTGAATCGTTCGATTTTGTCTAACTCATCATAAGTCGAAGTGATAAGTTATTCAATGACTTCTATCAGTTGAACATGACTGTACCGGTTACATAATGCACAGTTGTGGTGCATTCGTTGATTGGACAGTTAGTTTTGATTTATTGCTAAAATAGACATGATGTTAGAGCGCGACTCGTGATTTGTGATTCGCGCTCATTTTGCTGCTAGTTAAAGTAATAAGTTACTTTGCAGCTTGTTCACGGGCAATGGCACGATAACCAATGTCGCGGCGATATTGCATACCGTCAAAAGAAATTTTTTCGATATGCGCGAGCGCTTTCTGTTGTGCTTCCAAAACAGTATCGCCAATTGCAGTGACACAGAGTACACGTCCACCGCTGGTGATGGTGTTGCCGTCTTTTTGGGTCGTGCCTGCATGGAATACTTTAGATGATTCGTTCACGTAATCCAAACCGTGAATCACATCGCCAGTTTGAATTTCCGCAGGATAACCACCAGCCGCTAAGACGATACCGATTGATGGACGACTGTCCCATTCAGCATGGCTAGGCAGTTCGCCTTTCAATCCCGCTTCCACCAAATCAACCAATGATGATTTTAGGCGCATCATAATAGGTTGTGTTTCTGGATCACCAAAGCGACAGTTGAATTCAATGACACGAGCAGTACCCGCTTCATCAATCATCAAACCTGCATAGAGGAAACCTGTGTACGGATGACCGTCAGCAGCCATACCATCCACCGTTGGACGCATGATATGTTTCATCACTTGGTCGAAAATATCTGGGGTGACAACAGGGGCAGGCGAGTACGCGCCCATACCGCCAGTGTTCGCACCTTGGTCGTTTTCAAAAATACGTTTATGGTCTTGGCTGGTTGCCATTGGCAAGATGTTATGACCATCAATCATGCAAATGAAACTGGCTTCTTCGCCATCCAAGAATTGCTCAATCACCACGCGTGAACCTGCATCGCCAAACTTATTACCTGCGAGCATGTCATCAATCGCTTCATAGGCTTCAGCAACCGTCATCGCAACGATCACGCCTTTACCAGCGGCGAGTCCATCGGCCTTGATCACAATCGGCGCGCCGTTTTGATCAATATAAGCTTTCGCCGCAGCGACATCGGTAAACACATCATAGAACGCAGTTGGAATTTGATGACGTTTTAAGAAGTGTTTTGCGAATGCTTTAGAGCCTTCCAGTTGTGCGGCAAATTGGGTTGGACCCCAAATTTTGATGCTGGCTGCACGACAGGCATTCACAACACCATTGACGAGTGGTGCTTCTGGGCCAACGATCACGAGGTCAATCGCATTCGATTTAGCGAAGGCAATAATTGCATCGTTGTCTAAAATGTTGATGGCAACATTGGTACATTTATTTTCAAGGGCACTGCCAGCATTACCAGGTGCGACGAAGATCTGACGGATTGCGTCGTCTTGTGCACATTTCCATGCGAGCGCGTGTTCACGACCGCCTGAACCGAGGATAAGAATGTTCATAGTGTTCCCTTAAAAATCTAAAGTTGCTTAATTTTTTCTAAATTCCGTAAAAGCAAATCCTCCCCAGCCCTCCTTTTTCTAAGGAGGGGGTGTTTTGGCTATGCCAAAACCTTTAAATTTCCCTTCAATTGTCAGGAAAAGCTCCTCCCTTTGCAAAAGGGAGGTTGGGAGGGATTTTGCTTTTGATCTTAATGACGGAAATGACGCATGCCAGTAAAGACCATCGCAATATTATGTTCATCCGCTGCGGCAATGACTTCGTTATCGCGCATTGAGCCACCGGGTTGAATGATGCATGAAATGCCCACTTTCGCTGCATTATCAATTCCATCACGGAATGGGAAGAATGCGTCAGACGCCATGACCGCCGTGTGTACATTTAGACCAGCATGTTCTGCTTTGATCGCAGCAATGCGTGCAGAGTTCACGCGGCTCATTTGACCTGCGCCGATTCCGATGGTTTGACGATTTTTTGCATAAACAATCGCGTTAGACTTCACGTATTTCGCAACTTTCCAAGCAAAAATCAAATCATGAATTTCAGCCTCGGTTGGTGCACGCTTAGTGACGATTTTCAGGTCGCTGTCTTTAATCATACCTAAGTCTTGATCTTGAACGAGCAAACCGCCAGTAACGCGTTTGTAGTCCAATTGACCAACACGTTCATTAATATCTGGAAGTTGGCCACAGATGAGAACGCGAACATTTTGCTTAGCGGCAGTGATTTCAAGTACGCCGTCTTCAAGACTTGGCGCAATGATGACTTCAACGAATTGACGCTCGACGATCGCTTTTGCGGTTGCCACGTCGAGTGGACGGTTGAATGCAATAATGCCGCCGAATGCTGATTCTGGATCTGTTGCATAAGCTAAGTTGTACGCATCCAACAGGCCATCTAATGAAACTGCAACACCACAAGGGTTTGCGTGTTTCACAATGACACAAGCTGGTTTAGCGAATGATTTAACACATTCTAATGCCGCATCGGTATCTGCAATATTGTTATATGACAGCTCTTTGCCTTGCAGTTGTTTCGATGTCGCCACTGAAGCTTCACGCGCAGTAGGATCAATATAGAATGCAGCAGATTGATGTGGGTTTTCGCCGTAACGTAAATCTTGTGCTTTAACCAATTGCAAATTAAAGGTACGTGCAAATGCATCAGCGGGTTGATTTTCTTCTTTGCCAACACGCGCACCAAGGTATTGAGCGATCATGCCGTCGTATTGCGCTGTGTGTTCAAAAGCTTTGACTGCAAGATCGAACCGAGTTGCATGTGACAATGTTTTCGCTGTTTTCAGCTCATCAATCACACGGCTATAGTCGCTGCTATTCACAATGATACCGACAGAAGCATGATTTTTTGCTGCGGCGCGAACCATGGTTGGGCCGCCAATGTCGATATTTTCAATTGCATCTTCAAGTGAGCAATTTGGTTTTGCAACGGTTTGTGCAAATGGATATAAGTTCACAATCACGAGATCGATCGGCGCAATATCATGCGCTTGCATGACTGCTTCATCGATGCCACGACGCGCCAGAATGCCGCCATGAATTTTTGGATGTAATGTTTTAACCCGACCATCCATCATTTCTGGAAAGCCTGTATGTTCAGAGACTTCCACGACTGGAATGTTATTTTCTTTAAGCAACTTATACGTTCCGCCAGTAGAGAGCAGTTCGATGTTAAGGGTAGATAATTCACGGGCAAATTCGATGATGCCAGTTTTGTCGGAAACAGAAATCAGGGCGCGAGAGACAGTCATGATAGAGTCGGGGCTTAATAAATAAATGAAAAGAAATGTTAAGCACATACAATTGCAACAAATGCAGTGCATGATCAAACGAAAGCTGATTTAGCAGCAATGTGCATGCTCGGACTAAGTTTGAACGATCACCTAAGTATTTATTTAATTAATAAATTAAACTTGGTAAGCTGAACAACGCAGCCGTGAAAAACAATAAGGGCTGGAAAACCAGCCCTGAAAGTCGTACATATTTTACAGCTTACTCACTCATTAAGCCATGTGCTTTGAGTTTTTTGCGTAATGTGCCACGGTTAAGTCCCAAAATCTCAGACGCGCGAGTTTGGTTGCCGCGAGTTTGTTCAAGAACGACTGAAAGTAATGGTTTTTCAATTTCTGCCAAAACCAAGTCGTAAACTTGTACAGGCTCAGCACCATCAAGTTGTTTGAAGTAGTGACGAACAGCACGCTCAACATGAAGGCGCAATGCAACATCTGTAGGATTGTTAATAAAATCAGGTGACTTGATATTCATGGGTAAAAATCCGAAGCGAAATCATATTCATACTGCACGACTAGGGGAGGTCGCAGCAGTGGGTGCATTACGCACATAGAACACTAAAAAATTGAAAAGATCGCGTATTGCGAGGTCGGGCATCATACCACCACCAGCTCAGCATTGCAGTAGTTTTGATGCTTTTTTATGCAAAATATTGGTGAAAAATTAGGCTATACATCCGCCTAATTTTTTGTTATAGCCAACACCACATTTGTTTCTTTTTTATTTCACAGGGTCAAGCGCAAATACCGGAATTTGGTCGCGAGGGATTTTGAGTACAAACTCAATCTGAACTGGATGATTGACTGCAATTCGTGCTTGTGAGTTATAGCCGCTTTTTAAATATTCTACTGGATGAATAATTCTACCAGATAATACCTTTTTATCTTTTAGGACTAGTACACGGAGGTTTGGGTAGGGTTGGCTTTCATCCGCAGTATTCGTTAACGTGCCAGTGAAAATTGTCGAATCTAGTGGTGATGGCTGGAAACGTCCTGCAACAACATTGGTCATTTTAATTTGTTTTAGATCAATTAAAGGCACGTCGCATCCAAGCATTAAGCAAGCTTTATGCATCATTGGCTGATAACGTGAGTTTGCTGCCAGATGATCAAAATTAAAGAAAATATATTGTGCGATTAATAATGCAACCATCAGTAAAGATGCAATTGACCAACCTACGATGTGGAAAAAATTTATGTTGAACCAAGGCTTACGTGCAGTTAGGCGATCTAAGGCCTGATTGCGTTTTGCGATATTGATGTGCATCGGGATTGCTTTAGATTTCTTTTTCGAGCGTTGGTTGGCATGAAAGTCATTCATACCTGGCAAAACGCGATCAATTTTCGTTTTAATTTGAGCAGCAGGAACGCTATTTTTGTTGAGATAACTCATCAAATCTTCATCAGCAAACGATTCATTCGTCTCTGAAGCTTGCTCTGGCGTTGGTTGTGGATGACTATCCTCAACTTTATTCACTTCATCTTCGTGATTGGTCGGTTGTGCGAGTGGGTTGGTTGGTGTCGCAGTTTCAGTCAGCCACTCTTCATTGAACTCATGACTTAATTGTTCAGAAGGTTCTTCAATATCCGTCGCTAAATAAGCATCAGGATCTTGTTGTAATAGTTCTCTTTCCTCAGGTTCAGGATGTTCATTCGGTAGAACTGTGAGATCTACTTTTTCTTTCTTCGTTGGTTCAAAGTCGATGATCGAAGGTAAAGGGAGTTTCTTTTGATCTAGGAAGTTATCCAGCGCATTGTCGAAGCCTTTGCTTTTGCTCGAATCAATTTTATGCAAATCGACGATATGGGATCGATTGGTACTTTGTGAAAGTGTGGCAGCGGTTTCTGATGTTTGTTTGTTTTCTGATGCAGCAGGGGGTTTACTTGCTAGTAAATAGTCATCCGCTTTAAAGACCTGAAAACACTTTCCGCAACGGGTGTAACCATCGCGGATTGCAAGTTGTGCATTGCTAACTGCAAATACACTGGAGCAGTAAGGGCATCGAGTTTTTTGTGTGGTCACGGGTATTCCCTATTCTTTTAGCAAGTAAAAACAATCAAGCATGTAATCCCTACATAACCACTTACTTATAAACCACCCAAATCGTTAGATCAAGATTTAACAAGTCGATGACCTGACAATCGACACCAGTTCCCGTCGCGATTTGCTCGTTCATCCAAATTGAACCATGGAGCATATGCTTCGCGCACACCGTCAACTTGCTCATCAATCAAACCTGCTAGAGCGATAAGTCCATTGGGCAAGCAATATTCTGCAAAAGTGGGTGCAAGTTCCATCAATGGTTTTGCAAGGATATTAGCGACGATAACATCACTTTGTAAGTTTGGAAACTGTTTGTTTAATTCATCAGGCAAGCCCACCCAAATCTGTGACGTAGTTCCATTTTTCTCTGCATTTTGGCGAGTTGCCAAAAGCGCTTGCGGGTCAATATCCGTTGCATAAACTGCTTTTGCGCCAAGGAGGAGTGCAGCGACACCGAGAATTCCTGAGCCACAACCGTAATCAATAACAACTTTGTCTTTAACGTCTGTTTTGCCAAGCCATTGGAGGCACATAAATGTGCTGGCATGGTTGCCTGTACCGAAAGCAAGACCTGGATCAAGCATCAGATTGACTGCGCTTGGATCTGGCGGAGTGATCCATTCAGGCACAATCCAAAAATTATCGCCGCATTGAATCGGTTCGTAATGATCCATCCATGAGCGTTCCCAGACTTGTTCTTCGAGATAATCGTAGAACGCGCGTACAGTCGGTGCTTGCGCTTGAACAAAAGCGATGATTTGATCTGGGTTGGTCGGTTCTGATTCGGTGTGCGCGAGGTCGATATTCAATGAATCAACCACTTCATTGAATAGTCCAGTGACAATCACTTTATCCCAAATCGGCGTTTCACCAGGTAATGGCTCGAGCAATGGCTGATCAGCGGCATCATCTAAAATCACACTCACAGCGCCGACCGATTCGAGTAGTGTTTCAACCAGTTGCACATCATTCTTTGTTACTTCAAAGCGAATTTGTAGCCAACGCATAATTCTTTCCTAGGGGCCTGCTAAGCAGGCTATTTGTTTAATCTGTAATAAATTGAATAATTAGTGTTTTGCTGCAACTTCTGGTAATGCCGTCACGCGGAAGACTAAACATTTCAGATAATCTGATTCAGTCATTGGAATGAGGCGTGGATGATCGGCGGCAGGGTGCGCTTCGTGTACCATTTGCACATGTTTGTTTTGACGACGTGCCACTTGTTGCACGATTCGAATCAATTCATCACGGTCTAAATGCAGTGAACACGATGCAGAAACCAATAATCCGCCGTCTTTTACACGCTGAATTGCACCTTCATTCAGCAAGAAATACGCTTGGCGACCTTGTTCAAAATCACGACGCTTTTGAATGAGTGCAGGTGGGTCGAGTACGACTAAATCATAAGTTGTCGAAACAGTTTTCTTGAAATACTCAAAAGCGTCTGATTCAACAAAGGTCACTTCTGCTTTTGGGTTTAGCTGTTTATTTAATGCAGCATTCGCGAGGACAGATTCGCCTGCTTTTACTGAGCTGTCGACGCAAGTGACTTGAGTTGCACCATGTGCTGCAGCTTGAATGCCCCAACCGCCGATATAACTGAATACGTCTAATACTGTGCGACCTTGCGCGCAATCATTTAGCCATTTACGGCCGTCGCGGTGATCGTAGAACCAACCCGTTTTTTGGCCGTCGAGAGGTGCTTTAAATGATACGCCGTTTTCAATGACTTCCAGTTCGGTGACATTGGCATCGGCTGGAACGGTTTCAACATATTCGTCGAGTTGTTCCATAGAGCGGCCTTTACCATCATTTTTGAAAACGATAATGGCTGTGGCACCGAAGATTTTTTGCAATGCGGCAACGAGTGCGTCTTTTGCTTGTTCGATGGCTTGAGTGCCAATTTGCACCACAAATGTTTGCGCAAAACGGTCAATGACTAAACCTGATAGCAGATCGCCTTCGCCATAAACTAAACGATAGAAATCTTGTTTGAATGCAATTTGACGGAGTTCCAATGCAGTTTGAATACGTTTTTCAAAGAATGCAGCATCCAATACATCGCGTGGTTCGGTATCTAAAATACGCGCACAAATGAGGGCTTGGTTATTAAAGCTCGCGGTTGCCAAAAAATTACCGCGATAATCTTCAAGATGAACCAATGCGGTTTTGATGTTTTTCAGTGGGGTAACGTCGGTATCAACTTCGTTGGAATAAACCCAAAGATGACCATCACGTA
>Ga0209023_10008158_pt1 | contig 10572 bp, 5 predicted proteins | sample LakOneMetagenome_FD_187468 | JGI IMG/M metagenome (GOLD analysis project Ga0209023, IMG submission 187468) | Freshwater and sediment microbial communities from Lake Erie, Canada (SPAdes) (version 2) | ecosystem: Environmental > Aquatic > Freshwater > Lentic | place: Lake Erie, Canada | collected...
GGCAGCCGCCTGCACCGGCTGGACAGCTGGCTGGCCCGCCGCGGCCTGCTCGCCGTCGTCGTGGTCCGGCTACTGCCGCTGGCCCCGTACGGTCTGATCGGCTACGCCTACGGCACGACCACCGTCCGCAAGCGGGACTACCTGATCGGCACGATGATCGGCGCCGCCCCGTCCTGCTTCAGCTACGCGTTCCTCGGGTCTGCAGTGACGACGCCTGGGGCGATCAGCCCACTGACTTTCATACCGGCGGCCCTGGGCATGCTGGTGAGTTCGGCGGCAGCATGGCACTGGCGCCGCAGCTCAAAAGCGGCGGCAAACGTGGCACTACCCGCACCCCGCACCGAGCTTGCCCCGCAGGTCGTTACCGCGAGCGCCTGATCGCGTCCGGCCACACTCGCGGGTACCACGCTTATCCCGCCGGCTCCCGGCTGGCGGGCGCGGCTCCGCCTTCTGACGCTGCCCAGCTCAGCCTTCTGACGCTGCCCAGCTCGGGTTCTGATCCGCCCGGCTGGTTCTGCCGCGGCCCCGCTATCGCTGACCTGCGTTCGCACCGGGCGTGATCGCATGTGCCTCTCAGCACACGGATACATATTGACGGCGTTATTCCACCACAGCATTTTTATGCCACAGTGGAATAACGCCATCGCAGTACTATCCCCGCGTCGCCAGTCAGCCGCACACCGCCCGCCGCGCCGGCGACCGGCGACCGGCGACGAGCAGCGAGCAGCGAGCGAGCAGCGAGCTTAGGCGGTGATCGACCAGCGAGCCTAAGCGACGATCGAGACCATGCGGCCGGCGACCACGATCACCTTGCGTGGCTCCTTGCCGCCCAGGTGCTCGGCGACCTCGGCGAGTGCTGCCGCGCGTACGTCATCCTCCGGCGCGTCGGCGGCGACCTCGATCCGGCCGCGGACCTTGCCGTTGATCTGTACGGGGTAAGTGACCTGGTCGGCGACCAGCATCGCCGGGTCGGCCACCGGGAAATCCGCGTACGTGATCGTGGTGTCGTGGCCCAGTCGCTGCCACAGCTCCTCGGCGATGTGGGGGGCGAACGGGGCCGCCATCAGCACCAGCGACTCGGCCACCTCGCGCGGCGTCGAGGTCAGCTGGGTCAGGTTGTTGGTCAGCTCGATCAGCTTGGAGATGGCGGTGTTGAAGCGCATCGCGGCCAGGTCGGTGTGCACGCCGTCGATCGCCTTGTGCAGTTGGCGCCGCAGCTTCTCGTCCGGCGCGGCGTCGGTGACCCGCAGCGCGCCGGTCTCCTCGTCCACGATGGCCCGCCACATGCGCTGCAGGAAGCGGAACGAGCCGACGATGGCTCGGGTCTCCCACGGCCGGGAGACCTCCAGCGGGCCCATCGACATCTCGTACAGCCGGAAGGTGTCGGTGCCGTACTGGTCGCAGAAGTCGTCGGGGGTGATGACGTTCTTCAGTGACTTGCCGATCTTGCCGAACTCGCGGAACGCCTCCTGCCCGTCGTAGAAGAACTTGCCGTCGCGTTCCTCGATCTCTGCTGCCGGCACGTACTGGCCGCGGGCGTCCTTGAAGGCCGGGGCCTGGATCATGCCCTGGTTGACCAGCTTGCGGAACGGCTCCTTCGACGACACGTGGCCCAGGTCGAACAGGACCTTGTGCCAGAAGCGCGCGTACAGCAGGTGCAGCACGGCATGCTCGGCGCCACCGACATACAGGTCGACGCCGCCGCAGTCACCGTCGGCGTTCGGGCCCATCCAGTACTGCTCCAGGGCCGGGTCGACGAAGGCGGCATCGTTGGTGGGGTCCAGGTAGCGCATCTCGTACCAGCAGGAGCCGGCCCACTGGGGCATGACGTTGGTCTCGCGGCGGTACTGCTTGGGGCCGTCGCCCAGGTCCAGCGTCACGGTCACCCAGTCCGTGGCGCGCGACAGCGGCGTCTCCGGCGACGACTGGGAGTCGTCGGCGTCGAAGGTACGCGGCGCGAAGTCGGCCACCTCCGGCAGCGCCACCGGCAGCATCGACGCGGGCAGCGCGATCGGGCGGTTGCTCTCGTCGTAGACGATCGGGAACGGCTCGCCCCAGTACCGCTGCCGGCTGAACAGCCAGTCCCGCAGCCGGTAGGTGATCGCGCCCTCGCCCTTGCCGGTGCGCTCCAGCCAGGCGATGGTGGTGGCCTTCGCCTCGGTGACAGACATGCCGTCCAGGGTCAGCTCGGCGCTGGCGCTGTTGATCGCCGGCCCGTCGCCGGTAAACGCCTTGCCGTCGAAACCGTCGGTCGGCTGGACCGTGCGGATGATGGGCAGCTCGAAGACCTCGGCGAAGGCCCAGTCGCGCTCGTCCTGGCCGGGCACGGCCATGATCGCGCCGGTGCCGTAGCCAGCCAGTACGTAGTCGGCGATGAAGACGGGGACCTGCGCACCGGTGGCCGGGTTGGTGGCGTAGCCGCCGGTGAAGACACCGGTCTTCTCCTTGCTGTCGGCCTGCCGCTCCACTTCGGTCTTGGCCGCCGCGAACGCCCGGTAGGCGGCGATCGCCTGCGCCGGAGTGTCGTGGCCGCCGGTCCACACCTTGTGCGTGTCGGCCGGCCACTGGTCCGTGGCCAGCTGGTCCACCAGCTCATGCTCCGGGGCCAGGACCAGGTACGTCGCGCCGAACAGCGTGTCGGGGCGGGTGGTGAACACCCGGACCGGGCCGGCGTCGGTGGCGAAGTCGATGTGGGCGCCGGTGGACTTACCGATCCAGTTGCGCTGCATGTGCCGGATCGGCTCCGGCCAGTCCAGCAGGTCCAGGTCCTCTTCCAGCCGGTCGGCGTAGGCGGTGATCCGCATCTTCCACTGGCTCAGCGTTCGGGTGAAGACGGGGAAGTTACCGCGGTCGCTGCGACCGTCGGCGGTGACCTCCTCATTCGCCAGCACGGTGCCCAGGCCCGGGCACCAGTTGACCGGGGCGTGGGACAGGAACGCCAGCCGGTGATCGTCGATCAGCTGGGCCTGCTCGTCGGCCGACAGGCCTGACCACGGGCGACCGTCCGGTGTCGGGCGGCTGCCATCGGCGTACGCGGCGGTCAGCTCACTGATCGGGCGGGCCTTGCGAGCGTCGGCGTCGTACCAGGAGTTGAAGATCTGCAGGAAGATCCACTGGGTCCAGCGGTAGTAGCTCTCGTCGATGGTGCGCACCGAGCGCCGGTCGTCGTGGGCCAGGCCCAGCCGGGCGAACTGCTCCCGGTAGCGGGCGATGTTCTGCTCAGTGGTGATCCGCGGGTGGGTGCCGGTCTGCACCGCGTACTGCTCCGCTGGCAGGCCGAACGCGTCGTAGCCCATCGCGTGCAGCACGTTGTGGCCGGTCATCCGCTGGTAGCGGCCAAAGACGTCGGTGCCGATGTAGCCCAGCGGGTGCCCGACGTGCAGGCCGGCGCCGGACGGGTACGGGAACATGTCCAGGACGAACTTCTTCGGCGCCCCCGACCGCGGGTGCGCGGCGTCAGCCAGCGGCCCGGACGGGTTCGGGGCCCGGAACGTGCCCTGGTCAGCCCAGGTCCGCTGCCAGCGGGCCTCGATCTCGTTCGCCAACGCCGCCGTGTACCGGTGCGGAGGAATGTCCTTTGCGTCAGTCATGTCGCCACCTCGTCGCGTCTGTGTTCGCTACCGCTCGCCTACCAGGACACAAAAAAGCCCCTCGGGTACGAGGGGCGGCCGCACTGTCACCGATACCGGTGATGATCACCGAGGGTCAGCGCGGCAGGTCAAGAAGTAGTGAAGCCATAGCCATGTCGGGATCATACACATCCCCACCACCGCGCTCCGCCCTCGAGTGTCAAATACCAGCCTCCTTCAACACGGCACCCGCTGGACGGCACCGCGTGAAACGGCCGGCGTCGGCGAATGACGGTCGACCGGGTCGCGCGCCGGGCAGGGCCCGGCGCACCCACTCCTTTTCCTCAGGTAATGACCGGTACGCAAAGCCAAAACATCGAAGGGTGCCACCATTTCTCGATCGGAGAATTTTTGTCACCGATCAGACAGAAAGCAATAACCGAAGAAGCAACTCAGCCAGCCACTTTGACGCACCCAACAAAAAGGTCATGAGTAATCATCTTCGCTAAACCCAGCGCAGGATCGCAGGCAAACAGCCGTCAATACGACGCATGACATCGAAAACCGGCAGCACTTTCCCAACCGGACTAAATCTCACCCTAGTGAGACCTTGGCAACATCGACTTGATCGAAAATCGAGGAAATGAATAACCTTCGTGTCATCACTCAGGCTTGTTAATCAAAGTTGAGGAAGTCATGAAGCGCATCACACCACTCAGCGCCTTTGCCATTTGCATTGCGCTCGGCACACTCATTCCCGGAACGGCATTGGCGGTCGGTAAACCGACCCCCATCATCACGCCGGTCAGCCGGGATGACATGCCGATTTTCGATGACAACGGCGACGTCGTTGACGGCGACGACGAAGCCTCGGAAGTCACGATCGACGCCCCGACCGGCTCGCACGGCAAGCCGCCTGCTGGCGACGGCAACGTCTTCTGCCCCGAGGTGAACGACAAGCCGACCGTAAAGCTGACCAAGGTCCGCAAGTTCATCATTGACACCGAAGACCCCAAGTCGAGCTGGCTGGAGCGGGGCAACGGCATCGAATTCACCACGACACACACGCACGACATCGGCGGCAGCGTGACGGTAGGCGCCGAAGCCGAAGCCGGGGCATTCCTCGCCAAGGCCAAGGCGAAGCTCGATATTACGGTCAGCTACAGCTACAACGTCAGCAACGGCATCAAGGTATCCGCCTTCAACGCCAACAAGCCGCCCTACCGGGTGCGCCTCGGCAACATGGGTTGGCGCATCCGGGAAACCAAGTACTACGTGGTGCCGCCATGCAAGCCGACCAAGAAGGTCTCATATGAGATCATCGCACCAGAGCCGGGCGATATTTCGTTCGGCAAGTTCAAGAAGTAGGACACATTGAGGCTCATGCTGCGTCCTTCGACGGTTTCCGGCTTGGCCCTTGTCGCCCTACTGCTCACCGGTTGCTCCGGTGGCAGCAAAGCAACGGGAACCGGCACCGTGGCGACCAACGCCGGCTCACCCGGCGACCAGGCGGAACAACTACTGGCCGCCCGGTACGCTGTCGGCCCACGCATCCCCCACGGCTCAGGCCCACTGGGGACCGACATCGGCAACACCGCGCATACGGATTTCACCGGATCGGGAAGCCTGGTATTCGCGTTTGCCTGCACCGGAAAAAGTGTGGTTTCCATCTCCATCGCCGATCGGGGCCACAAGCTCACGTCGTTGGCGGGGAAGCATCAATGCGGCGCGGGGATTTTCACGCGAAGCGTCCCGTACACCGCCACCAGCCGGATTTCGTTCCATGGCTCCACGGAGTCGGTGTCGCCCGGTGGTTTCGCCTATGCCTACCTACCAGAGGTGGGTAGCCGCGGGGGCTGGTGACAATCGACGGTGGATCCGCCGAACGAGGCGGTCCACCCGATCGCTCGCTCCGGGAACAGACTTGGGGTGTGGCAAAAGGCTTCTGCCACACCCCAAGGACCCTTTGACAATCAGGAGCCGTAGACGGCAACCTCGGTCATATCGATCCACTCACAGCCGGATCGGTCCAGATCGGGTTGTTCGGTGGTGGAACAGAGCGGGACGTCCACAGGCTTGCCCGTCTGCGGATCGGTCACGCTCACCATGGTTTCGTCCGCAACGGTTGACAATGCGCTCACCTTGATGAACTTGACCTTGATCCCGCCAACCTTCGCGTCGAGCTTGATCTTGTTCATCGCGCCCTGGTTGTCGGAATCGAACGAGCCTGTGGCCGCATTGATCCACACCTGCTGATCAGCAGATACTTCGATCTTGTACTTCGCGGTACCCGCAGATCCCTTGTCACCGCAGGTCGCCGCGGGATCAACCGCGATCTCACTGATGCTGATCGGCTTCGGCAGCGTCACGATGCCCACAGCCGGCACAGCCTTCTTGGCGGCATCAAGGTGCGGGAAGCTCCAGCCCACGCTCTGGCTACCGTCGAACATGGCCTCAACGCCACAGCCCGCAGCGGCGCCAGGGTCCGGCTGACCCAGCGAAACGGCCGTAGCACCGCCAGCCTTCGCAGCCCAGTCGCGCCGGACCGCCATCACCAGCGGCGACATGTTCGGAGCGACCACGGCCTGCTGTGAATTGCCGAACCAGCCACCGCCACCGACAAGGACGCCCGGGTAGGTGCCGGCGAGGACCTTCTTGATGACGAACTTGCCATCAGCGCCGGTCTTGGCCACATATTTGCCACCAACGGTCGAGGCGTGTGCGGCGATCTGCACCGTCACACCAACGGCCGGCATGAGCGTGTCGGCATCAATGACGTTGCCCGTGACGTCCACGGTCGGCGTGCCAGCCTTCGGCGGAACAGCGAAGCTCTCCACCGGTGAGGTGTCACTACCGTCGATCGCCGCCGCGAACCAGCCCATACCGCGGTTGGCAAAGACCTGCCACAGCTTCGCCGCATTCTTTCCCTTGTTGACCGCGCGGTCCGCCTGAATGATCGCGTCACGCATGTCCAGGAAGGACGGGTTCGCCGGGGACAGCGACATTCCTCGGGTAACAAGACTCAACGACAGCGGCCCGCCGAGCGCCTTGCGCAGGTCCCAGAGGGTCTGGCCCCAGATCTCGCCGTCACTGTGCACCTCGGCGGAGGGCACCTGAACCGTGCCGGACGGCAAGCGAAGCGTGGTGACGCCAACCTTGCCGTAGTCGCCGTAGGTGTAGCCACCCTTACCAGCGAACTTGTTACCCGGGCACTCCTTCACCGGAGTCAGACCGCAGTCCATCGGCTCCGTACGGATGTCACCGCCGTTGAACAGGTAACGGCCCGTGACGACGTCAGCCTTCTTCGGGTTCTCGACGGTGAGCTTCTGGTCGATCAGGTACGTGTTGGCGTACCAGTCACTCCAGGCCTCGCCCATCGCGCCCGATTGCGCAGTACCGAGGGCCGGATTGCCGCTGGCATCGCGCACCAGACGATTCGAAAGACCGTGGGTGTACTCGTGGTACACCACGTCGGCGGTGTCACCGCTGTTGCGCGGCGCCACATCCGACGGCACGCCGGGCCTGGGCAGACGACCCCACAGGTACATCTGCATCTGCGGCGCCTGGCCGTCCTTCCACGTCATCATGTTGGCGTTGTCGGCGTGATTGCGATCCGGCAGACCCTTGTCGGTCGCTGCGCCATCCAGGATCTGGACCTGGACGGCGTCCTTGCCCTTGGCCTCGAAGTTTCCGGCCTTGGCGGTGAAGCCGATCGGTGCCTTCGCCAGGTAATCGTGGTAGTTGCTGATGAAGAACATCATCTGGGCGGCGTTCTGCGCCCGGTTCCTCTGCCACGAGTTGGGCTTAGCCGGATCCCACGAGCACGGATAGGCCGCGGTGCAACGCTGGTCGCCGGTAAACGGCCTCAGCTTGGCCTGGAAGCCGGTCTTCGCGTTCGCGGTGACCTCGTCGTCGGCCTTCGGCTGAGCGTTGTTGCTGACGTCGACATCGTCGTTGACGTCCGAGTAGACGTGCGCGTAGGCGCCGTTGAGGGTGGTCGAACCCTTTGCCAACCAGCCCTTCTGGCTCAGGTTGACGGTCGTGGCCTTGCCACCCTTGGCGGCGCCGGGGTAGTTGAGCCAAACGTCAGCCTTGGCGTCGGGCGCGGCGGCCTCGGCACGCATGTTCTGACGCAGCAGTACCCGACCGGACTGGGCATCGATGACGTGGCTGTAGCCATCGGAAACGTTGGCGGTCTGCCAACCCAGGCGTACTCCCGCCGGCGTGGCGAAGAGCACCTGCTGAGCGGTGGAGCCGTCAGCGAAGCTGGTGAGGCCGGCGGGGCCGGCACCCGTTCCGCCGCTGCCGACGCCACCGTTGGGGTCGCCAATGTCCGTCGCCGCCGCGCGGAGCGCCTGGCCTGCATTGATCTTGGCCTTGCCGACACGTCCGGGCAGGTCTGCCACGGGCGAGCCCGAGACCGCGATGATGCTGCCGTCCTTGGCGACGTGCACCTGCACACCGTTGCCGTAGACCTCGACGCCATCAACCTGCTGGGTAAAACTCAGGTGGGTGATGCCTGCGATGTCCGTGTAGGAGGCGCGCAGGTTCAGCGCGGCGATCTCGGCAGTGTCCAGACCGAAGACGTCCTGATGAGCGCGCAGATAACCGAGGGCGATGTCTGCCGCCGGCCGACTGCTCGGGGTGGTCAGAAGACCGTCCAGGCGCCCGACCTGACGCGGGGTGCCGGTCAGAGCATCGATCTGGACGACCGCCTGCGAGCCGAGGCCGCCGCGAAACTTCGCCAGCGCCGCGTCGTTACTTCCTACAAGGCTGGACATACCGCTGCTGAGGCGACTGCCAGCGGCAACGGTGGTACGGGCATCGAAATCAGAACCCGCACGGGTTCCGACGGCTAGTCCGGGCGCGTTGACGCCGGCCAGGTTGGACGTGGAATCGGTGGTCCCGGCATAACTGACCATCGGGACGGCCGCGACAATTACACCAGCGGCAGCGACTGCGGTGAGCAGGGCGCGGCGGCGGGTGTGGCGAGCAGAACTCACTCGTACCCCTTGCGTGGATGACAGGTGGGAATGGTGGCCACGGGGCGTTTGCGGGCGCCCGGCTGACCGTGTGCTCCGTCGTGATTGATATCCGGCTATTTTCGGACATACCCGATGACCACAGTGGGTTCCACTCCGGACAGCGAGACGCATTCGCGAAGGTAAGCGTGAGCAGGCTAACAGTCACCGCGAGAAGTTCTCACCAACCAACCGGCTGATCCATTGATCATCCAGCATGTGATGTGGTGTCCACCCACAGCGCTGACGGCACCCACAGCCTCACAAAACCGTGTTAGTACGCAGAAACGCAGCTAGTACGCAAAACGTAAATAGGGTCAGGTAAACCGTTCTTCGAGCGACACCCTCGCCCGTCAAGGCAAGACCCTTCCCCAGGCTGACCAGCGCTTTCGATCACAACATCGCCTCAGCCGCGGACGGCGGGCAGCACAACGCGGGCCGTCAGTGGTGGTATTAGTGCGTACCGTTGTGAGCGGTGAGTCCGAAGACCCACCAACCGCAAGCTCGGACAGGCGTCGGCGGCCGCGCCGTGGTGGCAGCGTGAGTGGCCATGCCGCCGGCCGGGTTTCAACCGACCATCCGTACCTGGAGGATCAGTGAGCAGCTCCGCGACCTGGGACGAGGCAGCCCCGTCGGGCGCCGTCACGGAACCGACCCTCGACTCCGCGGGCTTCGCCACCCTGGCCACGGCCATCATCGACAACATCGAGAAGGTCATCGCCGGCAAGAAACAGGTCGTCCGGCTGGCGCTGGCGGTACTGCTCGCCGAGGGTCACCTGTTGATCGAGGACGTCCCCGGTGTCGGCAAAACGACGCTGGCCAAGGCGCTGGCCCGCAGCATCGACGGCGCCGTCCGGCGGATCCAGTTCACCCCTGACCTGCTGCCCAGCGATGTCACCGGGGTCAGTGTCTACAACCAGGAGACGCGCGACTTCGAGTTCAAGCCGGGCGCTGTCTTCGCCAACCTGGTCGTCGGCGACGAGATCAACCGGGCGTCGCCGAAGACCCAGTCGGCGCTGCTGGAGTGCATGGAGGAGCGCCAGATCACCGTTGACGGGACGACGTACCCGCTGGAAGCGCCGTTCATGGTGATGGCCACCCAGAACCCGATCGAGATGGAAGGCACCTATCCGCTGCCCGAGGCGCAGCGGGACCGCTTCACCGCCCGGCTCGCCATGGGCTACCCGGACCGGGCCGCCGAGCTGGCCATGCTCACCGACCACGGCTTCGACCCCCTGGCCGACCTGGGCGCGGTCGCGAACACCGCCGACGTGCGCGCGATGATCGCCTACACCCGGCGGGTACACGTCTCGGCGGCCGTCGCGCACTACGCCGTCGACCTCAACCACGCCACCCGGATCTGCCCGGAGCTGCGGCTGGGCGCATCACCTCGGGCCACGGTCCAGCTGCTGCGCGCCGCCCGCGCGGTCGCCGCGCTCGACGGGCGCGATTTCGTCCTCCCCGACGACCTGCGGAGCCTGGCCGTCCCCGTGCTCGCCCACCGGGTCATCACCACCACCGACGCGCACCTGGCCGGCCGCGACGCCGCCGGGATCATCACCGATCTCCTACTGCGGGTGCCGGTCCCCGCGGACGTACGACAGGAGCACTGATCATGATGGCGGCGCTGCGCGGCCTCACGGTCCGGGGCCGCTCCTTCCTGGCCGCCGGGGTGGCCGCCGCCCTGGCTGCGGTGATCCTCGGCGAGAAGGACCTGATGCGGGTCGCGGTCCTGCTGCTGGTGTTGCCGCTGCTGGCCGTGCTGTACGTCGGGCGCGGCCGACACCGGTTGGAGTCCACCCGGGCCGTGCACCCGTCGCGGCTGCCCGTCGGTGGCACCGCCCGGGTGGAGCTGCAGCTGATCAACGGTTCGCGGCTCCCCACCGGGACCCTGCTGCTGGACGACGACCTGCCCTACTCACTGGGCAGCCACCCGCGCGTGGTGCTGGAGCGGCTCGCCGCCGGGCACACCAGCGCCGTCG
>Ga0209023_10008159_pt1 | contig 10572 bp, 8 predicted proteins | sample LakOneMetagenome_FD_187468 | JGI IMG/M metagenome (GOLD analysis project Ga0209023, IMG submission 187468) | Freshwater and sediment microbial communities from Lake Erie, Canada (SPAdes) (version 2) | ecosystem: Environmental > Aquatic > Freshwater > Lentic | place: Lake Erie, Canada | collected...
AAACCGCCGGAGGCTTCTCCGCGCTCTGGCCCATCTGGCCTTGCACGGGTGCCTCCGGCGGTGTCATGCCGTATAACGGTCTGAGACTTACGCCGACAGAACTTTGCGGCCGCGTGCGCGACGAGCGTTCAGCACCTTGCGGCCGCCTTTGGTCGCCATGCGGGCACGGAAGCCGTGGCGGCGGGCGCGAACCAGGTTCGACGGTTGATATGTACGCTTCATCGCGAGTACTCCGGGTAACAGCCCAAACCCCGATAGACGGGATTCGAAGGCCTCTTCATTCGAAGCCCGGCTATTAGACGGCTCTCGATGGCAAGTCAACTCGCGCCAAGGCGAAAAGTGTTGCGTCCCGCCAAGTTTCGGCAGAAGGCCCTCTGCCCCCCACCAGCCAATCGCACGCCGCCTCGCCTATGCGTTTGACACCGGCCACCAGTTGGCATGATCTTGTGATAACTGAACCAAAGGCCCGCGAAAGGCCACCCATGTTTCTCAATTCGCTCTCCGGGCGATTCCTGCTTCTGACGATGATTTTCGTCATGCTGGCCGAAGTGCTGATCTTCGTCCCCTCCGTCGCGCGTTACCGCGAGGACTATATCCGCTCGCGCCTCGAACGGGCACAGATCGCCTCGCTGTCGCTTCTCGCCGCTGGAGACATGATCGACGAGAAGGTTGAAAAGGAACTCCTCGCCAACGCCGAAGTCTATAACGTCGTCCTGCGCCGCGACGAAATGCGCCAGCTTGTTCTGTCCTCACCGATCCCGCAAGAGATCGAGGCGACCTACGACATGCGCGATCCCCCGGCATGGACGCTGATAAAAGACGCGATTCACTGCCTTCTCGAACCGAAAAACCGCATCATCCGCGTGATCGGCGACCCGGTTAAACAGGCGGGCCTGCTGATCGAAGCCACGATGGACACCGCGCCCCTGCAAAAGGCGATGATCACCTACGGCATCCGAATCCTTGGCCTGTCTGCGGTGATCTCGCTAATGACGGCCTTCCTTCTGTTCCTAGCCGTGCGCAGGCTTCTGGTCGTACCGATCCGCCGCGTCGTCACCAACATGGCCAGCTACGCCGACGCGCCCGAAGATGCCCGCCGTTTCATCGTCCCGCAATCGGGCGTCATCGAACTGCACGAAGCCGAAGAGGCCCTGCAATCCATGCAGCGCCAACTGACCGGCGCGCTGAAACAGAAAGACCGCCTCGCGCAACTGGGCGGCGCCGTCGCCCGCATCAGCCACGACCTGCGCAACATCCTGACCACCGCGCAGCTTCTCGCCGATCGCATGGAAACCAGCAAGGACCCCGGCGTTGCCCGCGCCGCGCCAAAACTCGTCGCCTCGATCAGCCGCGCCGTGTCGCTTTGCGAATCGACCCTGACCTTCGGCAAGGCCGAGGAACCGCCGCCCACACTGACCCGCTTCATGCTCGCGGGCCTTGCCGCCGACGTGGTTGACGGCGAAAAGCTCGCCGGTACCGATCTGGTCGATTTCGTCACCGACGTGCCGCCCAGCTTCACCATCCGAGGCGACCGCGAACAGCTTTACCGGGTGCTATCGAACCTCGTCCGCAACGCCCGTCAGGCGATCGAAGCCACCGGACATCCCGGCACCATCGAGATCGGAGCAGGCGAAGAGGAAGGTGGCTGGTGGATTCGCATCGGCGACACCGGCCCCGGCCTGCCGCAAAAAACCCGCGAGCACCTGTTCGAGCCCTTCCACGCCGGCAACCGCAAGGGCGGCACCGGCCTCGGCCTTGCCATCGCCGCCGAACTGATCCGTGGCCACGGCGGCCGCCTCGACCTCGTCCGCTCCGACGAGCACGGCACCGAATTCATGGCCCACATCCCCCGCGAACTCGGCGAATTGGAACAGGCCGCGCAGTAGCGCAGACCCTGCCACCACCCCTGTCACCCCGCCCCCTCTGTCACCCCCCGCGAAAGCAGGGGCCCATGCCAACATTCCATCACCACCAAATGCACCCACCCGTAGTACCCCCTGTCACCCCCGCGGAAGCGGGGGCCCACACCAAACGCCTAAGCCATCCTTATTCAAGCGGATCCCCGCTTTCGCGGGGATGACAACGATGGTTGCAGCAACACCAACCCCTCGTTCCACTCCCCACTCCACCTTTCCCTTTCGCCTGCGCGCCGAACCTCCCAACCTGTCCCGCACCAATCTTGCCCCCCGGTCACCCCCCTCCCCCCTGTCACCCCCGCGAAAGCGGGGGCCCAAGCCAACAACCCACGTCAGCCCTCACACACCACCTCCCCCATCCTTGACACTCCCCACCCCATGCCCAACAGATCGACCCACCAAAAGGGGAGCGCGCGATGTCTTGGGAATTCTGGATCGACCGTGGCGGCACCTTCACCGACATCGTCGCCCGCCGTCCCGATGGCGCGCTCGTCACTCACAAGCTTCTCTCCGAAAACCCCGAGCGCTACCCCGATGCCGCCGTCGCGGGCATCCGCGAGTTGCTCGACCTTGCCCCATCCGACCCGATCCCCGAAGGCACCATCCGTGCCGTCAAGATGGGCACCACCGTCGCCACCAACGCCCTTCTCGAACGCAAGGGCGAGCGCGTCCTTCTCCTCATTACCGAGGGATTTCGCGACCTTCTGCGCATCGGCTACCAGACCCGCCCCCGGCTCTTCGACCTCGACATCCGCCGCCCCGACCTTCTCTATGAAACCGTTGCCGAAGTGCCCGAACGCCTCGACGCCGAAGGTGCGCCAATCCGCCCGCTCGACGAGGCCGCCGTCCGCGACGCCCTGTCCGACGCCTACGCCCAAGGCGTCCGCGCCGTCGCCATCGCCTTCCTGCACGCCTGGCTCAACCCCGCGCACGAAGCCCGCGTCGCCGCCATTGCCGCCGAACTCGGCTTCACGCAAATCTCCGCCAGCCATCAGGTCAGCCGCCTGATCAAGCTGGTCGGGCGCGGCGATACCACCGTCGTCGATGCCTACCTCTCGCCGATCCTGCGCCGCTACGTCGATCAGGTGGCAGGGGCACTCGACCTTGGGTGCGGCTGCGAACGGCTGATGTTCATGCAATCGAACGGCGGCCTGACCGAAGCCACCCGCTTTCAGGGCAAGGACGCCATCCTCTCCGGCCCCGCAGGCGGCATCGTCGGCATGGTCCGCACCGCCGCCGCTGCCGGGCATGACCTGCTGATCGGTTTCGACATGGGCGGCACATCCACCGATGTCAGCCACTATGCCGGCACCTTCGAGCGCAGCTTCGAAACCGAAGTTGCAGGCGTGCGGATGCGCGCCCCGATGATGGACATTCACACAGTCGCCGCCGGGGGCGGCTCGATCCTGTCGTTTCGCGATGGCCGCTATCAGGTCGGCCCCGAAAGCGCGGGTGCCAACCCCGGCCCCGCCTCCTACCGGCGCGGCGGACCTCTGACCGTGACCGACTGCAACGTCTGCCTTGGCAAACTCTCGCCCGCGCACTTCCCGGCCGTCTTCGGCGTTGGTGGCGACCAGCCGCTCGACGCCGCCGTCGTCCGTGACAAGTTCCTTGCACTCGCTACCGAAATAGCCGCCGCAGACGGCACCACTCCCCGTTCGCCTGAAGACGTCGCCGAGGGCTTCCTGCACATCGCCGTCGCCAACATGGCCAATGCAATCAAGAAGATTTCCATCGCCCGTGGCCATGACGTAACCCGCTACACCCTGCAATGCTTCGGCGGCGCGGGCGGTCAGCACGCCTGTCTCGTCGCCGACGCGCTGGGCATGAGCCGCGTGTTCCTCCACCCGTTCGCAGGCGTCCTGTCCGCCTACGGCATGGGCCTTGCCGAAATCCGCGCGCTCCGCGAACGCCAGCACGAAGCCCCGCTGGCGGATACCTCCGTCGTCTCCCGCGTTGCCGCCCTCGCCGCCGAGGCATCTGCCGAAGTCGCAGCTCAGGGCGTGGCGCTCGCCGACATCCGCACCGAGGCCCAGGCATGGCTCCGCTATGACGGCTCACACCAGCCGCTCGAAGTGCCGTTCGGCCCGGCCCCCACCATGCTCGCCGCCTTCGAGGCCGCGCACCTTGCCCGCTTCGGCTTCACCTCGCCCGAACGCGCCGTCCTGTTTGACATGCTCGCCGTCGAGGCCATCGGCAAAGCGGGCGATCTTCCCGAAGAGAGCGCTCTCGCCGTGTCCGCCGCCAGCCCGGTCGACCAACTCCGCCTTTACTCAGGCGGCACCTGGCACGACGCGCCGGTCTGGGACCGAGCCACCCTTGGCGCAGGCGCAACCGTCGACGGCCCCGCCATCATCCGCGAAAGCACGGGCACCACCGTTGTCGAACCCGGCTGGCAAGCCTCGGTCGATCCGCGCGGCAACCTCATCCTTGTCCGCATCAGCGCCGCCGCCCGTCCGGCACCCGCTGGCACCCGCGCCGATCCAGCCCGGCTCGAAGTGATGGGCAACCTCTTCATGTCGATCGCCGATCAGATGGGCCTGACGCTCGCCAACACGTCATGGTCGGTCAACATCAAGGAAAGGCTGGATTTTTCCTGCGCGATCTTCGACGGTAACGGCGATCTCGTCGCCAATGCGCCGCATGTGCCGGTCCATCTCGGCTCCATGTCGGACTCGGTTCGCACCGTGATCCGCCAGACCGCAGGCTCCATCCGCCCCGGCTCCGCCTACATGATGAACAGCCCCTACGACGGCGGCACCCATCTGCCCGATGTGACCGTCATCACCCCGGTTTTCGTCGATGGCAGTCCCCGCTTCTGGCTTGGTTCGCGCGGCCACCACGCCGACATCGGCGGCCGCACCCCCGGTTCCTCGCCGCCCGACAGCACCCATATCTCTGAGGAAGGCATCCTCATCGACGTTTTCCCGCTCGTCGAAGGCGGCACCCTCCGCGAAGCCGAAGCGCGCGCGCTTCTGACCTCCGGCCCCCGGCCCTGCCGAAACGTCACCCAGAACCTCGCCGACCTCAAGGCACAGGTCGCCGCCAACGAAACCGGGCGTCAGGAGCTTCTGAAGGCCGTCGCCACCTATGGCCTCGACGTGGTCGAAGCCTACATGGGCCACGTCCAGTCCAACGCCGAGGAATGCGTCCGCGAGGTCATCGGCCGCCTGACCGACGGGCAATTCAGCTACCCGATGGACATCGGTACCACGATCGAAGTCGCAATCCGCGTCGACGCCAAGGCCCGACAGGCCACCGTGGACTTCACCGGCACCAGCGCCCAGCATTCCGGCAACTACAACGCCCCGCACGCCATCGCCAAGGCGGTGGTGCTCTATGTCTTCCGCACCCTCGTCGGCAAGGACATACCCCTGAACGAAGGCTGCCTGAAACCGCTGACTATCATCGTCCCCGAAGGCACCATGCTCAACCCGCGCTACCCCGCCGCCGTAATCGCTGGCAACACCGAGGTCAGCCAGGCCGCCTGCAACGCGCTCTATGGCGCCTTGGGCGTGCTCGCGGCAGGGCAAGGCACGATGAACAACTTCGTCTGGGGCAACGACCGCTTCCAGAACTACGAGACCATCGCAGGCGGCACCGGCGCCGGTCCCGGCTTCAACGGCTGCGACGCGGTGCAAAGCCACATGACCAACACCCGCATGACCGACCCCGAAGTGCTGGAACGCCGCTTCCCCGTCCGGCTTGAAACCTTCGCTATCCGCGCAGGTTCTGGTGGTCCCGGCGAATGGCGCGGCGGCCACGGCGTGATCCGCACCCTGCGGTTCCTCGAACCCGTCACTGTCACCACGCTATCGTCTCACCGCATCATCCCGCCCTTCGGTGCCAGCGGCGGCAGCCCCGGTGCCGTCGGCGAGAACTGGGTGATCTGGCCCGACGGCCGCCGCGAACGGCTGCACGGCAACGACGCCCGCGATCTCCCCGCAGACGCAGCCGTCGAGATGCGCACCCCCGGCGGCGGAGGCTGGGGCTGACTTCAGGACCGATCAGGCATCTAGCCAGTGGCTAGATGCCCGGTCCTTTTCCCGAAGGCGCAAGCCGCAGGGAAAGGGGCAGGAGACGGCCCCCCAGCCTTGCTATCCGGGCGCGACTGCCTGGCGGGCGCGGAACGCGCCTGTCGTGGGCAGGCAGGCGCGTCCGGATTTGCCGCCGGTCAAATCCGGCAATTCCGGGCGCAGCACCCAAAACAATCCCTCACTCAGGATCAGACGACAGCGTATCGGTGATATTCTTGTGCAGGAAATCCCGCCCGCCCGCCAAGCCGCCCGACGCCTGCATGGCCATCCGCGCCTTGTCGCGCTGCCGAATGTCAGCGATCACCTCGTCGGCCTCGCCCTCGCTCATCCCGGCCACCACCAGCGCCGCTCGACCCATCGCCAGCGCCGATTCAAACGTCTCGCGCACTTCGAAAGCCACGTCACGCTTGCGCAGCTCCAGACTGTGCCGCCGATCGAACGCCCGCACCAACAGGTTCGTCGCCGGACAGACCGATTGCACCAGTTCGACGATTTTCGTCGCCTCATCGGCATCGTTCACGCACACAAGGATCAGGTCCGCCTCCGTCGCCCCCGACGCCTTGAGAATATCAAGCCGCGTCCCGTCGCCGTAATAGACCTTGAACCCCAGCGTCTCGGCGGCGCGGATCATCTCGATATCCGTATCGATGATCGATACCGTATAGCCTCGCGACAACAGCCCCTGACTGGCAATCTGCCCGAACCGCCCGAACCCGATCAGCAACACCTTGCCATGCAGGTTGTCAGCCACCTCGATCCCGTCCATGCTTGCCACTTCCGCCGGGATCAGCCGCGTCGCCACCGTCAGCACCAGGGGAGTGATTGCCATCGACAAGATCACCACCGCCGAAAAGATCGCGTCGGTCTCGCCGTCCAGAATCCCGGCCCCGCGCGCCGCCGCATAGACGACAAAGGCAAACTCGCCGCCCTGCGCGAACAGCGCCATCCGCTGGATCGCAGCCCGGTTCACACTGCCTGTCAGCCGCGCCACGATATAGACACCCAGCGCCTTGACCGCCATGAACGCCACCAAGAGAGCCAGCACCTCCGCCCATTGCCGCCCGACCACGCCAAGATCCAGCGACATGCCCACGGCAAGGAAGAACAGCCCCATCAACAGACCGCGGAACGGCTCGATGTCGGCCTCGATCTGGTGGCGATAGCTTGACCCCGACAGCAGCACGCCGGCCAGAAACGCCCCCATCGCCATCGACAACCCGACCGCCGCCATCACCAGAGCCGCCGCCAGCACCACCAGCAGCGCCCCGGCGCTCATCACTTCGCGGGTGCCCGCCTTGGCGAGCCGCGCAAACATCGGGTCCAGCACCCAACGGCCCGCCGCCACCATTCCCACCACCGCCGCGATCGCAATCACGATGGCCAGCCACGCGTTGCCATGCTCGGCCTCGACCGGCGACAGGAACGCCACCAGCGCCAGTGTCGGCACGATCATCATGTCTTCCAGCAGCAGGATCGACAGCGCCTTCTGCCCCTCCGGCGTCCCCAGCTCGCGCCGCTCCTGCAAGACCGACATCGCCACCGCCGTTGAAGACAGCACGAACCCCGAAGCGGCTATCAGCGCCGCTGCCGCCCCATAGCCAAAGATCATCGCCGCCCCTGTCAAAAGCGCCACACACAACAGCACCTGAAACAGCCCGATCCCGAAAATCTGCCGCCGCATCGTCCAGAGCCGCGCCGGCCGCATCTCCAGCCCGATGATGAACAGGAACAGCACGACGCCCAGTTCCGACACGGTCAGCATCGCCTCCGGGTCGCTGAAGAAGCCAAACCCGAACGGCCCCACCGCCAACCCCGCCGCGAAATAGCCCAGCACCGAGCCAAGCCCCAGCCGTCGGAACACCGGCACCGCCACGACGGCCGCAGAAAGCAGAATGACCGCCGGGGTCATCAGCGGCCCAAGTCCTTCGGTCGCCATAGGTATCCTCACAGGTTCGCGCGTTCGTCGGCCCAGTCTAGGGGAGGTCGCTGCCTACCGCCACGCCCCTCGCACTCTTTCTGCAGGCACTGCGCATCAACCCGGCCTACTGCTCATTTTCTGCTCGAAAATATCCCCGCCGGAGGCATCCGCCCCCACCGCGCGCGACCGGTTTCGTAATGGGGCCGGAGGAAGCCACTGCACCACCGACTGTCTTGCTGACGGCCAAATCGTTAAAATGTCCCTAATATAAAAATGTAAACCATTGATATGTAATGTCTTCATTTCTTGCTCGAACTCACGCACTCTGTGCGCTCAGCAGTCCCGCCTGCCTCTCAATGCTTCTTTTTCTTCTTCTTCGCCTTATCACCAGCACTGCCACCGCCGCTGTCCTCGGCCAATGCCTCGATCCGCCGGGCGAAGGCCTGCGCTTCCAGACCCGTCAGGTCCGACGCAGCCCGCTCGACCCGCGCCAATACAGAATGCAGCGCTGCAATCCGCACATCCTCGATCCGCGCCTCTGCCGCCACCAACCGGTCCAGCAGTGGCCCGATCACCAGCCTCTGCCGCGCCGCCATGATCAGCCGCAGCACTTCCCACGGGTCGGCGGGCGCGGTGAAATATTCCTTGCGGTCCCCCGGTGCCCGCATGATGCCCACCAGTCCCCACGACCGGAGTTCCTTCAGCGCGGTCGAGACATTCGACCGCGAAAGGCCAAGGATCGTCACCAGATCGTCGGCACAGGGCGGTTGCGCCGCCCGCCACACTGCCGAAAAGCACTGTCCCGCCGGGCGCGACAAGCCAAAGGTTTCTGCCGCATCCGCGAAAAGCGCGGCGAGGAGGGGGGTCGCTTCGGCCACAGAGTCATCCGTTTGCTAGAGGGCAGCCCGTTATGCAGGCCAATCGGCACCAAAGGTCAACCCTTAACGCGGCCAGAATAGCCCCCCAGCGGGGATTCGTCGCGCCCCTTGCCCATTTGGCGCGCAACTTCGCTTCGGCTTTCGGTCATGTCCCGGCCAGACAGTCCGCAACTGCCGTGCCGATATCGGTCAGCAACTGCTCATAAAGCCCCGGACCCTCGGCCAGCATCCGCCCTTCCGGGTCCAAAGGCGTACCGACCTTGGTGCCAGTCCCCTCGGCCAGCCAGACATAGCGCTCCGGGTCGCCGCCCGCTTCCGGGAACATGCAGCGCACCGCCTCGCTCTTCAGCATCTGCCGCAACTCCTCCAGATGTGCCGCCCCCGGTTCCGCCGCATCTCCCGCCTCGACCGTCGCCGCGATGGTCAGGCCGAAATGGTCGGCAAAATAGCCATAGGCGTCATGCCCCATGACGATCTTCGCGCCCGCCGCCCCCACCAGCGCCGCCTTAATCTCCGCATCCGTCGCCGCAATCGAGGCATCCGCCGCCGCTGCATTGGCCGCATAGACATCGGCATGCTCGGGGTCCGCCTTTGCCAACCCGTCGCGGATCACGCCCAGCCAGGCCCGCGCATTGTCTGGATCAAGCCACCCATGCGGGTCCGTCGACCCATGATCGTGATCCGCGCCCCCGTTAGAATGTTCCGCGTCAGCATGTTCCGCAGCCATCTCCGCCGCTGAAAACTCCCGCACCTTCGATCCGCCACTGCCAAGCAGCGCCACGACCTCACCGCTCGAACCCGCCTCCAGCGCCCGCTCAAGCCAGGGCGTCATCTCATGCCCGACCCAGAACACCAGCCCCGCATTCGCCAGCGCCCGCGCCTGCGATGGCCGCAACTGATAGGAATGCGCGTCGGCTCCACCTCCAGCCAGGACCTCCGGAGTGCCAAGATCGCCCATCACCGCTGCTACCAGCGACTGAACCGGCGGAATGTCCGTCACCACCGACGGCACCTCGGCATGGGCGACGCCCGCCAACGAGAACAGCGCAAGGACAGAGGAAAGGCGTCGCATCATCAGAGTCCGATCAGAGTGGTTGCGGTGGGTTCAGCGGTATCATATGTTATATCGTAACAGTCAATCGAAATGTGATACCATAACATGATCGAAGCCCCCGACCGGCCTATCGCCTTCGCCGCCCACGATCATGATCGTTGCGCCCATGACCTCCTGTCACAAGCCGACACGCTCGCCGAATCGCGCGGTGCGCGGCTCACGCCGGTCCGTCGCCGCGCCCTCGAGATCCTTCTCGAGGCCCATCGGGCGCTTGGTGCTTACGAGGTGCTGGAGCGTCTCGCACAGGATGGCTACGGCAACCAGCCGCCCGTCGCCTACCGCGCGCTCGACTTTCTGGTCGAGCAGGGGCTCGCGCACCGCATCAGCCGCCTGAACGCCTTCATGGCCTGCACCCATCCCAGCGAATCGCACTCGCCCGCCTTCTTCATCTGCCGTGACTGCAACGCCGTCGCCGAAGTCTCGGACCAGACCGCCCGTGCCGCCGTTGCCGATGCCGCTGACGCTATAGGCTTTTCCGTCGACCGTGTGGCCATTGAAGTCACCGGCCTTTGCCCCGCCTGTCAGGACCGAGCCGCATGACACTCCTTTCCGCCCGCGGTCTCGGCGTCCGCCACGGTGACCTCGTGATCTTGCAAGAGGTGGATTTCGCCATCCAGCCCGGCGAGATCGTCACCATCGTCGGCCCGAACGGATCGGGCAAATCCACCCTCGTCCGCGCCCTGATCGGCCTTGAACCGGCAACGTCAGG
>Ga0209023_10008160_pt1 | contig 10572 bp, 2 predicted proteins | sample LakOneMetagenome_FD_187468 | JGI IMG/M metagenome (GOLD analysis project Ga0209023, IMG submission 187468) | Freshwater and sediment microbial communities from Lake Erie, Canada (SPAdes) (version 2) | ecosystem: Environmental > Aquatic > Freshwater > Lentic | place: Lake Erie, Canada | collected...
CCCCCGCCGTGATCGAGGAACCGGTGATCCTCGATCGCAATCACATCCTGCCCCAGCGCCGGGCTGACATCGGACAGCGGCACCCAGGCCAGCCGTCGCTGCGCGAAATCGACGCGCACTTCGCTGAGCAGGCTGCCGTCGCGGGCGTGGAGCCAGGCCTCGCTCGATTTCCACTGCCCCTTGAGGTCGGCAAAGGCCGGAACCGGGGGCGGCGCGGTCCACCACCACAGCACGGCAAACAGCAGCGCCGCCAGGCCCAGCAGCAGCCGGGCCGGGTGACGACGCAGGGCGGTCAGACCTCTTCTCAAAGGCCCGTTCGTGGTGAGGAGGGACTGAGCGAATGCGAAGGCCCGTCTCGAACCACCGCCGCGCGCGGTCCTTCGAGACGCCTCTTCGCTATCGCTCAGCGGCTCCTCAGAACGAACGGGCTCTGGCTCTGCCACGGTTCAACTAATTTGCCCACACCGTCACCGGGGCGATCGGCAGCTGCGCGCGGATCGACGGTGCATACATCGCCTCGACCCGCGCCGGGGGCAGCGCGAACTGCCCCGCGGTGTTGATCCGCACAGTGTACTCAACCACGGTGGTCCCGCGCGGCAGCCATTCGAAATAGGCCCGCCACGAACCCTGCCGGCTTTCGGTGTAGCTGGGCCAGCCGCTGTAGCCGTCGCTGCCCGATGTCGCCGCATCGCTGGCGAAATCGGCCTTGGCGGCATCGAGCAATTGCGATTGCCCGCCCAGCCCCGACATCACGCTGGCCCCCGGCGGCAGCGGATCGGCCAACACCACCCAGTTGCGCTCGGCCGCGGACTGGATCGTGAGGCGCACGCGCAGCACGTCACCCTGGCTCAGCTTTCCGGGCTGCTTGGCCGAGATCACCGCGACTTCGCGCTTGAGACGATAGCCTGCCATCAGCGGCTCCTTGAGCGGCACCGCGGCATGGACCGAAACCGTCGCCCAGGGACCTGCGCCGCCCTGCTGCGAGAGCTTGAGCGGGGCATTCACCAGCGGCAGCTGCACCGGCTCCAGCGCCGAGCCGCTGCGCGGCCAGGAAACGCTGTAGAAGCCTGCGCCGAGCCCGATCTGCGTGGTCCCGGCAATCGCGCTGGCCGGATAGGCCTTGGCGAAGCGGGAGGTGACCAGCACGCCCCAAGCATTGGCCGGGGTGGTATCCCAGTGCCCGCGCATCTGCCGCGCGGCGACGCCGACCATCATCTTCGGGATTTCAGCGCTCCAGCCCGGCTTGCCGATCACGGCGTCGAGCGCCTTGATCGCCATTTCGTCGGCCCCGGTCATCATCCACCACGGCGCGTTCTGCGCATCGGCGAGGTCGAGCCGGGTGCCCTCGTAGACCAGCCGGCGGCGCAACTCGCCTTCGGCCGCAGCGCGCATGATCACCGCGCGCGGCACACCGCGCAGGCGGTCGAGCGTGACGATCCAGTCGGCCAGCGCCGAGGTCGGCATGTCGGCCGGGACCATGTCGATCCGCGCGATCAGGCGGGGATCGGCGGCACCGGCGCGGGCCAAGGCGGCCAGCGTGGCGATCCGCAAGGGCCGCTCGTCAACGCGGATGAAGCGCTTGCGGCCAAGCTTGCCTTCGACCACCCCGGTCAGCGCCGCGACCATCTTGTGGCGTGGCTCGTCGGGGATCGTCAGCCCCGCCGCCGAAGTGGTGGCGAGGACATAGGCGGTGAGCTCGGGCGAACCCATCATCCGCTGGTCGGGCCAATAGCGGACCAGACCGTCGCCATCGAGATAGGTCGGCAAGGCATCGGCGAGCGGTTTCCACGCCGCCGTATTGCCGGTCGCGACCATCCGCGAGAGCTGCTGTTCGAAGCAGCCGTAGGGATAGCTGGTCATGTACTGCCGAACCCCGCTGAGCGGAGCGGCCAGTGTATCGCTGAGATCGACTGTCACGAACCCGCCCGGCAGCGCGCCCGCCGGGGCGGCAATCGTCGGGGCCGGATCGCCCACCCTGAGCAGGGTCGCGGCCCAGACCTCGACCGGTACCGCCGGGATCACATCCTGGCTGCCCGAGACCGTATCGCTGGCCTTGCCGTCGCTCGAGCGGACATTGAGCGTCCACTTGAGCGTGCCCGGATCGGCCGGTGCCACGACATTCCAGCGCAGCGTGCTGGCTCCGCCCGCCGGGATCGCCACTGACTGGGACTTGAGCCCATCAAGCGCAGGCTCAACCTGCGGCGCGGCTTCGACCTTCATCGGCTTGTCGGTGCCGTTGCGCAGGGTGTAGACTGCATCGAACCGGTCGCCGGTGCGGACCAGCGGCGGCAGGCCGGGATAGGCCGACAGATCCTGCGCAGTGCGCAGATCGGCCTGGCCAGTCCCGAACAATTGCGCGCCGTCGCTCGCCACCGCGACCAGCTTGAAGCTGGAGAGCGCGTCCGACAGCGGCACCGGCACGGTCGCCTGGCCCTGCGCGTCGAGCGCGACCCGGCCCTTCCACAGCAGCACCGGCTGGAAGTTCTGGCGATTGACCGCCGAGGCATCGCCCCCGCCACCGCCCGCCGCGACCGCCTTTTTGCCATAGTGCCGCTTGCCGACCACCTGCATCTGCGCGGTCGATGTCGCCACCTCTAGGCTGCGCTCGCCCATCATGGCTTTCAGCACATCCCACGAGTTGTTGGGCTTTAACTGCAACAACGCCTCGTCAACCGCGACAAAGGTCACATCGGCGCTGCTCGCCGGGCGGCCATCGGGCCGGGTCACGGCAATCGCGACATTGGCGGTTTCGCGCACGCCATAGCGGGTGCGTTCGGGTTTGACGCTTACGCCCAGCCGGTGGCCTTCCCAACCGACTTTCAGTTCGGCCATGCCGATCCGGTAGCTTGGTTTGGCAAGGTCGATCGTCGCGGTGGGGGCAACGCGCTGCTTGTCGCCAAGCGGAATGCCCAGCCCTTGCGCCAGCTGGACGATCCAGCTTTCGTCCCCAGCCACGCGGCCGCGCACCGCCATCACCGAAACATAGACGTTGGGAGCGAACGAGCCGGGCAGCTTGACCTCAACCACCGGATCGGTGCCTTCGAGCTTGGTCACGAAGCTTTCGAGCACGCCCTCGCGCTCGACGGTGACCAGCGCATTGGCTTCGCGGAACGGCATGCGGACCTGCAGCCGCGCGACTTCGCCGGCCTTGTATTCGGTCTTTTCGGCGATCACGTCCATCCGGTCGCCGTTGTCGCCGCCGAACCACCAGTCATCCTGGCCGGCCAGCCAGACGGTCTGCACCGAGCGGCTTTCGCGGCCCTGATCATCGCGCACGCGGGCGACCACGGTGACTTCACCCGAGACACCGGGCGCGATCTTGCACGCAGCGCGGCCCAGCCGGTCGGTGGTGGTGCGGCAGCCTTGGGAGAGCTTCTTGACCTCTTCCTGATTGTCATAGGCATAGAAGCCGCCGATCAGTCGCCGCCGCGCAGTGATAACCCGGCGCGAATAGACATCGACCTGGACCTGCTTGGCCGCGAGCGGCTGACCGTCGAGCCCCAGCACGACGGTTTGCAGGCGCAGATCGTCGTCGCGCATCATCCAGCCGTCGGTCTTCATCCCGACCTGCAGCGCGGCGGGATAGAGTGTCAGCCGGCGGCTGGCGGTCAGCGTTTCGCCATTGGCATCGGGATAGTCCATTTCGACCATCAGGCTGACCGGATCGATCAGCTGCTGGCTGACCGCAATATCGGTTCGCGCGGTGCCATCGGTACCCAGTGTGACCGGCAGGGTCTGGGCAAAGGGCAGGTCGTCGCCGGTCATTACTTCGGCCCCGTCACCGCCCAGCGCGCGGGTGCCTTCCTTCACATCGGCCCCGCCGAAGTTGAACGCCTCATAGCCCTTGGGAAGCGGCACATAGCCGTTGAAATCGCTGCGCAGCGTCACCGGCAAGGCCCCGGCCCCGCCGCCTGACAGATAGCCGACGAACAGCGCCAGCGGCACGCTCGACGGCTGGACCAGCGCATCCTTTGGCCCGGTGATCGTCGCGCGCATATTGGGCAACTTGTATTCGTCGACGCGAATCGTCTGCCCGCCCGAGAAGGTCTTGTCGCCCACCTCGAAACGCAGCGCATAGTCGCCCAGCGGCGCGCCTTGCGGCACGCTCCACTGGCCCTCGGCACTGCCCCCGGCCCCGATCGTCACATCCTGCGAGAATTCGGTGTCCGAGCCGAGGTGCGCGAAAACCAGCTTGCCGGAAAAGCCTTTGGCCATCGAGAAGCCCTGGCTGACCGGATGGCGCAACAGATGCTTGAAATGCACCGTCTCACCCTGGCGAACCAGCTCGCGGTCGAACACCGTGTGGATCACATCGTCGGGCTCGCCGTAGCCAAAGCCCATCTCGAAATCGTAGGGCGAGATCCCGTCGTTCCAATTGCTGAGCGTGAAGCTCATATCATCGCCCGCGCGGGCCGAGATCATCAGCGGGTGTTCGGAATCGGGCTCGCAGCTGCCGCCCAGCCGCGCTTCGCCCAGCGCCGGTCCGAGCTTGAGCAGTCCCGAGGCGTCGGTCTGCCCGCTCGCCAGCAATGCCCCGGTGCAGCTGTCGGACACGCGCACCGCGGCATTCGGCACGGGCGCGGCATCGCCCAGCGAGGTGACCCAGACCAGCGAACTTTCGCGGCCCCATTTGAAATGGACCGCCATGTCGGTGACCAGCGCTCCGGCGGCGACATAGCGCGGCACCGGTCGCCCAAGCAGCGCCGCGCCGAGCGCGGGACTGGCGAATTCGACCACGTGGAAGCCCTTGCCCGAAAGCGGCACCCCGATCACTTCGAAGTCCTTGCCCTGCCCAGGCAGCGCGACTTTCAGCGGTGTGCCGGTCGGCGGCAGCAGCGGCTTGTCGCGGGTGTGGTTGACCGCGAAGGAGTCACCGTTCTTGCGCTTGATCCATTCGTAATCGCTGCGTTCGGCCTTATCGAGCTTGCGCAGCCAGGCGGCAATTTCTGCGTCGCTGGCCTGCAGCTTCACCGATTGCCCGGCGACAAAGGCCGCCTTGCCGACCAGGCCGGGCTCAATCGCCCGGACGGTGAGCGGCAGTGTCGCACCCTCGCGCGCTTCGATGATCCCGAATTCGGCGGCGAATTTGACCAGCGGCGGGGTCGGCGCAAAGCTGGTCGCCAGCGGGAAGCGCGCCGCATTGGCCAACGTGCGGCCCGACAGGTCCTTGATCCCCACCGGCATGGTCACGGTCGCCGCAGTCGCCGCCGGGAAAGGTCCGTCGAAGTAAAGGTCGGAGATTTCGGCTGCGTCCTTCGCATCCGAATCGGTACGTGGTTTGCGCTCGGTCCCGTCGGCGAGTTTGAGCCGCACACCCAGGGCAACACTGCGCTGGACCGGAGCGGTGAAGGCGATGTGGACCGGGGTGATCGGGTTGCAAGCCGACTTGCCGTTTGAGCGGGTGCAGTCAAAGCTCGCTTCGAAGGCCTCGCGAACGGTGTAGTCGAATCGCTGGTCGCGGCCCGCCAGCTTGCCATTGCGGTCGGCGATGGTCTTGGGCCAGACCAGCGCCACGTCCTTGCCCGGCGGCAGCGGACGGCGGCAGCGCAGCGCGATGACGTTGGCCAGCGCGGCACTGCGCGCGGCAGCATTGCCGGGCAGCGGGGTTGAAATCTCGGCTTCGGACAGGAAGTCCGAGGTGCGCCAATCGTCGGTGCCCATCTGGGTGAGCACCGATTCCGCGGTGCCAGCGGGCAACACGTCAACCGCCGCAACCTCGCCGACGCCGTCAATCGCGCAACCGGCCTTGGCCGCAACCGAGGCCGGATCGGCCTGGGTATTGGTGGCGACCAGGAAGACCTGGTCTTCGTCGATATCGCTGCCGCGCTCACCCGGGGCGAGCACCCCGCGCACCGAAGGCCCGGCGGTGTCGATCGAATAGCTGGTCTGCCCGCTGACCCGGATCCCGCTCTGCGTGGTGATCCCGTCGCGCAGCTTGACCTTGCACGAGGTACCCCCCGGCAAGGGCCGCTGGAAATCGATCACGAAAGTCTGCGGATCGACCCACCGCCCGGCGCTTGCCCCCGGGCAATCACTGGTCGCGGCCGGCTTGGCGCGCGGATCGCCCAGCGGCACCATTGCTTCGGAAAAGCGGATCGTGAACCGGTCGATCGCCCCGCTGCCCGGCGACGCGGTGCCCGAAGTCGCCAAGACCACCCGCGGCGGACTATCCCCCCGCGCGGCCAGGGGGAGCAGCAGAAGGGCAGGCAGGGCAAGCTTCCAGACCGCGCGCATAGGGTGCCTCCGGGGCAGAGATGATTTCCGTTGGAGCATCATCTCCTACGCCGCGCGAAATGTCGATTGTAGGAAACCGCCAGCACAAAGAAAAAGCGGATGAAAATCCCGCCGGAGCGATCAGGGGGTATTCTTGGTGTAGGCATAGGGCGGGTTGATGTCACCCAGGATGAAGCGGACCAACTCTGGGAAAAACGCTTCGCCCCGCACGTCGTTGCCGAGCAGCACAACGCAGCGGCGGCGACGCTCCACGCAGACCCAGCTGTTGCCGGTAACATCGTTGTGTCCGCCCTTTTCATAGCCTGGGCCTTGCGGTCCGCTGAAGACCAGCAACCCCAGCCCAGCCGCAAGATCACCGCGCCGCTCGGCCTTTGGCAATTCGGCCTGAAAGGTCGGAAACTGGGTGCGGGTGGTGATCGCCAGCTGCGGGCGGGTGATTTCGGCGCGCGAACGGGCCGACAAGCCCTCGCCCCGCGCAAAACCGGCCGCGAACCTGGCGAAGTCTTCGATCGTGGTATCCATCGACCCGGCGGCACGCACTGCGCTGCGCTCATCATGGGGTTCGGTCTTGCCATTGATATCCCAGCCATCGGCCAGGTTGGCGGCGAAATCAGGACGCCAGATCATGCTGGTGTTGCGCATGCCGAACCGATCAAACACACGGGTCTGCATCTCCTTGCCAAGGTCCAGTCCCATCCCGCGCTCCAGCACGAATTGCAGCAGGATCAGGCCATCGCCCGAATAGGCATAGCGCGTGCCTGGTTCAAAATGGAACTTCAGTTTGCCGTCGGGTTCAAGGAACCCGAAGTTGGCAAAGCCCGAACTGTGGGTCAGCAGGATCCGCGGGGTCAGCTTGCGCCAGCGTTCATCGCCGGCCAGATCACTGTAACGGGCATAGCGATCCTCGACATCGGGTTCGCTGTAGGCAGGCAGCGGCTTGGGCAAGTAGTGGTCGATCGTGGTATCGAGGTCGATCCGGCCTTCATCGACCAGTTGCATCACCGTATAGGCAAACACCGCCTTGGTCAGCGAGGCCCCGTACATGATGGTATCGCGCCGCAGCGGATCGCCCTTGGCGTTGCGCAGGCCATAGGACTTCACCAGAACGACCCGGCCATTATCGATCACTGCCAGCGCAAGACCCTGGGTGCTGGTCTTGGCCATGACCCGGGACACTTCTGCATCGATCGCGGATGCTGACGGGATGCGATGCTGCTTTCGCCCAGTCGCCGATTGAGCACTGCCGACAATTCCGAGCAAGCAGGCCAGGGCCAAACCGAATTGCAGCTTCATGCTCAGGGCCTCCGCTAACCGATTGCCAAGAGGCTAGGGCATCGGATCGTTCATGGCAATTCGGCTCGGTCTTCCCCGCAAACAAAAAACCCCGCCGGATCGCTCCGGCGGGGCCTTTGTTTGTCAGCCTTCAGCTGGCGGTTGGCTTATTCTTCGCCTTCCGCGGCTTCCGGGTTGAGGTATTCACCGGCATCGGCGTCGGTTCCGTGGGTGGCGCCTTCGACCTCGGCCAGGGGGTCGGCAAAGCCGGCGGCTTCCGGTCCCTGGGCCAGTTCGGCGGCGTGCTCTTCCGCGGCGCTGTCGGGGGCGATCAGGGCCTCCTGCAGCTTGCGGTACTGGGCCCGCAGCGCGGCGTCGCGGCTGGTGGCGGCAACGCGCAGGCGGTTCATGCCGGCACCGGTCCCGGCCGGGATCAGACGCCCGACGATGACGTTCTCCTTGAGCCCGATCAGGTTGTCCTTCTTGCCTTCCACGGCCGCCTGGGTGAGCACCCGGGTGGTTTCCTGGAAGGACGCAGCCGAGATGAACGAGCGGGTCTGGAGCGAAGCCTTGGTGATGCCGAGCAGCACCGGCTTGCCCACCGCCGGAGCCATGTTCGGCGCCAGCTTGGCGTTGAACTCGTCCATTTCCTCACGGTCAACCTGTTCACCGGCCAAGAGCACGGTATCGCCGCCGTCGGTGATCTCAACCTTCTGCAGCATCTGGCGAACGATCACCTCGATGTGCTTGTCGTTGATCTTCACGCCCTGCAAGCGGTAGACTTCCTGGATTTCCGCGACGAGGTATTCGGCCAGCGCCTCAACCCCGAGCACTTCGAGGATGTCGTGCGGATCGGGCGAGCCCGAGATCAGGTTGTCGCCCTTCTTGACCCAGTCGCCTTCCTGGACGTCGATCACCTTGGCCTTGGGGATCAGGTATTCCACCGGATCGCCCTCTTCCGGGATGATCGCAATCTTGCGCTTGGCCTTGTAGTCGCGGACGAATTCGATCCGGCCCGAGATCTTGGCGATGATCGCGTTGTCCTTGGGCTTGCGGGCTTCGAACAGTTCGGCGACGCGCGGCAGACCGCCGGTGATGTCGCGAGTCTTGGCGGCTTCTCTGGAGGCACGGGCCAGCACGTCACCGGCCGAAACCTCCTGACCATCTTCAACCGAGAGCGTGGTGCCCGGCGCCATCATGTAGCGCGCGGCCTCACCCGAAGCATCGTCGAGCAGGGTCAGGCGCGGACGCAGGTCTTCCTTCTTCGAGCGGCTGGCCGAGCGGTTTTCGGTGATGACGCGGCTGGTCATGCCGGTCGCTTCATCGGTCACTTCGGTCAGGGTCTTGCCGTCGATCAGGTCCTGGTACTTCACGATACCCGGCTTTTCGGTGATCACCGGCAGGGTGAACGGATCCCATTCGGCGAGGCGATCGCCTTCATTGATGATCGCACCGTCTTCGTGGAGCAGGTGGGTACCATAAGGCACGCGGTGGATCGCGCGTTCGCGGCCATCGTTGTCCATCACCACCACTTCGCCGTTGCGGGCCAGCGACAGCCGGCGGCCGCGCTTGTCGGTGATGGTCGGGATATCGCGGTAAACCACGGTCCCGTCGCTGATCGCCTCGAGGTGCGACTGCTCGTTGACCTGCGCTGCCCCGCCGATGTGGAAGGTCCGCATGGTCAGCTGGGTACCCGGCTCACCGATCGACTGGGCGGCGATAACACCCACCGCTTCGCCGATGTTGACCGGGGTCCCGCGGGCGAGGTCACGGCCATAGCAGGTCGCACAGACGCCCTGTTCGGCTTCGCAGATCAGCGGGCTGCGGATCTTGACCGCCTGCACGCCCGAGGCCTCGACCGTAGCGGTCGCGACTTCGTCGAGCAGGGTGTTCTTGGCGACCAGGATATTGCCTTCCTTGTCGGCCACGTCTTCGGCCAGGGTCCGGCCAAGGATGCGCTCACCCAGCGAAGCAATGGTCGAACCGCCCTGAACGATCGCCCGCATTTCCAGCGCGCGTTCGGTGCCGCAGTCCTCGATCACGACCACGCAGTCCTGCGACACGTCGACCAGACGGCGGGTCAGGTAACCCGAGTTGGCGGTCTTGAGCGCGGTGTCCGCGAGACCCTTGCGGGCGCCGTGGGTCGAGTTGAAGTATTCAAGGACGGTCAGGCCTTCCTTGAAGTTCGAGATGATCGGGGTTTCGATGATTTCGCCCGAAGGCTTGGCCATCAGCCCGCGCATACCCGCCAGCTGCTTCATCTGCGTCGGCGAACCACGCGCACCGGAGTGCGACATCATGTAGATCGAGTTGATCGGCCGCTGGCGTCCGGTTTCCGGATCGATCGGCGAGGCCTTGATCTCTTCCATCATGGCGTTGGCCACCTGGTCGCCGCAGCGGCTCCAGGCGTCGATCACCTTGTTGTACTTTTCCTGCTGGGTGATCAGGCCGTCCTGGTACTGCTGCTCATAGTCAGCCACCAGCGCCTTGGTCTCGTCGACCAGCGCCACCTTGCTGTCGGGGATGATCATGTCGTCCTTGCCGAACGAGATCCCCGCCTTGAAGGCGTTGCGGAAGCCCAGCGTCATGATCGCGTCGGCGAACAGCACCGTGTCCTTCTGCCCGGTGTGACGATAGACCTGATCGATGACGTCACCGATTTCCTTCTTGGTCAGCACCTTGTTGACCACGTCGAAGGGCACGGTGTGGCTCTTGGGCAGGCATTCGCCGATCAGCATCCGGCCCGGAGTGGTCTCAAACCGCTTGAGGTACTGATTCCCCTGCTCGTCGGTCTGCGGCACGCGGGCCACGATCTTCGAGTGCAGCGTCACCGCCTTCACTTCCAGCGCCTGGTGCACTTCGGCCATATCGGCAAACATCATGCCCTGGCCGGGCTCGTTCTCGCGATCGATCGAGAGGTAGTAAAGCCCCAGGACCATGTCCTGCGACGGCACGATGATCGGCTTGCCGTTGGCGGGGCTGAGGATGTTGTTGGTCGACATCATCAGCACGCGTGCTTCAAGCTGGGCTTCCAGCGAAAGCGGCACGTGGACCGCCATCTGGTCA
>Ga0209023_10008161_pt1 | contig 10572 bp, 7 predicted proteins | sample LakOneMetagenome_FD_187468 | JGI IMG/M metagenome (GOLD analysis project Ga0209023, IMG submission 187468) | Freshwater and sediment microbial communities from Lake Erie, Canada (SPAdes) (version 2) | ecosystem: Environmental > Aquatic > Freshwater > Lentic | place: Lake Erie, Canada | collected...
TCGGGCTCGGCGGCCAGGGCCCGAGCGAGGGCGACGCGCTGGGCCTGGCCGCCCGACAACTCGCCGGGCTTGACCGCGCTGTACGACGCCAGCCCGACGCGCTCGAGCCATGGCGCGGCGGAGGCCCGCGACCCCGACCGGGACGCGCCGGCGCTCCGCGCTCCGAACGCCACGTTGTCCAGAACGCTCAGGTGAGGGAAGAGCACGAAGTCCTGGTGGACCAGCGCCACCCGCCGGTGCTCAGGCGCCACCAGCACGCCCGACGACGGATCATCCAGCACCCGATCGCCCACGCGTATGTGGCCACCCTCGATCGGCTCCAGTCCGGCCAGGCACCGGAGGATGGTGGTCTTGCCCGAACCGTTGGGGCCGAGCACGGCGAGCACCCCGGCGTCGGGACCGTCCAACGTGACGTCGAGGTCCAGCGTTCCCCGTTGCAGCCGCAGCTCGGCGTGCAGGCTCACGTCTGGCCCAGCCAACGGTCGCGGAGCCCGATCAGCACGGCGAACGACACCAGCAGCAGGACCATGCTCAACGCGATCGCCGCGCTGGGGTCCGACTCGAGCTTGAGGTAGATCGCGAGGGGCAGCGTCTGGGTGCGCCCTGCGATGTTCCCGGCGAAGGTGATGGTGGCCCCGAACTCGCCGAGCGCCCGGGCCCACGAGAGCACGGCGCCGGCGGCGAGGGCGGGCCAGATCAGGGGCAGGGTGACCCGCCGCAGAACGGTGAGCCGGGAGGCGCCCAGGCTCGCCGCCGCCTCCTCGTAGCGCGGGTCGAGGTTGCGCAGGGCCGCCTCCACCGTGATCACGAAGAAGGGCATGGACACGAACGTCTCGGCCAGGACCACGCCGGCGGGATGGAACGTGAACTGGATGCCGAACGTGTCGTTGAGCCAGCCGCCCAACGGGCTGCGGAGGCTGAAGGCGGACAACAGGGCCACGCCGCCCACCACAGGTGGCAGCACCATGGGAAGCAGCACCAGGCCCCGCACCATCGCTCGCCCCGGGAACTCGACGCGGGCCAGCACCCACGCCAGCGGCAGTCCGAGCACCACGGCCAGCAGTGCCGCGCACAGCGATGTGGTCACCGACAGCTTCAGGGCGTCGGTGGCTCCGGGCGCCCGCAGGTCGTCGATGAGGTGGCTCCAGTCGGCCCGTTGGAGCAGGCCGAACAGGGGGAGGGCGAAGAACGCAGTGGCGACCACGGCCAAGGCGAGCACCGGCCACGGAGGCCGGCGCCGACCACGACGGCGCGAGGTCAGGTGGGCGGGAGGAACCCGTGCTCCTTGAGGACGGCCTGGCCGTCGTCGGACGCCACGTAGGCCACGAAGGCCTTGGCCACGTCGATGTTCTTGGAGGCGGCTAGCACGCCCGCAGGGTAGGTGGCGATCACGTTCTGGGCCTCCGGGATGTCCACGGCGGTCACCTTGTCACCCGCGGCATCGGCATCGGTGACGTAGACGACGCCAGCCACAGCATCGCCCTCGGTGACGGCGGTGAGGGTGGCCTTCACGTTCTGACCTCTGGTGATGCTGGTCTCAGGGATCTTCACCCCGGCACCGTCGAGGGCCTGCTGGGCGAACTTGCCGCAGGGCACATCGAGCCCGCACAGCGAGATGATCCCGGCCGACGAGAGGTCGTCCAGCGTCTTGATGCCCTTGGGGTTACCCGGCTTGGTCACGATGATCAGCTGGTTGCGGGCGATCACCGTGGGCGTGCCGTCGATGAGGTGCTTGTCGGTGAGCTTGGTCATGTTGGCCTCGTCGGCCGACGTGTACGCATCGACCGGCGCACCGTCGAGGATCTGCTGCGACAGGGTGCCCGACGAGTCGAAGTTGAAGGTGACCTTGGTGCCCGGATGTGCGGTCTCGAAGTCCTTGCCGATCTCGGTGTACGCCTCGGTGAGCGACGCGGCCGCCGACACCGTGATGCCACCCTTCAGCGAGTCGGTGGCGGTGGTTGTGACGTCGGCCGCCTTGGCCGTGGTGGCCGACGTGGAGGCACCGTCGCTGTCGCTGGAACTTCCGCACGAGGCGAGCAGCAGGGTGACGACGGCCAGCACGATGGCCAACAGCCGGTAGGTCTTCTTCATGGGAGCTCCACGGGTTCGCTGCGAAGAAGTTCGCATATGCGAGGAAATCTACTCACCTTCCTTGCACTTGCGCCCACCGTGGTCATCGCCGCACCGTCGGTCGACCACGCTGAGGCGGCGCGGCAGCACGCTGCGAGATGGCGTAACGTCCGCCCATGACTGGCGGCTCCACGCACGGCCATCCGGAGACGGCCGGAGCGGTCTCCGGTGAGTGGCTCCGGGGCGCCTTGAGCGAGTCCACCGATGTGGTCCTGTTCGTTGATGCGGAGACCATCATCCGGTGGTGCAACCGGGCGGCCTACGCCACCCTGGGGTTCGCGCCGGCGGATGTGATCGGCCGCTCGTTCGCCGAGTTCGTCCACCCCGAGGACATCGGTCGAGCCGCCGAGGTCCTGGCTCTGGCAGCCGAAGGTGCGTTCGACGAGACGCCGATCACGCCGGCGCTCTACCGCGTGGCCACCGCCGATGGTGGCTGGGCCAACCTGGACATCAACGCCTCGCCCACGTCGGACGGCTCGATGCTGGTGACCGCCCGTCGGGGCGGCGACCTGGTCCTCACCGACCGCTTGCTCGAGGCCATGTCCAGCGATGAGCCCTTCGACCAGCAGGTGAGCCTGGTCCTGGAACTGGCGCTGTGGCGCCACCCGCGCGAGGGCTACGTCATCACCTACCGGGGCGAGGAGGGCGAGGTCCGGGCCGTCACCACCAACATGCCGTTCGACCTCGACGGTCCGGACGCCCCCGCTGGGCCGGCCCCCTGGGATGCGGTCGTGGACGACGAGGAAGAGATCGTGATCAACGACCTCTTCGCCGTTCCGTCCAACAGCCCGGTGGTAGGTCAGGGTCTGGCTGCCGCGGCTCGAGCGGCGGGCTTCGTGGGGTGCCTGGCGGCGCCGGTCAACGATCCCGGCCACCCCGAGGGGGCGTGGATCGTGATCTGGACCACGGCCGAGGGGCCCACCACGTCTGGGCATCGCTACGCCATGAGCAACATGCGGCGAGCGTTCGCCCTGGCGTTGCGGCAGCGGGCCCAGGTGCGGGCGCTCGAACGGGCGGCGCGGGTGGACCAGGTGACCGGGGCCACCTCCCGCGCTCGCTTCCTGGAACTGATCGATCAGATCGGGTTGGAGGCCGAACCCGACGCCCGACACGCGGTGCTCTACATCGACCTCGACGGGTTCAAATCGGTCAACGATCGGCACGGCCACGCGGCAGGAGACCTGGTCCTACGGTCCACCGCCAACCGGATCGCCCGGGTGCTCTCCCCCGAGGCCGTGGTCTCCCGACTTGGCGGCGACGAGTTCGCCGTGCTGTGCCCGGCCGGAACCATCGAGTCCACTGCGGCCGACGCGGCCGCTCGGATCGTCACCGCCGTCGCGTCCCCGATCGAGATCGGCCGGGGCACGGTGGTCATCGGGGCGTCGGTGGGCCTGGCCTACGGGGCCGCCGGCGAGGGATTGCCCTCGGTGCTCGAGGCGGCCGATGGCGCGCTGCTCGCCGCCAAGGCGGCGGGGCGGGGGTGCTGGCGGCTGGCTCCGTCCAGCTGACCGATCACGACCCGGTCGGTTCGCTGACCTGCACCACGGTCTTGCCGATGTTCGCGCCGGTGAAGAGCCCGTTGAGGGCGTCGACGGCATGGTCGAGCCCCGGGAACACCTGCTCCTTGTGCACCAGGCGGCCTTCGGCCTCCCAGCCCTTGAGTGCCTCGAATGCCTCGGGAAACCGGTCCCACTCGTTGAGGGTGTTGAAGCCCTTCATCGTGCCGCAGCGGGCGAGCAGGTTGACGTAGTTGGCCGGGCCCGGGTGCTCGCCGGTCAGATAGCTCGAGATCACGCCACACAACGCCACCCGGCCACCTTGGGCCAGCCGGCCGAGCACCGCATCGAGGATCGGTCCCCCCACGTTGTCGAAGTACACGTCGACCCGCTTCGGGCAGTGCTCGCGCAGCGCAGCGTCGAGGCCGCCGGCCTGGTAGTCGATGCAGGCGTCGAACCCGAACTCGTGGACGACGGCCCGGCACTTGTCGGGCCCTCCGGCGATCCCCACCACCCGGGCGCCGGCGATCTTGGCGATCTGACCGGCGAGTGATCCCGTTGCGCCGGCGGCGGCGGAGACCACCACCGTCTCGCCGGGCCGCGGCCGGCCGATGTCGGTCATGCCGAAGTAGGCGGTAGCCCCGGTGGAGCCGTAGACCGAGAGCATGGCGAGTTGATCGACCACCCCCGGGATGACCGTGGTGAACAGGTCGTCGCGCACCACCACCAGCTCCTGGAACCCCGACAGGGTGGTGACCACATCGCCGACGGCGTAGGCGTCGCAGCGGGTGGCGATGACCTCGCCCACCCCCGCAGCCCGGATGGGCTCACCGAGCTGCACCGGCGGGAGGTAGCCGCGCTGGTCGTTGAGCCAGGTGCGCACCGCGGCGTCGATCCCGAGGTAGGTGTTGCGCACCAGGGCCTCACCCTCGGCCAGGTCAGGAGCGGGTGCGGTGACGGCTTCGGTGTCGTCGGCCGCCACCAGTCCGGTCGGTCGACGGCGCAGCACGATCTGGCGGTTCGTGGTGGGGTTGGTCACGGCGTGAACCTACCGATCGGCGCGGGTGCCACGGGGTGGGGGTGGTGGGATCGGTAGGTTTGCTGCGAATGGCCACCCCCGACGAGCCACGCGACGGCCCCCGCCGGCCGCCCCGCCGCGACAGCCCCGACTCCGCATCCGCGGCTCGCCCTCCGGGGTCGGGCGCTGGTCCGCGCCGACCGCCCCGCCCGGCGTCTCCTGACCGTCCTCCCACGAGCTCAGGTACGTCGCCATCAGCGGCCCGCCCCGTCCAGCCTCGATCGGCATCCACCGGTCGTCCTGCGGCCCAGCCGCAACCTCGGCCAGCGGGCACGGCGCCCCGGTACGCGTCCACCCAGTCGCCCCGCTCGGCGTCCACCATCCAGGCCCTGGTCGACGCCAACCGCGACAAGGCCCGCTACCGGAGCCCCCGCGAGCGGGAGATCCGTCGGAACCGATGGCTCGTCGGCGGCTCTGGCCTGATCGTGCTGGTGCTGCTGGTGAGCTTCTGCAACCGGACGGGCAGCAGCAGCACGGACGACAAGACGACCGCGACCAACAAGACCGTCGTGGTCACCAAGCCGGCGGCCAGCGGGCTGGCCGCCAAATCCACCTACAAGGGCTGGGTCGACCCGGCCAGCTCGGGCCAGCCCTGGAGCACCAAGGTCGTTGGGCAGATCACCTTCCGCGGCAACCCCACCCGCAGCTACTACGGCCTCGGCCCGGTCCCCAAGCACCCCAAGATCCAGTGGGAGTACCCCAAGAGCGGCGGCATGTGCGCCAACTCGCCGGTGGGCGGGGCCAACAAGACCTGGTGTGGCAGTGGTTGGACCGGGCAGCCGTCGGTCTGGATCCAGCCCAAGACCAAGCAGGAATGGCTGGCCGTCGGCACGTACGACAAGAACATCCACTTCTGGAACCCGGCGAACGGCGAGAACCGCCTCGAGCCCCACGACATGCAGGACATCATCAAGGGCTCCGTCACCCGGGACCCCGACGGCTACCCCCTCCTCTACAGCGGCAGCCGGCACAACTTCGAGATCCTCGCCTTGGACCGTGACGACGGCGTGCCCGAGACCCTGTGGACCCTGACCGCGAAGGACGTGACCCCCACCAAGTGGAACGACGACTGGGATGGCTCCGCCCTGGTGATCGACGACTACCTCTTCGAGGGCGGCGAGAACGGCCAGTTCCACATCGTGAAGCTCAACCGGAAGATGGTCGGCGGCAAGGTGACCGTCGACCCCAAGATCGTGTTCCACGCCCCGGCGTGGGATGCCCAGGAGACCTCGGACCTGTCCGGTTCCGGTGCCCGGGTGAACGACGTGTCCATCGAGAACTCGGTGGCCATCTCGGGCAACACCGTCTACTTCTCCAACTCCGGTGGGCTGCTCCAGGGCTGGGACATCACCAACCTGAAGAAGGACCCCACCAGCGTGAAGCGCACGTTCCGCTTTTGGAGCGGTGACGACACCGACGCCTCGGTGGTGATCGACAAGAAGGGATACCTCTACATCGGCCAGGAGGTGGAGCGGGACTCCACATCGGCTCGCAGCAAGCAGGTCGGCCAGCTGGTGAAGCTCGACCCCCGCAAGCCCGACGATCCCATCGTGTGGTCGGTGGCCGACCCCAACGGCATCTGGGCCACGCCGGCGATCTCCGACGGGGTGGTGGTGGCCCCCACCGACAGCGGCCGGATCGTGGGCGTCGATCAGGAGACGGGCAAGATCCTGTGGGAGAAGAAGCTGCCCGGCCCCACGTGGTCCTCGCCGGTGATCGTGGACAAGGTGTGGGTGCAGGGCGACTGCTCCGGCATCCTCCATGGGTTCGACTTCTCGAAGCCTCGTACCGAGCCGAAGGAGCTCTGGCGCGTGGACCTGGAGGGTTGCGTGGAGTCCACCCCTGCGGTGTTCAAGGGGCAGATCTTCGTGGGTGCCCGTGGCGGCAAGTTCTACGCCATGGGCGATTCCTGACCGCGGCGAGCAGCCCCTGACGGCTACTCGGTGGAGATGGCGTCGAGCACGTTGAGCTTGGCCGCCTTCTGGGCCGGACGGATGGAGGCCAGCACGCCGAGTCCGCCAGCGATCACCACGATGGTGACGATGCTGAGTCCACCCACCACGGGCACCTCGTAGGACGTGATCCCCTGGCTCACCAGGGCCTTGACCAGCACCCAGCTCAGCCCGAGTCCGAGGATGAGACCGATCACGGTGCCCATGAGGGCGATGATGGCCGCCTCCCAACGAACCGACGCTCGAAGTTGGGCTCGACTCATGCCCATGGCCCGGAGCAGGCCGAGCTCCCGGGTCCGTTCGTGGATGGAGAGCGACAACGTGTTGGCGATGCCGATCAGGGCGATCAGCACCGACACGGCAAGCAGCCCGTAGATCACGTTGAGCAGCGCCTTGATCTGGCTCACGATCGAGCCCACGAACTGATCGCGGTCCTGGAGCTTCATGGTCGGGTAGGCCTTGACCACCTTTTTGAGCGCCGGGCGGATGGCGTCCACCGACGTGCCCTTGTCCAGGGTGAGGCCCACGAAGCTGTCCGTGGGTGACGGGCTCAACTTGTTGGCATCGGTGTTGAGCACCGTCCACTGCCCCAGCAGGTTGGGCTCATCGCTGATGGCCACGATCTTGTACGTGCCCTTGCGTCCGGTGGCACTGACCACCTTGACCTGGTCGCCGATCTTCTGCTTGCGCTTCTCGGCGATCTGCTTGTCGACCGCGACGGTGCCCGGCTTCAGATCGGTGAGGGCACCCTCGGCCATCTTGACGTCGAACACCTTGAGGTAGGTCTCCGGGTCGATGCCGGCGAGGAAGCCCGATGGCGTGCCGCCGTTGGCCAGCTGGAACTGGGCGGGAGTGAACGACGCCGCGCTGACGACGTCGACCCCGGGGACCTTGGCCACGGACTCGGCCAGCGTGGGGCTGACGCCGACGAAGTTGGCCTGGCTGGCCGGCTGGATGATGTAGTCGCCCTTGAACCCTGCGCCGATGGTGTTGGAGATCGAGCTCTGCACCGACGCGGCGAAGACCGTGATGAACACGATCAACGTGACCCCGATGATCAGGGCCGAGGCAGTGGACGCGGTGCGACGAGGGTTGCGCATGGCGTTCTGGCGGGCCAGCAGCCCGGTGATGCCCCGGAGGTACGGGAGCGGGCTGCCCACCGCCGAGGAGAGCGGCTTGGCGAAGCTGGGCCCGAGCACGAGCACGCTCACGATGATCAGCGCCAGACCGAGGCCGGTGCCGGGCAGCGTGTCGGTACCGGGGTTCGAACCGAAGGCAGGGGTGATGAGCAGCGCGCCGCCCAACAGGAGCAGGCCGCCGATCACGATGCGGACGATCGACCGACCGGACTGGTCGATGGCCACGTCGCGCAACGCAGCGATGGGTGGCACGCGCGTGGCCCGGATGGCCGGGAGGATGGCCGAGCCGGCCGTCACCAGGAGGCCGACGCAGATGGCGATGATCGCGGCCGATGGTTCGACGCTGATCCCCGCACTGGGCAGGTCGAGTCCGATGGCGCGCAGACCGGCCAGGGCCCCGGCTGCCAGCCCGACGCCGAGCGCGAACCCGATCAGGGCGGAGACCACGCCGATGAGTCCCGCTTCGAGCATCACTGAGCCGAGGACCTGGCTGCGGCTGGCGCCGATGGCGCGCAGCAGGGCCAGCTCACGGGTGCGCTGGGCCACCAGGATGCTGAAGGTGTTCGAGATGATGAAGATGCCCACGAAGAGGGCGATCACCGCGAACACGATGAGGATCTTGGAGAAGAAGCCGAAGGCGTCCTTGATCTCGCTGGCCTGCTCCTGGGCGGCCTGGGTGCCCGTGAGCACATCGACCTTCGGGGCGACCTTGGCCGCCTCGATCTTGGCCACCAGCTGGTCGGGCGTGACGCCGGGGTCCGAGCGCACCGCGATGTCGTCGAGCTTCCCGGGCTCGCCGGTGAGGGCCTGGATGCCGGGCAGGGTGGTGGACACCCGGATGACGCCGCCGGCGGAGTCAGCATCTCCGTAGCGGGTGAAGCCCACCAGCTCGAGCTGCTTGTTGCCCTTGGCGGTGACCAGCGTGATCTTGTCGCCCAGCTTGAACGGGCCGTCCTTGGCCGCCGCCTTGTCGATCACCGCTTCGTCGGCGCTGCTGGGGGCGTGTCCCTCGACGATGTTGTAGGGGTTGAGCTGGTCGTCTTCGGTCCAGCTGCCCACGATGGTGGGTGGGCCCTGGCCCCCCATGGGGTCGCCCTGCTTGTCCAGCACCGTGATGTCGAATGCGGAGAGCGAGCCGGCCGCAGCGGCGACGCCCGGTATGGCGCTCACCTTGTCGACGGCGTACTCCGGGATGCGATCCCGACGGGTGCCGGCCTGCTGGTCCTTGAACAGCACGGGGCCGCGCACGATGGCGTCGGTGCCCTCCGCGCCGGTGGCGAACAGGTCGTCGAAGACGTGGTTGATGGTGCTGGTGAGCACCAGGGTGCCGGCCATGAAGGCCACGCCGAGGATGACGGCCACGCTGGTGGAGATGAGCCGCCGCTTGTGCGACCAGAGGGAACGGAGCGTTGTGCGGAACATCGATCAGTCGCCGAACGTCTTCATGAAGTCGACGACGTCGTCGCTGGTGGGGTCGTGCAGTTCGTTGACGAGCTTGCCGTCGGCCAGCACCAGCACGCGATCGGCGTAGGACGCGGCCACGGGGTCGTGGGTGACCATGACGATGGTCTGGCCGAACTCGGTGACCGCCCGGCGCATGAACCCCAGGATCTCGCTGCTGGAGCGCGAGTCGAGGTTGCCGGTGGGCTCGTCGGCGAAGATGATCGCCGGTCGGCTGGCCAGGGCACGAGCGACGGCCACCCGCTGCTGCTGCCCACCGGAGAGCTCGCTCGGACGGTGCTTGAGTCGGTTGCCGAGGCCCACCGTGGTGACGACCTCGTCGAACCACGCCTTGTCGGGCTCGTTGCTGGCGAGCGACAGCGGGAGGGTGATGTTCTCCTCGGCGCTGAGCGTGGGGATGAGGTTGAACGCCTGGAACACGAAGCCCACCCGGTCTCGACGGAGCTTGGTGAGGTCCTTCTCCTTGAGCTCGGTGAGGTTCACGCCCTCGATCCAGACGCTGCCCGAGGTGAGCGAGTCCAGCCCGGCGAGGCAGTGCATGAGCGTGCTCTTGCCCGAGCCGGAGGGTCCCATGATGGCGGCGAACTGACCAGCGGCGAAGTCGACCGAGACGCCGTCGAGCGCCTTCACCTCCGTGTCACCTTCGCCGTAGACCTTGTGGGCGTCGACCGCTCGGGCCGCCACCTCGCCGGGGGCGCCGTGGTCTGCCGTGGGGGAACTGGACGTCATCGTCATGGGGCTCATCCTGACCGTTTCGGGAGGGTGGTCGCAGGTTATATCGGTCACGAGCAGCTAACCGATATATCGGAACCGTATCGGTTGCGAGGGTTCGGGGGAACTCGGTCGGGGCGCGACAGGCCGCCAGCTAGCATCGCCCCTCGGTCTGTTCACCGTCTGCGAGGAGAAGGACCGTGCCAGCGACCGTTGTGGTCGGTACCCAGTGGGGCGACGAGGGCAAGGGCAAGTTCACCGACCTCGTCTCCAAGGAGATGCAGCTGGTGGTGCGCTTCCAGGGCGGCCACAACGCGGGCCACACCCTGGTGGTGAACGGCGAGAGCTTCGCTCTGCAGCTGTGCCCGAGCGGCATCCTCTACGACCACATCACGCCGGTGATCGGCAACGGCGTCGTGGTGGACCCCCGCGTGCTCATCACCGAGATGGACATGCTGCTGAGCCGAGGCATCGACCCCTCGCGCCTCAAGGTCAGCGGCAACGCCCACCTGATCCTCCCGTACCACCAGGAGATCGACCGGCTCACCGAGCGGAGCCTCGGCAGCCGCAAGCTCGGCACCACCAAGCGCGGCATCGGCCCGGCG
>Ga0209023_10008162_pt1 | contig 10572 bp, 7 predicted proteins | sample LakOneMetagenome_FD_187468 | JGI IMG/M metagenome (GOLD analysis project Ga0209023, IMG submission 187468) | Freshwater and sediment microbial communities from Lake Erie, Canada (SPAdes) (version 2) | ecosystem: Environmental > Aquatic > Freshwater > Lentic | place: Lake Erie, Canada | collected...
GTTGGTCGCTCCGTTCCGTACCTCGTACGGCGTCGAGCACCATCGCGACGCCCTCCTCGTGCGGGCCATCGGCCCGGACTCCGAGGGCATGGGCGAGTGCGTCGCGATGGCCGACCCGCTCTACACGTCGGAGTACGTCGATGCCGCCCAGGACGTGCTGAAGCGCTTCCTGATCCCCCGGCTCGGACCCGCTCCGATCGCCGCCGCCCAGGTCGCCCACCGGCTCCGTGCCGTGCGCGGCCACCCGATGGCGAAGGCCGCACTCGAGGCCGCGGTGCTCGACGCCGAGCTGCGGCTCGCCGACCAGTCGATGGGCGAACGGCTCGGCGCCGTGCACGACCGCGTGCCCTCGGGCGTCTCGGTCGGGATGATGGACTCGATCCCCGAGCTCCTCGACACCGTCGGCGGCTATCTCGCCGAGGGGTACGTGCGGGTCAAGCTGAAGATCGGCCCCGGCTGGGACCTCGACCCGGTGATGGCCGTGCGGGAACGCTTCGGCGACGATCTCCTGCTCCAGGTCGACGCCAACTCGGCCTACTCGCTGCACGACGCCCGCGCCCTCGCCCGGCTCGATCCGTTCGGACTGCTCCTCGTCGAGCAGCCGCTCGCCGAGGACGACCTGCGGGGCCACGCCGAGCTGGCGAAGCTGATCCGTACCCCGATCTGTCTCGACGAGTCGATCACCTCGGCCCGGTCGGCCGCCGAGGCGATCGCCATCGGCGCCTGTCGGATCGTCAACATCAAGCCGGGTCGGGTCGGCGGCTTCCTCGAAGCGGTGCGTATCCACGACCTGTGCCAGGCCCACGGGGTGGCGGTGTGGTGCGGCGGCATGTTGGAGACCGGCATCGGCCGGTCCGGGAACCTGGCGCTCGCCGCCCTTCCCGGCTTCACGCTCCCGGGCGACCTCTCGGCCTCGTCGCGCTACTTCCACCGCGACATCACGGCGCCGTTCCAGCTGGAGAACGGCCACCTGCGCGTGCCCACCGGTCCCGGCAACGGCGCGATCGTCGACCACAACTTCATCGCCGAGATCACCACCCACCGGGAGACCATCGCGCTCGGCTGAGCCGGATCACCGCCCGCTCCCCGCGGTCGGCGTCAGCGGTCGGCGGGCACGGGCAGCCCGAACCGTGCTTCGAGCGCGCGGACCTCGGGGAGTCCGATGACGCCGAGGAACTCGTCGAACGCGGGCAGCCGGTCGACGATCGTCGCCGGCGTGCCGGCCCGGCGCAGTTCGGCCAACGCGGTCTGCATCGCCCGGGTGGCCGCGAACAGCGCGGTGAGGGGCATCAGCACCAGTGCGAACCCGAGCTCGACGAGCCGTTCGTACGGCAACGGAGGCGTCCGGCCGCCCTCGGCCCAATTGAACACGAGCGCCTCCCCGGCGAGCTCGCGGGCGACGATCTCGATCTCGTCGACGCTCTCGAGGGCTTCGACGAACAACAGGTCGGCGCCGGCCTGGCGGTAGCTGCGGATCCGGTGGAGCGCGGCGTCGAGCCCCTCCACCGCCCGCGCGTCGGTCCGAGCGACGAGCACGAGATCCGGGTCGCGGCGCGCCGCGGCGGCGGCCTCGATCTTGCCGACCATCTCGCCCAGGGCGACCACCTGCTTGCCACCCATGTGGCCGCACCGCTTGGGGAGCGCCTGGTCCTCGAGATGGAGCCCGGCCACGCCGGCCTGCTCGTAGTCCTGCACCGTCCGGATCACGTTGATCGCGTTGCCGTAGCCGGTGTCGGCGTCGGCCACGAGCGGCACGTCGATCGCTCGCACGAGCCGGGCGACGTTGCCGGCCATCTCGGCCCCACCGAGCAGCCCGACATCGGGCCGGCCGAGCAGCGAGGCCGTCGTCCCGAAGCCGGTCATGTAGGCACACTCGAACCCGGCCTGCTCGACGAGCCGGGCCGAGAGCGCGTCGTACGCCCCCGGAGCGAGCACCGGCCGCCCGTCGGCGAGCAGGGCTCGGAGCCGCGCCGGAGCACTGACGCGGTTCGTGTTCGGTCGCAGGAGATCAGCCATGGGCCCATCGTCCTCCGCCCGGATCGGATTCCTCAACTCACCGGTCACGAACCCGGCGCCGGGCTGGACCGAGCCGAGGGTCGACGCCGGCTACCGAGCGAGGAGCACGGTGTCGAACTCGAGCGCGTCGCCGCCACCGCAGACCGCGGCCTCGAGCCCGTCGACCTGCGGGACGATCTGCTCGCAGAAGAACCGCGTCGCGAGCACCTTGGCGTGCAGGAAGTCGGGGTCCCCTCGGCCGGCCTCGAGATCTTCCAGCGCAGCCAGCCCCGAACGCGCCATCAGGCCGCCGGCCACCACCGTCGCCAGCACCCGCAGATACGGCGTGGCCCCGGCGAGGAGCGCCGGCTGATCGGCGCCGCGGGCGAGGAGCCAGTCGGTGCACCGCTCGGCCGTCTCGACCGACGACAGCAGACGACCGCCGGCGAGGGACAGCTCCGACGCCGCGACCAACCGCCCGGCGAGCTCGCCCGCCTCCGTCAGGTGCTCCTTGACGACAGCACCACCGCGCATCGTGAGCTTGCGGCCCACGAGATCGATCGCCTGGATGCCGTTCGTGCCTTCGTAGATCGTGGTGATCCGCGAGTCGCGCCAGTGCTGGGCGACGCCGGTCTCCTCGACGAATCCCATGCCCCCGTGGATCTGCACCGCGATCCCGGTGAGCTCGACCCCCATGTCGGTACCCCAGCCCTTCGACAGCGGGGTGAGCAGCGCGGCGACCTCGGTCGCGGCGGCCCGCTCGCCCGGGTCGGCGGCGTGGAGCGATCGGTCGATGGCGGCGGCATTGGCGTACACCAGCCGGCGCATCGCCTCGATCGTCGCCTTCATCGTGAGCAGCATCCGCCGGACGTCGGGATGATCGACGATCGACGAGCTCTCGCCCGCCGGCGCCCCCGGCGCCCGCCCCTGGTGCCGGTCGTGGGAGTACTGGAGGGCCTGCTGGTACGCCCGCTCGGCGAGGGCGAGGCCCTGGAGCCCGACCGAGAGCCGAGCCTGGTTCATCATCGTGAACATGGTGGCCATGCCCCGCTGCTCCTCGCCGAGGAGGTAGCCGACGGCACCGCCCTCGTCACCGAACGCGCCCTCACCGAACGACAGCACGCACGTCGGGCTGCCCTTGATGCCGGTCTTGTGCTCGATCGACACGCACGTGACGTCGTTGTGGGCGCCGAGCGAACCGTCGTCGTTCAGGAGGAACTTCGGCACGATGAAGCACGAGATGCCCCGTGTGCCGGGCGCGGCGTCGGGGGTGCGCGCCAGCACGAGGTGGACGATGTTCTCGGCGAGATCGTGCTCACCGAACGAGATGAAGATCTTGGTGCCGCTGATCCGGTAGCTGCCGTCCTCGGCCCGGACCGCCCGGGTCCGAACCGCGCCCACGTCGCTGCCGGCGTCGGGTTCGGTGAGGTTCATCGAGCCCGTCCACTCGCCCGAGATCATCTTGGGGAGGTACACGTTGCGCAGGGCGTCGTCGCCGTGGTGCGAGATGGCGTCGATCGCGCCCTGGGTCAGCAGCGGCGCCATCGAGAACGCCATGTTCGCCGAGGTCAGGATCTCCTGGAGGGCGATGCCCACGACCCACGGGAACCCCCCACCCCCGTAGGTCGGGTCGAACGGCACCGCACCCCAGCCGGCGTCCACGTAGGCCCGGTACGCGGCGACGAAGCCGTCGGGCGTCGTGACCGAACCGTCGGGATGCCGGGTGCAGCCCTGGGCGTCGCCGGTGGGATTCAACGGGGCGATCGTGTCGGCCATGAACCGGCCGGCCTCGGCGAGCAGATCGTTCACGAGTGCGGGGTCGGCGTGGGCGAACTGCTCGAACTCCGCCAGGTCCCCGAGGTGGCAGATGCGGTCGAGGACGAAGGCGATGTCGGCGAGCGGAGCGGCGTAGACGGTCACGACGCGAGGTTACCGCTCGGTAGTTTCACCCGCCCGAATGTGCGTGACCTTGGTCCCTGGAGGGTCCGGCCACCCCACGCCACGATCGGATCAGGAACGGAGGTTCGCCATGGAGCATCGCGACCACAACGGCATGGAGGTCCTCGACGACGCGACCTGCTGGTCGCTCGTCGAACACTCACAGGTGGGACGGTTGGCGGTGTCGATCCTCGATCATCCCGACGTCTTCCCGATCAACCATGTCGTCGATCACGGCAGCATCGTCTTCCGCTCGGCCGAGGGCACCAAGCTCGCCGCGGCGGTGCTCGGTCGGGGGGTCGCCTTCGAGGTCGACGGGTACGACGCGGCGAGCGGCGAGGCGTGGAGCGTCGTGATCAAGGGCTGGGCCCACGAGATCGAGAAGCTCGACGAGGTCCTCGCGCTCGAGGACCTCCCCCTGTTCCCGTGGAACGCCAGCCCGAAGCACCGCTGGGTGCGGGTCGAGGCCGACGAGATCAGCGGCCGCCGCTTCCGGGTCGTCGACACCGTCAGCGTCGATCGCTGAGGGTCAGGCCGGGCGGGCCGGAACGCTCCCCGGCCACACCAGGCGGGCGTCGGGCGCGCCCTCCTCGTTGCGGGCGCCGTCGGTGCGCTCGACCTCGGCGAAGCCGTGGCGGAGGTAGAACGCCCGCGCCCGTTCGTTGGCCTGGAACGTCCAGAGCTGCAGGCCGCCGGGGCTGAGCGCCTTCACCTGGTCGAGCAGCAGGGTGCCGATGCCACGTCCGGTCCAGGGCGGGTCGAGGTAGAACTGCTCGACCCAGCCGGCCTCCATGGTGATGAAGCCCACCGGGATGCCGGCGACCTCGGCGACCCACGTCCCGTCGCGGGGCAGGAGGTCGGCGGCCACCCAGCCCCGCACGGCGTCGTCGGAGTGAGGACCGCGGATGCCGGGCAGGGCGTGACGACGACTGCGGAGATAGAGCTCGGCGACGGCCGGCGAGTCACCCACGTGGGCTTCCCGGATACGCACGCCGAGCAGCGATGCCGGCTGCAGCGCCGCCAGGGCGCCGGCCAGACCGGGGTCGGTGCGGAGCCGGGCCTCGTCCCACGAGAACCACCCGATCTCCTGGCTCTCACCCTCGGGAGGGTGGGGATCCTCGTCGCCGGCGACGATCAGGTACCGCAGATCGAGGTGGGTGTGGCCCCGACCGCCCTCGTGGACGTCGACGTGCACCAGCACCGGATCGCCGTGGGCGTGCTCGAGCGTCAGACCCGTCTCCTCGACCGATTCCCGGAGGGCGGCGACCGACGGATCCTCGCCGGGCTCGACATGACCACCGGGCTGGAGCCACAGGCCGAGGCGCTTGTGTCGGTGGAGCAGCACGCCGCGAGGCCCGATCACGATCGCCGACGCGGTCACGTGGATCGGGTCGGCGGTCTCGGAGAACGGTTCCGTGAGCCCGTCGTACGCGGCGAGGAAGGCCGGGATGGCCGCGGCTTCTCGGGCATCGACCGGGGTCCTCGCCGCCACTGCGGCCCGCACGGCTGCTCGGAGCTCGTCCTGCGAACGCACGATCCGGAGCGTAGGTCGGCGCGTCCCCGGGGACCCTGGAATGCTCCCCTTTTCCCGGGTATTTCGGCCCGTCACGTACCCGGGATCCGGTAGAACCTCCCCGATGGCGTGGCCGAGCGATCCGATCGACCGCACGATCGTCCGCCTGGCCGTCCCCGCGCTCGGCACCCTCGCCGTCGAGCCGCTGTACGTCGCCGTCGACACGGCCATCGTCGGCCACCTCGGCACCGTCGCCCTCGCCGGCCTGGCCGTCGCCGCCCAGGTCCTGGTACTCGTCGCCTCGCTGTGCAACTTCCTGGCCTACGGCACGACCGAGCGGATCGCGTTCCACCGCGGCGCCCGCGACCCCGAGCGCGCCGCCCTGGTGGCCGTCCAGGCCCTGTGGCTCAGCGTGCTGATCGGCGTGCCCCTGGCCGCGTTGGTCGCCGGCGCCGCCCGACCGATCGTGGCGGTGCTGGGGGCGACCGGCCCGAGCGCCGATGCGGCCGTCACCTACCTCCACATCTCGGCGATCTCGATCCCCGCCGTCCTCGTCACGTTGGTGAGCCACGGCGTGCTCCGGGCCGAGCAGCGCCTCCGTGGCCTCCTCGCCGTCGTGGTCGCCGCCAACGTCGTGAACGTGGTGTTCGAGCTCGTCGCCGTGTGGGTGTTCCACTGGGGCATCGCCGGTTCGGCGTGGAGCACGGTCGTGGTGCAGCTCCTGTCGGTCGGGGCGTACGTCCACCTGCTCCGCCCGATCCTGCGGAGATCCGACGCCAGGGGGCTGGTGAGCGCCGAGTTGCGCCGGATGCTCTCGGTCGGCGGATTCCTGATCCTGCGGGTCGGGGCCCTGATGACCACGTTCACCGCCGCCACCGCGGTGGCCGCCCGGATCGACGAACCGACCCTCGCCGCCCACCAGATCCTCTCCAGCGGGTTCCTGCTGCTCGCCCTGTCGCTCGACGCGCTCGCGATCCCCGCCCAGTCGCTCGTCGCCGAAGCGCTGGGAGCCGGGGATCGGCGACGAGCCCAGCACGTCGCCCGGCGGGTGCTCGCGTTGAGCATCCGGTGCGGGCTGGTCATCGGCCTGGTCGTCCTGGTGACCTCCCCCTGGTCACCCCGGTTGTTCAGCGGGGATCAGGCGGTCGTCTCGCGCGCCACGGGCGGGCTCGTCGTGCTCGCCGTGCTCATGGTGCCGGGCGCCATCGCGTTCGCTTATGACGGAATCCTGATCGGGGCGGGCCAGTTCCGTGCGCTGAGCACCATGATGATCATCGTGCTCGTCGTGTACGGGCCGGCACTCGTGATCCCCCTGGTCGCGCCGGGTACCGGACTCCTCGGTATCTGGGGCGCCCTCGGGGCATGGATGCTCGCCCGGGCGGTGTACGGCTGGCAGTTGGCCCGTCGTCGGCTCTAGGCCGGGCGACTCAACAGGTCACGTTTTGTAGGCACCTGAGCACACACAGCGTCTGCTGTGCGTCATCTTTTCCGCAGTGAAGCGTCTGTGCAGTCGACCAGCCACCACTCGCACTGGATGACGCCGGATGATGAATGAACCTGCTCTTACCCCTGAATCGAGCCCTGCTCCCCGGGCGCTGCTGATCGACACCGATTCGCTGCTCCGTCGGAGTTGGGAGAAGTCACTGCGGGCGGAGGGCTTCGCAGTGACCGGGACGTCGGAACCCGACGCCGCGATGATCCTCACCTCGTCGTTCAAGCCTGACGTCGTGATGCTCGATCTGCGCCTCCGGGCGGTCGGGCCTCATCGGGCCGGCTTCTTCGCCGAGGTGCGGTCGATGACCGACGCGTACCTCATCGGGCTCACCGATCACAGCGACGAGCTCGAGCGGGTCCGCCTGCTTCGGGCGGGCGCCGACGACGTGGTGACCAAGCCGATCTCCACGATCGAGCTGGCCGCCCGCCTCCGGGCCCTGCTGCGCCGGCCCCGGCGCATCACCGAAGGGCTGGTCCTCGGACCCCCGCCGACGGTGATGCACTACGGGCCGCTGCAGATCGATCTCGGACGCCGTCAGGCCCAGGTGAACGGGTACAACGTGAACCTGACCCGGATCGAGTTCGACCTGCTCGCCCACCTGTGCCAGCGCCCCCGTGACGTGAGCACCCGCCTCGAGCTGCTGCGCAGCATCTGGGGCGAGAACTGGGTGGGCGACGACCACGTGGTCGACGTTCACCTGTCGAACCTGCGGCGCAAACTGCACCACTTCGCCCCGGACGCCGTCTTCATCGGCACCGTCCGCGGCGTCGGCTTCCGGCTCTCGGACGAACTGCTCCGGGCACCCGAGCCGCAGCCGGTCGCCCCGGCCCCGACGACCCCGGTCGTCGAGGTCGTGGCCGAAGCCGAGTTCGACTTCGAGGCCGACGACGTCCGCCTCGACGCCGAGCCGGACGATTTCCCCGACGCCGACTGAGATCGCGCTGGCCGGTCGGGGAACCAGTCCGCCGTCGCAGCCCGCGACAACGACGTCAGTGGGCTGCGGCGGCGCTCCAGAACGATTCCAGGATCCGGGCGCCCCGCCCGGGGTCCTGGAGCATCCACCAGTGGCCGAGCTCCTCGAGCTCGGCCACGGTCGCGCCGGCCCGCTCGGCGGCGCGAGCGGCCATCGCCGGGCCGCCGGTGAACTCGTCGCCCGTCGGCACGATCGCCAGCCCGGGACGGGCCGCGGCCGCGGCCAACCGGGCGCCGACCTCGGCCATCCGGGGCTGGGCGGCCGAACGGTAGAGGGCGAGGATGCACCGACCCATCTCGGCGTCGAGGCCCTCGGCCACCGCCGCCCCGACCTCGTCCCCCATGCCCATCCCCGAGAACGCCGCCGCCCGGTCGGCCGCCGGCATGCCGACGAACGCCTCGACGACCTGCTCGCCGACCTCGGGGGTCTGCCAGGCCTGGGCCATGTCGTGCCAGACGTAGTCGGCCTCGACGATGCCGAGCACGTCGCTCGCCCAGCTCCGCAGCAGGTCGGGTCGTTCGATGGCCACGGCGAGCACGTGGCCCCCGCCCCAGTCGTGGCCGACGAGATCGACCGGCTCGCCGATCGCTTCGAGCTCTCCGACCAGCCAGGCGGCGTACTCCTCACGGGTGGCGCCCCAACCGGCGGGGGTCGGTGCGCCGAACCCCGGCGGCGACAGCAGGACCACATCGGTGCGGGAGAGCGCGGTGACGAGCGGCCCCCAGATGGCCGAGGTCTCGGGATTGCCATGGACGAAGACGGCGGGCATTCCCCGAGCCTCGCGCGTCGCGCCGGGCGGTCCGATCACCGGGCGTCGGCGGCACGAAGGCTCCACCGACGCCCGGGACGACCGGGAGCTGGACGTTCCGTCAGGGGGCGAAGTACCCGGTGACGTCGAACAGGGCGTGGGCCCGGGCGGACGTGAAGACGCACCACCGGGGCCCGGCGATGATCGTGGCCCCGGCGATCGCTCCGGGGGCGAGCTGCACGGTCGAGGTGGCCGGCTGTCCCGAGGCGCACGGCACCGCCGAGGCGAAGCCCGGCGCCCACGGGTCGACCGCGGTGAGCGTGCCGGTGATCCCGGCGACGTCGGCCCCGATCGCCACGTCGTACCAGACGTCGGCGGCGAGCCGGCCCGACCAGTCGCGGCCGGTGCGCGTGTCGAGGACGCGCGTGGGTGTCACCGGTCGGTAGGCGAGCCGGCCGGCGCCCCACTCGGCCACGAGGTCGACGAGCACGTGTCGCGGGGCCGATGCAAAGGCGCACACCCCGCCGTCGACCCCGAGCTGCACCAGGTCGGCGGCCGGCACGGCCCCGTTGGCGGCCGAGATCGGCGGCGCCATGTCGGGTCCGGTCACCTGGGAACAGGGCAGGAGCGAGACGAAGTCGGTCGGGCCACCCGCGCCCACCAACGTGACGACCGCACTGATCGCGGTGGTGGCAGCCGGCAGGTCGAGCGCGAGCCGTTGCCAGCGAGGGCCGATCGGGGCGCCGGCGCGGGTGTCGACGGCCCGGACCGCCACCAGTTCGGCGCGGGCGCCGCTCGGCGAGAACACCCCGGTGAGGTCGACGACCAGCTGGGTGTCGACGCTCGACCGCACGCAGAACCGATCGACGGCGACCGCCACCGTGGTCGACCCGGCCCGGGTCTCGCGGGCCTGGAAGTTCACGACCGAGGTCTCGGGATCGCCGGCGCAGTTCCATGCCTGCAGGTACCCGTCGGCGGCAGGGTCGGCCACCGTGAGGTTCACCGCAGCAGCCGATGCCGCCAACGAGGCCGGGACGTCGACCGTGCGGATCTCGCCGGCGGCCAGCCGCCGCCCGTTCCGGGTGTCGAGCAGCCGGCTCGGGGCGACCGGGACGAATCCGAGCGGCTCCCCGCCGTCGATCGCGACCGTGACCGGCTGTCCGGGCAGCGGATCCGGGTCGGCTGCCGTGCCCCCTGCCGTCGTCCCGCCTCCGGCGGTCGCGTTCGGCCCGAGGCAGTGCGGGAGGGCCTCGAAGCGGGCGCGGCCCTGCCATTGATCGAGCAGCATCGAGGTCGCTCGCAGCGTCGCACCGCGGTTCCCCCCACCGTCGTGCATGAGAATGACCACCCCATCCCGGGGCCCGCCGAAATGACTCATGATCGACGACACATCCTGGTGCTCCCAATCCCGGGTGTCGACGTTCCAGAGGATCTGTTGCATGCCGAGCGACGACGCGATCGACTGCACCCGATCACTCGTCGCGCCGTACGGCGGGCGGAAGCACGAGGGCGTGCCCCCGGCCGAGCGGATGGCATCGCTCGTCCGCGCGAGCTGACTGCGGATCTCGGCGTCGGTCAGGCGTGGCAGCTCCGGATGCGACCACGAGTGGTTCCCGACCGCATGCCCCTCGGCCAGCTCACGGCGGACCATGGCCTGCTGGGGCGCCGCCTCCTGCCCGACGACGAAGAACGTCGCGTGGGCGCCTCGCGACCGGAGGAGGTCGAGGAGGGCGGGGGTCGTGGGGGCCGGACCGTCGTCGAAGGTGAGATACACGACCGGCAGGGCGCCGGCGGCCGAGGCCGTCTGCTCCGGTCCGCCCGTCCCGGCCACCACGCCCCCCAGCAGTATCGAAACCGCAAGTACCCAACGCTGCACAGCCGCCCACCGATGCTCGAATCCGTCTGCGAGA
>Ga0209023_10008163_pt1 | contig 10572 bp, 6 predicted proteins | sample LakOneMetagenome_FD_187468 | JGI IMG/M metagenome (GOLD analysis project Ga0209023, IMG submission 187468) | Freshwater and sediment microbial communities from Lake Erie, Canada (SPAdes) (version 2) | ecosystem: Environmental > Aquatic > Freshwater > Lentic | place: Lake Erie, Canada | collected...
GAGGCGGCCCTCCGCGAAACCTATGACTGGTACATGGGCCAGTCCACGTTGTGAGCGACACGGGAAGCGCCCTGGGCCCATCGTCCAGTGACGCCGAGCGACGTCTGCGCACCCGCGCGCTTTTGCTCGGGATCGGAACCGGGCTCGGATCCCGGGTGTTCACCCTTGCGGCGCCGCTGCTCACGATCCCGGTCACGCTGCGCTACCTCGGCACCGACCTCTTCGGCTTCTGGATGATCATGCTCTCGATCACGGCGATGGGGATGTTCGCGGACTTCGGCCTCGGCAACGGTCTGCTCACGCGGTTGTCGCAATCCGTGGCCACCAACGACACGGTGAACGCCCGACGACTGATCAGCACCGCCTATGTGACCCTGGGCGGCGTCGCCCTCGCCCTGCTGGGACTGATCGCGCTCATCGTTCCGGCCCTCGACTGGCCGCAGATCGTGAAGACCGACAACGGCCTCGATCCGGCCGCGGCCCAGATGGTGGCCGGCCTGTGCCTCACCGCGTTCGCGGTGGCGATACCGCTGGCCCTGGTGCAGCGGGTGCAGTATGCCTACCAACAGGCCTGGCGCAGCAACCTGTGGCAGGTGCTGGGGGCGGCGACCACGGTGGGGTCCGTGTATGCCGCCGTCTTCCTGCAGCTCAGCCCCACCCTGGTGATCGCGGCGTCCGCGTTTTCCGGCCCCTTCGTCATCCTGCTCAACAATGTGACCTACTACGGGGTGGGTCGCCGCGACCTGCGGCCGGGACTGCGGACCGTCTCCGCGGGAACCGCCCGGTCGCTACTGCGGGTGGGTTTCAGCTTCTTTTTCCTCTCGCTGCTCACCTCGTTTTCACTCAATGCCGACAACATCATCGTGGCCACGGTCGCCGATCTGCAGACAGTGAGTGAATACGCCGTCACCGCCAAGCTCTTCGCCCTGCTCACCCTGGCGATCACGCTCGTGGCGCTGCCGCTGTGGCCGGCGAACGGCGAGGCTCTCGCCCGGGGCGACTGGCGCTGGGTGAAGAAGGCCACCCGGGTCACCATGCTGTCTTCGGTGGCCGCCGTGGCCGTGGGGGGACTCGTGCTGGTGCTGGCCCGCGATGCACTCGCCCGGCTGTGGCTGGGAAACGGGCATGCCATCTCGCTCGGCCTCGCGGTGAGCCTCACCGTGTGGTCGGTGGTGGTGGCGTTCGCCTCCCCCTATTTCAGCGTGCAGAACAGCGTGGGCCTGCTCCGTTACCAATACGTGGGCTGGACCCTCTTCTTCCTCGCCTCCATTCCTCTCAAGTTTCTGTTCTACCCCGTGCTCGGACTGCCGGGAATCCCGACCGCCGGGGTGGTGGCGTACCTCACGATCCTGGTGCCGACCGCCGTGCTGGGCTACCGCGCCACCATGCGGGAGGTGATGCTGCGTGCCGGGGCCTGACAGTTCGGTCGGGGCCCGACGCTCGCTGCACGTGGCCTATGTGGGGCCGGTTGACTACGCGTCTAATTCGGCTGAGAGCCAGCGAATGACCGGTGTGATCCGGGCGCTCCGGGTCGCCGGCGACCGCGTGAGCATCGGCTCCGCCGGCTGGCCAGCGGATGCCGCGAGCACCGAACCCAACGACGTGCGGGTGAGCGCCCTAGGCGAAACGCCACTGCCGAGCTGGCCCCGATGGCGGCGCGTCTGGCGGGGACTGAGTTGGGGAGCAGCGACCCGGGACTGGATCGCCGGGCTGCAGCCCCCGCCGGATGTGATCGTGGTCTACGGCACACCGGCCGGCTACCTGCTGCGACTGCTTCCGCTCGCGCGTCGCCTCGCCGTTCCGCTCGTGCTCGACGTGGTGGAGTGGTACCAGCCCGCCCACCTGCCCGGAGGCCGGCTCGGGCCGTTCGCCCTGGCCAACACGGTGTCCATGCGGCTGCTGGCCCCGCGGGCGAACGGCGTGCTGGCCATCAGCAGTTTTCTGCAGGACCACTTCGAGGGTGCGGGCGTACCGACCCTGCGGGTGCCGCCCCTGTTCGAGCTGGCGCCGCCCGCCCGGCCGGCCGGCGGCCGGCATCCGCTTCGACTCTGTTACGTGGGATCGTCGGGCCAGAAAGACCGGGAGACCGTGGTTCACCTCACCCAGCTGCCCGGGCTGCTCGGGCTCGACCGCGCCCGGCTGCACATCGACATCGTGGGAATGGACCGAGCCGGTGCCCGGGCGTTGCTCGGAACGGAGGCGGACGCCCACCTCGACCACGAGTGCCTGCACTTCCACGGTCGGGTGCCGGCCATAGAAGCCCGCCGTATCGTGGCCGAGAGCGACTTTTCGGTGTTGCAGCGGAGACCGGAACGTTTCGCCCAGGCCGGGTTTCCGTCGAAGGTGGTGGAGAGCCTGCTGCTGGGAACGCCGGTGATGGCCAACCTCACCAGCGACCTCCACGAGGTTCTGGTCGAGGGCCGGAATGCCCGGGTGCTCGGCGATGACACCCTGGGTTCGCTGGCCCGTGCGGTGGCCCGGGTGCTGGCCGAGGCCAGTGGTGGTGGTGCCTTTGACCGGGACCTGATCGCGGCCGAGGCTCGAAGCCGGTTCTCCCCCGTCGATTTCGCCACGCCGGTGCACGAGTTCTTGGCAGCCCTGACGACGGCCCGCAGCCACGCACGCCGATTTCGCCGCTTCGGCCGGTTCCGCCGATGAGTCTCGGCCGTCACGGCATACCCGCCGCGCCGCGGTTGGCGGGGGAGTCGCACACGCGCGGCCGCCCGGCGCACTTCCGTGCCGACATCAACGGGCTCCGCGCCCTGGCGATCATCCCCGTGGTGGCCTTCCACGCCACGGTTCCCGGCTTCGGCGGCGGGTTCATCGGCGTGGACGTGTTCTTCGCCATCTCCGGCTTCCTGATCACCGGCAATCTGCTGCGCGAGGTGGATCGCACCGGCACCGTGCGTCTGCGCACGTTTTGGGCCGCGCGCCTGCGCCGGCTGGCTCCCGCGCTGTCACTGATGATCCTGCTCACCCTGGTCGCCGGGGTGATTGTGCTGTCCCCGCTCGAATGGCAGGCCCTCGCCCAGCAAGCCGTGGCGAGCGTGTTCTACGTGTCCAACATCCTCTTCGCGGTGCAGTCCTCGGACTACTTCGGCAACAGCGTGGACCAGAGCCTGTTTCTGCACACGTGGACGCTTGGAGTGGAAGAGCAGTTCTACCTGGTCTGGCCGGTGCTCATCCTCGGCGCCTGCTGGCTGGCGGCGCGCTGCGGATTCGGCGCGCGCCGGGTGATCACGGTGGTCTTCACCCTCACACTCGTAGGCTCATTCCTGCTGTCGCTCTGGCAGACCGAGGCCCGGCCCACCTGGGCCTTCTATCTGCTGCCGAGCCGGGCGTGGGAATTCGCCGCCGCGGGCCTGCTCGCCGCGGCGGGGTTTCACTGGGTGGGCTCACGTCGGTGGCTGCGCGCGGTGCTGGCCGCACTCGGGCTGGCAGCCCTGCTCACCGGAGTGCTGCTGCTCACCGAACGCGTACCGTTCCCGGGGGTGGCCGCCCTGCTCCCGGTGCTCGGAACCCTGCTGCTGATCACCGCCGGTCTTCCGGGCGTCGGCCCGCGCTCGACGGCCGTCTCCCGCCTGCTCGGCACCGCTCCCCTGCAGTGGATCGGTACCCGTTCCTATTCCTGGTACCTGTGGCACTGGCCAGTGATCGTGCTCACCATGGCCGTGTTCCACTCGCGGTCCTGGCTGCTCGGCGTCGCTGCGGGGCTGGCCAGCCTCGGCATCGCCATGCTGAGCAACCGCTTCGTGGAGACCCGGGTGCGCTACAACCGGCGCCTCGTCGCGTCAACCCGCCTCACGTTCTCGGTGATGGCCGCGAGCGCCGGCGTCGTGCTCGTGCTTTCGCTGGGGGTCTCGGCCGGGGGCGGAACCGACGTGGCCGGTGCGGCGCTCGCGCCGTTCCAGTCGGCCATCGCGGCCCGCGGCGTGACCGACTGCACGGCGGCCACCTCGCCGCAATCGGGCATCCGCTTCTGTCGCGGCGGCGCTCCCGCATCGAAACGAACGGTGATGCTGGTGGGCGATTCGCACGCCGAGCAGTGGCAGAACGCCCTCAGCCGAGCCGCGGATGCCGAGGGCGTCACGCTGGTGTCCCGGTGGCTCTCGGCCTGCCCGGCCATCCCGGTGTCGGTGACCACGGCCCAGAACGTGACAGACCCGGAGTGCGGTCGCTTCCGGGCCGACACATCCCGGCTGCGCTCCGAACTCAACCCCGCAGTCGTCGTGGTGGTGGATGCCAACAGCTACCTGGACCGCATCGTGGGCGACGGCGGAGAATCGCTCTCCACGGCCGACCGGGCGGCGCGGTGGGCGACCGCCCTCGAATCCCTGGTGGGCGAGGTGCGTGCCGGCGGGGCCGTCGCGGCCGTGTTTGAAGACAACCCGCAGCTGGCCTTCGACCCGAACCTCTGCCTCACCCGCCTGTTCGGGTCCGAGGCGCGGTGTTCGCCCACCGTGACCGACGCGATGATCACTACGGGTGTGCTGCGCACGGCGGAATCGACGGCGTCAGCGGCGCTCGGGGTGGCCCACCGTTTCGGTACGGTGTCACGGGTGTGCTCAAGTACGCGCTGCCGAGTACTCGAGGGCGGCACCCCGATTTACGCCGACCGGGGCCATCTGTCCGCAGCGTGGACGCTCGGTCAGGTTGCCCCGCTGCGTGATTTTCTGCGCGGCGCGCTTGCGCACACTCCGTGAATCGGCCTGGGTTCTCGTCTCAGCGGGCACCCCGACCCGGCAATACGGCGCCGATCTCTTCCAGGAAGACCGCGATTCGGGCCCCGGCAGCCCGGGTGGACTTGTGCTCGAAGACATATGCGCGGGCGCGGGCAGCCCGTTCCCGCACCTCTTCGCGAGCGGCCAGCACAGCCTCCAGCGCTGCGGCGAGGGCCTCGACCGAGTCGTTCTCGGTGAGCTCGAGAAGGCCGGAGTACTCAGCGCCCAGGCTGGAAAGCCGGGTGGTGACCACCGGCACCCCCAGGGCGAGGTATTCCAGCAGTTTGGACGGGAAAGAGTACTTTACCCACGCTTGATCGGCCGGCCGTGGGTTCACGAGCACCTGCGCCCGGCGCAGCTGCGGCAGCAGGTCGGTGCGGGCGAGCACACCGTGGTGGGTGATGCGGGCATCCGCGGCGCACTGGCTGCGCACCCAGTCATCGAGCGTGCCGCGGCCGTACAACGACAACCGCAGTCGCGGGTTTTCGAGGCTACGAAAAGCGGTCACGAGGTTGGCCACGCCGTACTCTCTCGTGATGCCGCCGGCGTAGGCGATGGTCACCGTGTCGTCCGTGGGCGCGTACGTCTCGCCCTGGCGCAGGGCCTCGTTTACGAAACCGTCCACAATGAGCCGGGGCACGTGCGGGGCGAAGTCCTCGGCGAGCGCCGCGGTGAGCGCGATCACGCCGTCGAACCCGGATGCGAGGCGCTCCACGAGTCGGCGGTCCAGTCGTTTAAGCAGTCGGGCCAGTGCGCCGTCGGCTTCACGCACGATACCCGGCGGATCGGTCATCACGAGGCAGATGCGCAGGTTCTGGCGACGGCGGAGCAGCCGGGCGAACAGCAGGAACGGCGTGTGGATGCCGTGCACCACCACCACCGTGGGCGCCTGCCGCCGAACGAAAGCCGCGCCGCGGTGCAGGCAGGCGGCGAAGCGGGTGACGTGCTTGAGCACGAGCAGGTTCACGAACCCCAGCGATACTCCGCTCGCGCCGCGAGCGCTGATGCGCCCGGAACGGATGATGATGCGCGGGTACTCGGGGTAGTTCGGCACGGGCAGCACCGAGATCAGCGCCACCCGAGCACCGGCCGCCTGCAGCGCCGCCACGAGGTTCCAGGCGAAGTTATGGGTCTGGGTGGGCAGCACCGAGCTGTTTCGCGCGATCTCATCGAGCTGCGCGTCGTCGATCGTGAAGCCGAGAAGCACCGTGCACGGCGCCGTTCCCGGAGCGGGCCGGCCACCGGTGGCGGGCTCGCGCCCGAGGATGCCGGAGTAGACCCGGTCGAGCCGATCCGTCATGTGCTTTTCGGTGTAGTTCGCGGCGATCACCGCGCGCGCTTCCCGGCCGAGGGTCGCCCGCAGCGCCGGGTCGGCACAGAGCTCGGCCAGGGCGGATGCGAGTGCCGCGGGATCGGCGGGAGGCACCAGCAGGCCGCCGCCGCGCGACACCACCTCGGTGTTGCCATCCACCCGAGTGGTGATCACCGGCAGGCCGGCCGCCATCGCTTCGAGCAGGGCGTTGGACATGTTCTCGTGCCAGCTGGGCAGCACGGCGATGTCGGCGGCAGCGAGCAGGGCGGGCACGTCGCTGCGGCGTCCAAGCAGGTGAATTGGGGCCGTCGTCACCCGCGCCGCACGCTGTTCGATCAGGGCGCGGTCCGGGCCGTCGCCGGCCACGAGCACGTGCAGCATCCGCCCATTCGGCTGCCCCAGGTCGTCCGGCAGAAGGTCGAGGGCCGCGATCAGGTCGAGGTGGCCCTTGTCGACCACGAGACGGGCCACCACAATCAGCACCAGGTCGTCGGCGCCGATCCCCAGGTCCCGCCGGGTGGCCGCACGACCGCCCGCCGGCTGCGCCACCGGATCAACCCCGTTGGGAACCACCCCCACCACCTTGTGGGCCACCGCGCGCAGGATCGGCTTGTCGAGGGCTGCCTCGCACACGGTCACCACGTCGGTGGCCATCCGCAGAGTGAGCGGTTCGAGCACCCGGCCCACGAGCCAGCGGCGCGGCCCCACGGGTCCGTGCACCAGGTCACGCACGGAACCGTGCACCGACACCAGAATGTGCGGCACTCCGGCCAATCGTGCGGCGAGCACGCCGTGGAAACCCTCGTTTCCGAGCCCGCGAATGTGCGCGAGCTGCGGCGCGAACGCCCGCATCTGCCGGGCCATGTCCACGACAAGGCGCAGGTTCAGTCCGCCGGCGGCACCGGGCTGAGGCACATGGCGAAACTCGTACCTGGCGCCGAGGTCGGAGGCCAGCACCCGGGTGAGGGCTCCAATCGGGCCGCCGGACCCGACGGCACCGAAGGAGTGCTGCACGACGCGCGGTCGGGTCATGTCCGGCGGCCCACCTCTACCGGTCGCGGGCCACTCCGGCGGCGTGTGCCCAGCAACCGCCGAACGGCGTACAGGCCGATCAGGGTGATGATGCCGATCGCGGTGTACCGGGCCGTCATCAGCTGGTTGTTGGCGGGCACGTAGGCGATGAAAATCGCCGCCTGGCAGAAGAGCACGAGCGACAACGGATCGTTTTCGAGGCGCGCGCCCACCCACATTCGTGCCATGAACCAGCCCAGCACCCCCATGAACAGCGCAGCTCCCGGAAAGGTGAGGTCGGACGCCAGCCAGGGATACGCCGTGGCCCAGAGTTTCCCGGCCGGCCAGCCCGTGGCGGATTCCGTGCGGGCCGGATAGGCGAGCACCGCCGGGTCGTCGCCGCCGAGGTATTGCGCCTTGTAGCTCGACAGCGCCGGCGAACCGCCGAAGCCGTCGGCCCAGACGAAGGGAACGGAGAGATTCTTCGACAGGCCGAGGTAGCCGTGGGTGGGATAGAAAATCGCGACCGAGAGGCCACGGGCGAACTTCTCACCGAAGACCGAAGCCACCACCGGGTTGGGCTCGTACTGCGACTCGCGGGTGGTGCCCTGCAACCGGTCACCTAGGTTGTTGGCCATGTAGCCCACGAATCCCAGTGCGAGGAGCGTCACGCAAACGGACACCAGCCACCAGCGCGAACGGGTGCGGGTGCCGCTGCGGCTTCGTTTCTTCAGGGGCAAGGCGGTCACGGCGAGCGCGGCCGCTCCCATCACCAGCAGATCGCCCACGCCCTTCTGCGTGCCGATGTAGACGAAGTACCCGAGGTACAGCAGCGTGGCGGTGACGGCAAACACTCGGGTGAGCAGTCTGAGCCGGCGCCAGAAATACACCGTGAACGGAACGAGTACGCCGTAGAGCGCGCCGGTGATCACCGCGATCTGAATGGGGAGGCTGGTGCGGCCGGTCTCCTGCTGGCTGGCGTACACCGCGAATTTATTGAAGTAACTCGATGACGGCGACAACGCGGCCTGCAGGATGTCGCCGAGGCTGGTAGCACCGTACTCGGCCAGAGAAGCCACGGAGAACAGCACGAACCAGCATCCCGCCGCCAGCAGCGCGAGCCGGAATCGGAACTCGATCGGCGTGTTCGCGCCGCCGAAGTCACCCAGCGGTCGGGTCTGCACGATGCTCAGGTGGTAGCCGAGCCAGAACAGGCCGGTCGACGACAGCACGAAGCCTGCCAGCAACGGCACGTTGTCCACCTGAACGGCCAGCGGTCCCAGCAGAAAAAGCACGAAGGTACCGAGCAGGTAGCCGAGCGACACCGTGAGCGGCAGGTAGGCCCCGTTCATGCCGGCCCCCGATGCCCACTGCGCGTCGTAGCGACGCAGCACGGCGACCTGGTTCCGGTTTCGAGTCACGTTCGACCTCACTCCTCGGTCGGTGTTCGCACGGCGTTCTTCTGCCGGTGCGTGTGCACCGTGGAACGCAGAAAAGCGAGGACCCGCCGAGACGTATCGGAGATGTCATATTCGGCCGGTGCGGTGGCGGGCCCGTCGAGATCGTACTCGGCGAGGGCGATGCGCACGCCGTCGATGATTGCCGTCGGGGTGACGCCCACCGTGAACATTCCGCCGGCATCGAGCGCTTCCGGGCGCTCGATGGAGTCGCGCAGGGTGACGGCCGGAAAGCCGAGGATGAGTGATTCCTCGCTGATGGTTCCGCTGTCACTGAGCACCAGTCGCGCGCTCTGCTGCAGCTTCACGTAGTCGTTGAAACCGAACGGCGGATGCAGCGTGAGGGCGCCGGTCAGGCCATCCGGTTGGCCGCGCAGTCGCGCTCGGGTTCGGGGGTGCGTCGACATCAGAACCGGCAACGCGTACCGCTCGGCCAACCCGCCGAGCCCCGCCAGCACGGCGGCCAACCGCTCCGGGTCGTCCACGTTCTCTTCCCGGTGCAGGCTCACCACAAAATACCCGCCGGGGGTGAGCCCCAGCCGGCTGAGCACCTCGCTCGCCGCGATCTGTCGGGCGTTTCCGGCCAGCACCTCACGCATGGGCGAGCCGGTGAGCAGGATGCGCGACGGATGGATGCCCTCGGCGAGCAGGTTACGCCGCGCGTGCTCCGTGTACACCAGGTTGTAATCGGCAACATGGTCCACCAGACGGCGGTTCACCTCTTCGGGCACGTTCTCGTCGAAGCATCGGTTGCCGGCCTCCATGTGGAAAACCGGTATCTTCATGCGCCGGGCCATCACGGCGGCGATGGCGCTGTTGGTGTCGCCGAGCACCAGCACCGCGTCGGGTTTCTCGGCCGCCAGCACGGCTTCGACCCGCATCAGGATGGTGCCGAGCACCGCCCCGAGCGAACTGGTGTCGGCCTGCAGAAAGTGGTCGGGCCGGCGCAGCCCCAGGTCGGCGAAGAACACCTCGTTGAGCTCATAGTCGTAGTTCTGGCCGGTGTGCACGAGCACATGCTCGGTGTGCGCTTCCAGGCGTTTGATCGTGGCCGACAACCGGATGATCTCGGGCCGGGTGCCCACCACGGTCACGATTTTGAGCCGCTCGGATCCGTGAGCGGCACTCGCAGCGACAGTCATCGGTTCACCGCCTCAACGGCGGTGTCCGGCCGTTCGGCATCGAAGAGTTCGTTGGCCCAGAACGACGTGTAGAGCGGCTCGGAGCCGGTGTTGGTGATGCGATGCGCCCACATGGTGGGCATGTCCACGCTCACGGTCGGCGCTCCGGTCACCGCGAACTCGTAGACACGGTCGGTGAACAACCGGCGCATCGAGATCGTGCCCTCGCCTGCAAGAACGGTGAACCGTTCCACCTTGCGCCGGTGGAAGTGGTCGCCCCGGCTCACTCCGGGCAGGGTCGTCGAGAAGGAATGCTGGCCGGGACCGCCGTGGGTGCGCACGATCTCGGTGAAGGAACCCCGGGCATCCGTGTGACGCGTGTTCAGTACGGGTGTCTGCAGCCCCACCGTGTGGGAACGATAGGTGTTGAACAGGTCGCGGTGGAACGAATCGGCCAGGTCGGGGATCTCGCCGGCCGCGTACAGCGCGGCCATGGCTTCGATTGTGGCGAGCAGGCCGCTCACGGTGCGCTTCACCTGCAGCGACCTCGCCTCTTCCCGGGTGATGGAGCCGATCAGCAGGTCGGCGGCGTGCTGGGCGTGCAGCAGCACCAGTTCGCGGTCAACCTGGGTGACCGGCGTGAGGCCGTGCACCAGCTGGTGGCAGAACGTGGCCGTCACCGAGTTGTAGTGCGGTCGGCCGTGTTCGCCGAACAGATTGGGTAGGTGTAGGTTTTCGAAGCGCGCTCCCACATGTTCCGCCGCCAGCGTGAGCACCTCGGCGGCCCGGGCCTTGGCTTCCCCGTACACACTGCCGTTGCCGGACTGCACGGAGTTGGCGAACGCCACCACGGGCGGCGGATCGTCGGAGCGCAGCAGCGCCTCGGCGATCTGCCGGGCGAAGAGCACATTGCCCTCGGCGACGTCGTCATCGGTGCCACGGTTGACGCC
>Ga0209023_10008164_pt1 | contig 10571 bp, 8 predicted proteins | sample LakOneMetagenome_FD_187468 | JGI IMG/M metagenome (GOLD analysis project Ga0209023, IMG submission 187468) | Freshwater and sediment microbial communities from Lake Erie, Canada (SPAdes) (version 2) | ecosystem: Environmental > Aquatic > Freshwater > Lentic | place: Lake Erie, Canada | collected...
CGGCCGGTAGCTTCGACGCGATGGTCGCGGCGGCGCTGCTGCCCGCCAGGGGCGAGCCCATGCAGACCACGCGGCCGATCCCGCCCGCGCCGACCCGCTCGGCCGCACGCAAGGCGAGCAGCCCGCCGAGGCTGTGCGCGACCACGTGCGTGCCCGGGCGTGCGCGCAACGCGTCGGCCAGGCGGGCGACCACCGCGTCGGTGTCCTGCAGCAGGCTGAAATATTCGAAGGTGCGCGGCTCGTAACCGCGGCTGCGCAGGCGCGTGGCCAGCCAGCGCATGGTGATGCCGCGCATCCACAGCCCATGCACCAGCAGCACGGGTTCGTTCGAGGCCGGCTCGATCATGCTTTGCGCGGCATGCGCCGGAACATGAACTCGCGGTCGCGCTGTGCGCCCACGGGGAATTCGTATTCGCCCGCGAATTCGAATCCGTGGCGTGCGTAGAAGCGCTGTGCGCCGGTGTTTTCCGACCAGACGCTGATCCACAGCGGGCGCGGCCCGTCGCGTTCCAGCCATGCCATCGCCGCATCCATCAGCGCGCGGCCGACACCGCCGTTCTGCTCGGATTGGCGCAGGTAGAGGCGCTTCAGTTCACCATCGCCGGGGCGGACATCTTCGTGCGGAAGCCCGCACGGACCGGCCTGCGCGTAGCCGATCGCGTGGCCGTCGCGTTCGGCGATCCACAGCGCGTAGTCCGGGTTCGCAAGCGTCTTCGCGTAAGCCGCGACCGTGTGGCTTTCGTCGAGGAACGCCTGCAAATCCGCATCGGAATACAGATGGCCGAAGGTCTCGACGAAAGTCGACGCGCCGAGTTCGGCGAGGACTTCGGCGTCGGCGGCAACGGCGCGGCGGAGGGTGAAAGTCATGAGCAGTTGGTGGTTGGTGGTTCGTAGTTGGTGCTGGCTCTTTTACCACCAACCACCAACAACGCCCCGCTACTACTTCTCGCGAACCTGCACATGCACTTCCGCCAACTGCTTGTCCGGCACCGGCGACGGCGCGCCGGTCATCAGGCACTGCGCGGTGGTGGTCTTGGGGAAGGCGATCACGTCGCGGATCGATTCGGTGCCGGCCATCAGCGCGGCGATGCGGTCGATGCCGAAGGCGATGCCGCCGTGCGGCGGCGCACCGTACTTGAGCGCGTCGAGCAGGAATCCGAACTTGCCCTGCGCCTCCTCCGCGCCGATGCCGAGCAATTCGAACACCGCGCTCTGCATCGCCGAGGAATGGATGCGGATCGAACCGCCGCCAATTTCATTCCCGTTGAGCACCATGTCGTAGCCGCGCGACACCGCGGTCTTCGCGTTCGCGCGCAGGTCCTCGATGGAATCCACCGCCGGCGCGGTGAACGGATGGTGCAGCGCGACGTAGCGCTGTTCCTCGTCGTCCCATTCGAACATCGGGAAGTCGGTGATCCACAACGGCTTCCACCCGTCCTGCACGAGGTTGAAGTCCTTGCCGGCCTTGAGCCGCAGCGCGCCCATGAAATCGCTGGCCTTGCCGTAGGCGCCGGCGCCGAAGAAGGCGATGTCGCCGTTCTTCAAACCGACCGCATCGAGCAGCGCCTTGAACGCGTCTTCCGAGAAGAACTTGGCGATCGGCGAATTCACCGCACCGGCCTCGTCGATCTTGGCGTAGGCCAGGCCCTTGGCCCCGAACTTGGCGGCATGCGCGGCGTATTCGTCGATCTGCTTGCGCGAAAGCGACGCGCCGCCGGGGATGCGCAGCGCGGCCACGCGGCCATCCGGATCGTTGGCGGCGGCGGTGAACGCGCCGAATCCGCAATCCTTCGCCAGATCGGCGACATCGACCAGTTCGAGATCGATGCGCAGGTCCGGCTTGTCCGAACCGTAGCGGCGCATGGCCTCGGCATAGCTCATGCGCGGGAACGTCGCGTCGAGTTCGACGCCCATCACGTCGCGGAACACGTCGCGGATCATCGCCTCGACCGTGTCCTGCACGATCTTCTCGTCGACCCAGGCGAATTCCATGTCGAGCTGGGTGAACTCGAGCTGGCGGTCGGCGCGCAGCGCCTCGTCGCGGAAACAGCGCGCGATCTGGTAGTAGCGGTCGAAGCCCGCCATCATCAGGATCTGCTTGAACAGCTGCGGCGACTGCGGCAACGCGTAGAACTCGCCTGCGTGCATGCGCGCCGGAACGAGGAAGTCGCGCGCGCCCTCGGGCGTGGCCTTGGTCAGGATCGGGGTTTCGATGTCCTGGAAGCCGCGCGCGTCGAGCCATGCGCGCAGCGCGCTGACCAGTTTCGTGCGCGTGCGCATCTTGCGCTGCATCCCGGGCGTGCGCAGGTCGAGGTAGCGGTACTTGAGGCGGATGTCCTCGCCCGGATTCTCGTGCGCGTGGAACGGCAGCGGCTCGGCCTTGTTCAGCAGTTCGATCCTGGTGGCGACGACTTCGACCTGGCCGGTCCTGATCTTGTCGTTCGGCGCCTGGCGCTTGCGCACGGTGCCGGTGATGCGCAGGCAGTCCTCGTAACCGACCTTCGCCGCGGCTTCGACCACGTCGCGGTTGCCGGCGGCGTCCGACGGTTCGGCCACGACCTGGACGATGCCCTCGTGGTCGCGCAGGTCGATGAAGACGAAGTGGCCCATGTTGCGGGCGACATCGGCCCAGCCGCACAGGGTGACGGTCTGGCCGACCAGGGCCTCGTCGACGAGGCCGCAGTAATGGGTGCGCATGGGCGCCTTGGACGTGGGGTGCAGCCGGCTATTTTAGCCGCACAGGCTCAGTCCGAGCCGGATTTGCCGGGACTTGCCGGCGCCGGCGCGGGCTTGGCATCGGCTGCCGGCTTGGCTTCGGGCTTGGATTCCGCCGGTTTCGCGTCCCCGCCTTCGCCGGCGAGGTTGCGTTTCCCGTCCTTCTTGAAGTCGGTTTCGTACCAGCCGCCGCCAGCGAGCCGGAACTGCGGCGCGGTCAGGCGCCGGTGCACGGTGCCCCTGGCGCCGCAGGCCGGGCAGGCGTCGGGGTCGGCGTCGGACAGCTTCTGCAGCCTGTCGAACTGGTGGCCGCAGTTGTTGCAGGCGAAGGCGTAGATCGGCATCGGCGTCGTGGCGGCGGAAAACCCGCACATTCTGGGGCCGATGGCCGCGCATTCAAGCGGGACGCGTTATGTTCGGCCATCACCACCCCAATCGCGAAGCACGCCATGTCCACCAGCCCCCGTTCCGTGATCGCCGCCCTGCTCATCGCGCTCGGCCTGCTCGGCGCCGGCTGGTTCGCGTCGCAGGGCATGGCCAGGCTGCGCACCGCCGACCGCTACGTCACGGTCAAGGGCTCGGCGGAAAAACTGGTCGACGCCGACCTCGCGGTGTGGCCGATCACCTTCACCGTCAACGGCAACGATCTCGCCAGCGTGCAGGCCGGCATCACCCGCAACGCCGGGACCGTGCGCGAGTTCCTGACCAAGGCCGGCTTCGGCGCGAACGAGATCACCACCTCGCCGACCCGGGTCGAGGACCGCTGGGCCTACAGCTACGGCAGCGATCGCCCGCCGGAACGCTATCGCGCGACCTCCAGCGTGACCCTGCGCACCGAAAAGGTGAAGCAGGCGCTGCCGGTGATCTCGCGCAGCGGCGAACTGCTCAATGCCGGGGTACTGATCACCGAAGGCAGCGACCCGCAATACGATTTCCAGGCGCTGCAGTCGATCAAGCCGGCGCTGATCGCCGAGGCCACCGCCAATGCGCGCAAGGCCGCCGAGCAGTTCGCCAAGGATTCCGGTTCCACCGTGACCGGCATCCGCACCGCCAACCAGGGCGTGATCGACATCAGCGACCGCGACCAGACCAGCCCGTTCATCAAGAACGTGCGCGTGGTGACGACGATCGAGTATTTCCTGAAGGGTGAGTAAGGCCACTCGCACACCACTGGTTTGCGGCCTTACGAACGCCCGAAGGCCTATGCCTGCGGGCAGGAGGCGCTAGCCGTAGAGCGCCAGCAATTCGCCTTCGGCCTGGTCGAGTTCGGAACGCAACTGCATCTGCGTCCGCCCGAGGTCGGCGACGCGGCCGGCATCGGCGTAGACCGCGGGATCGGCCATCTGCGCCTCGCACTCCGCGAGCTTTTCCTCCAGCCGCGCGACCCGGGATTCCGCCTGCGCCAGCTTGTGCGGATTGATCTTCGCCTTCGCTGCGGATGCGGCGTTCCCCTTTGGCGGCTCCGGTTTCGGCGCCGGCGCCTTCGCCCCGGATTTCGCTTCGCCGGACGCCGGACGCGAACGCAGCCACGCGGCGTATTCGTCGAGGTCGCCGGCGAAGGGTTCGACCACGCCGTCGTGCACGCGCCAGAACTGGTCGCTGACCAGGCCGATCAGGTGGCGGTCGTGCGAGACCATGACGATCGCGCCGTCGAAATCGCTGAGCGCCTCGGCCAGCGCCTCGCGCATGTCGAGGTCGAGGTGGTTGGTCGGTTCGTCCAGCAGCAGCAGGTTCGGGCGACGGTATGCGATGAGCGCGAGCGCGAGACGCGCCTTCTCGCCGCCGCTGAAGGTGTCGATGACCTCGAACGCGCGCTCGCCGGGGAAATTCCACTTGCCGAGGAAATCGCGCAGTTCCTGGTTCGCGACATCGGGGGCGAGCGTGCGCAGGTGGTCGAGCGGAGTGGTGCCGGCGACCAGCGATTCGACCGTGTGCTGGGCGAAGTAGCCGATGCGCAGGTCCGGGTGCGCCTTGCGTTCGCCGGCCATCGGCGCGAGTTCGCCGACCAGGGTCTTCACCAGCGTCGACTTGCCCGCGCCGTTCGGGCCGAGCAGCCCGATGCGGTCGCCGGCTTCGAGGCCGAAGTTGACGTTCGAAAGGATGACTGTGCCCCCGCCTGCTCGCGCTTCGCGCTCGCCGCCCTCCCCCGCATGCGGGGGAACATGATTGCCCCCACCCGCTCGCGCTTCGCGCTCGCCGCCCTCCCCCGCATGCGGGGGAGGGTTGGGGTGGGGGTATCCCGCATCCACGTCATGCAATGAAAGCAGCGACGTCGGCAGCCGCACCGGTTCCGGGAAATCGATGTGCAACGCGCGTTCGGCGCGCACCGCCTCGGTGCCGGCGAGCTTGGCCAGGCGCTTCATCCGCGATTGCGCCTGTTTCGCCTTGCTGGCCTTGGCCTTGAAGCGGTCGATGAACTTCTGCAGGTGCGCGCGCTCGGCCTGTTCCTTGTCGTGCGCGATCTGCTGCAGGCGCAGGTGTTCGGCGCGCTGGCGTTCGAAATCGGTGTAGCCGCCGACGTACAGCTTCGCCCTCCCCTCGTGCAGGTGCAGGGTGTGGGTGGTGACGTTGTCGAGGAATTCGCGGTCGTGCGAGATCACCAGCAACGTGCCGGGATAGCGCTTCAGCCATTCCTCCAGCCACACCACCGCGTCGAGGTCGAGGTGGTTGGTCGGTTCGTCGAGCAGCAACAGGTCGCTGGGGGTCATCAGCGCGCGTGCGACGTTGAGTCGCACGCGCCAGCCGCCGGAGAAATCCGACACCGGCTTCGCGTGCGTCTCCGCCGGAAAGCCGAGTCCGTGCAGCAGCCGGCCCGCGCGCGCGGACGCGTCGTAGCCGTTCAATTCCTCGAGCCGGTGGTGTGCTTCGGCCACCGCTTCCCAGTCCTCGGCGGCGAAGGCGTTGGCTTCCGCCTGCACCGCGGCATGCACCTCGGCGTCGCCGGACAGCACGAAGTCCAGCGCCGGGTCGGGCAAATGCGGGGTTTCCTGCGCGACGCTGGCGATGCGCGCCTTGCCGGGCAGGTCGATGTCGCCCTTGTCGGGTTCGATTTCGCGCATCAGCGCGGCGAACAGCGAGGATTTGCCGGCGCCGTTGCGCCCGACCACGCCCACGCGATAGCCGGCGTGCAGGGCCAGGTCGACGTCGGACAGCAGCAGGCGTTCGCCCCGGCGCAGGGCGAAGTTGCGGAAGGAAATCATGCGGTGATTTTACCGGCTTCCGGCGCGCGGCCCGATAGAATCGGCCGGGGCATCGACCGGGGAAGCGCGACATGCAGTTCCAGGAACGCTACGACTTCCTCAAGACCGCCATCGCCCGCTACGACGGCTACTACAACCTGGCCGCGGTCAAGGCCTCGCTGCTGCTGACCAGCAATGCGGTGCTGCTGGCGCCCGGCCTCGGCGAACAAGGCCAGTTCCTGCGCATCGCCGCCAGCGCGGGTGCAGCGCGCGCACTGGTGTTCGCCGCGGCGGCATTGTCGCTGGCATCCATCGCCTGCGCGGCCTGGGTGATGGCCTCGACCCTGGCGCGCCGGCCCGGCCGGGAAGCGGACTCGCTGATGTTCAGCGAAAGCGTGGCCGCGATGGACGAGGACGCCTACGTCGCCGCGGTCGCGCAGGCCGACCACGCCGTCGTGCTGGACGGCCTCGCCCGGCTCGCGCATCGGCTGGCCAAGGGCGTTTCGCGCAAGTTCCGCCTGGTCAATCTTTCGCTGGTCGCGCTGGTCGCGGCCGTGGTGACCGCGTTCGCGGCGCTGCTGGCCTGACCGGCCGGGATAGAATCGCCACGCCACACAGCCTGGGGGGAGCCGTGGCCGCTTTCGATTTCTTCCGGCGCATCCTGCGCAACGTACCCGCGGCCGACGGCGCCAATCCCGCCGCGGACGGCGGCATGCCCGCACCCGCCGCCCCGGCGCCGGCCAACAACGCGCCGCTGATCAACCGCCGGCGCGCGACGCGGGTGGATGCGCGCGAAGGTTCGCGCATCCTGATCATCGACGACTCGGCGACGGTCGTCGCCACGCTCGGCAGGATGCTGCGCCAGGCCCATTACGAGACCGCCGGGGCCGGCGACGCCGAGACCGGCATCGCGTTCGCGCGCAGCGAAAAGCCCGACCTCATCTTCCTCGACATCGTGCTGCCGGGCATGAGCGGCTTCGACGCGCTGCGCACGCTGCGCAAGGACGAGGCCACGCGCGCGATCCCGATCATCATGATCAGCGGCAATGCGCAGGCGACCGAACAGTTCTACGTGCGCCGGATCGGCGCCGACGATTTCATGAAGAAACCGTTCGGCCGCGCGGAGGTGTTCGCGCGCATCCAGGCGCTGGTCGAGGCCGGGCGCCTGCCGCCGCGCGCGCAACCGATGGCCGGATTGCCCGGGGACGGCGACGACGCGGCACTGGTCGTGGAAGCGGATGCCTCAGCGCCGGAACACCAGCTTGCCGCCCTCGGCATCGACGTGGACGGTATCGCCGCTGCCGAAACCGCCGGCGAGGATCGCTGAGGCCAGCGGATTCTCGATCTGCTGCTGGATCGCGCGCTTGAGCGGGCGGGCGCCGTACACCGGATCGAAGCCGACGTTGCCGAGCAGTTCGTAGGCCTTGTCGCTCAGTTCGATGCGGATGCCGCGTTCGCCCAGCCGCTTTTCCAGGCCCTTGAGCTGGATCCGCGCGATCTGCCTGATCTGCTGCTTGTCCAGTGGATGGAACACGACGATGTCGTCGAGGCGGTTGATGAACTCCGGGCGGAAATGCGCCTGCACCACCGCCATCACCGCGGCCTTCATCTGCGTGTAGCCCTCCGCGGAATCGGCATCGACGCTGTTGTCGGACATCTCCTGGATCTGGTGCGAACCGAGGTTGGAGGTCATCACGATCACGGTGTTGCGGAAATCGACCGTGCGGCCCTGGCCGTCGGTCAGGCGGCCGTCGTCCAGCACCTGCAGCAGGATGTTGAACACGTCCGGATGCGCCTTCTCGACTTCGTCGAGCAGGATCACGCTGTACGGGCGCCGGCGCACGGCTTCGGTGAGGTAGCCGCCTTCCTCGTAGCCGACGTAGCCCGGGGGCGCGCCGATCAGGCGGCTCACCGCGTGCTTCTCCATGAACTCGCTCATGTCGATGCGCACCATCGCGTCGGGCGAATCGAACAGGAATTCGGCCAGCGCCTTGCACAGCTCGGTCTTGCCGACGCCGGTCGGGCCGAGGAACAGGAACGATCCACTGGGACGGTTCGGATCGGACAGGCCGGCGCGCGAACGCCGCACCGCATCGGACACGACCTTGATCGCCTCCTCCTGGCCGACCACGCGCGCATGCAACTGCGTTTCCATCTGCAGCAGTTTCTCGCGCTCGCCTTCCAGCATCTTCGACACCGGGATGCCGGTCCAGCGGCTCACCACTTCGGCGATTTCCTCGGCGGTGACCTTGTCCTGCAACAGGGTGAAGCCCTTGTTCTCGGCTTCCTGCGCGGCCTTCAACTGCTTCTCCAGCTCCGGCAGCGAGCCGTACTGGATCTCGCTCATCCTGGCGAAGTCCTGCTTGCGTTGCGCGGCTTCCAGTTCGAGGCGCGCGGCCTCGATCTGTTCCTTGATCCGGGTCGCGCCCTGCAGCGTGGCCTTCTCCGCCTTCCACACTTCCTCGAGGTCGCCGTATTCGCGCTCGAGCGCGTCGATTTCGGTTTCCAGGTCGGCGAGGCGTTGCTTCGATTCCGCGTCCTTCTCCTTCTTCAGCGCCTCGCGCTGGATCTTGAGCTGGATCAGCCGCCGTTCCTTGCGGTCCATCTCCTCCGGCTTGGAATCGATTTCCATGCGGATGCGCGAAGCCGCTTCGTCCATCAGGTCGATGGCCTTGTCCGGCAGCTGGCGGTCGCTGATGTAGCGGTTGGACAACGTCGCGGCGGCGACGATGGCCGGATCGGTGATCTCCACGCCGTGGTGCACCGCGTAGCGTTCCTTCAGCCCGCGCAGGATGGCGATGGTGTCCTCGACCGTCGGCTCGCCGACGAACACCTTCTGGAAGCGGCGTTCCAGCGCCGCGTCCTTCTCGATGTACTTGCGGTATTCGTCCAGGGTGGTCGCGCCGATGCAGTGCAGTTCGCCGCGCGCGAGCGCCGGCTTGAGCATGTTGCCCGCGTCCATCGCGCCCTCGGCCTTGCCGGCGCCGACCATGGTGTGCAACTCATCGATGAACAGGATGATCTGGCCTTCGTTCTTGGCGAGGTCGTTGAGCACCGCCTTCAGCCGTTCCTCGAATTCGCCGCGGAACTTGGCGCCGGCGATCAGCGCGCCCATGTCGAGGCTGAGCAGGCGCTTGCCGCGCAGGCCTTCGGGGACTTCGTTGTTGATGATGCGCTGCGCCAGCCCTTCCACGATCGCGGTCTTGCCCACGCCGGGTTCGCCGATCAGCACCGGGTTGTTCTTGGTCCGGCGTTGCAGCACCTGGATGCAGCGGCGGATTTCCTCGTCGCGGCCGACCACCGGATCGAGCTTGCCGCTTTCCGCGCGCGCGGTCAGGTCGATGGTGTATTTCTCCAGCGCCTGGCGCGCGTCCTCCGCGTTCTCGTCGGTCACTTTCTCGCCCCCACGCAGCTTGTCGATGGCCGCTTCGAGTTTCTGCCCGTTCGCGCCGGCGGCCTTCAGCGCCTTGCCGGCGTCGCCGGAATCCTCCAGCGCCGCGAGCAGGAACAGTTCGCTGGCAATGTAGGCGTCGCCGCGCTGCTGCGCGAGCTTGTCGGTGACGTTGAGCAGTCGGGCGAGATCGTTGCCGACCTGGACGTTGCCGGCCTGTCCGCTGACCTTCGGCAGCTTCTCGAGCAGTTCGGCGAGGCGTTCGCGCAACACCGGCACGTTGACGCCGGCCTGCGCCAGCAGCGGGCGCGCGCCGCCGCCCTGCTGGTCGAGCATCGCCAGCAGCAGGTGCGCGGGCTCGATGAAGTTGTGGTCGCGGCCGACGGCCAGCGATTGCGCGTCCGCCAGCGATTGCTGGAAACGCGAGGTGAGCTTGTCCATTCGCATCTGCGGGAGTCCGGATCGAGTGGCCGCGGGATCGCGGCAATGTCCCCGAGATGCGGTTCGCGCGGCGTGATTCAAGCGGGCGTAAACCCCGTACTCACGCGCCGTTGGCGATACTGGGCCGATGCACGCAACCCGCGCCACGCCGAGGCCGCGGCCACCCGTGCCCGACGACGACTGGGCCTTGTTCCTCGACGTGGACGGGTGCCTGCTCGATTTCGCCGACGCCCCCGACAGGGTGGTGGTGCCGCTCGGGCTGCGGGAACGCCTGTTTTCGCTGTCGCAGCGGTTGGGCGGCGCGCTGGCGCTGGTGAGCGGCCGTTCGCTGCAATCGCTCGACGACCTGTTCTGGCCGTTGCGCCTCCCGGCGGCGGGCATGCACGGGGTGGAGCGCCGGTCGCCGGCCCGGCTCGTGCACGCGCCGAAGGCGGACCTGGCGCTGCGCCGCCTGTGCGCGGAGGCCGGCGTGCTGGCCCTGCGCCATCCGGGGGCGATCGTCGAGAACAAGCATGCCGGTTTCGCCCTGCACTGGCGTGCCGCGCCCGCGGCGGAGGCTGCGTTGCGCGACTTCGCCGAGGCGGCCGTCGCACGGTTGCCGGGCCATCGCCTGCAACTGGGCGACCATGTCGCCGAAGTGGTGCCGGCCGGCGGCGACAAGGGCCGCGCGATCGAGGACTTCCTCGCCGAAGCGCCGTTCGCCGGTCGCTTCCCGGTGTACGCCGGCGACGACCTCACCGACGAGGCAGCGTTCCGCGCCATCAATGCCCGCGACGGCGCCAGCGTGCTGGTCGGCGGGCGCGGCGACAGCGCCGCGCGCTTCGGCCTGCGCGATCCGGCCGAAG
>Ga0209023_10008165_pt1 | contig 10569 bp, 9 predicted proteins | sample LakOneMetagenome_FD_187468 | JGI IMG/M metagenome (GOLD analysis project Ga0209023, IMG submission 187468) | Freshwater and sediment microbial communities from Lake Erie, Canada (SPAdes) (version 2) | ecosystem: Environmental > Aquatic > Freshwater > Lentic | place: Lake Erie, Canada | collected...
AATTTAATATTGATGCCTGGAGCCATGATGCAATATTAAATTTTACCGAAAGTCAAAAACTTAACATTAATTAATTGTTATCTTTCTGTAAATTTATATTGCAAATAACAGCCATTGAGGCAGCAGGCTTGTATCATATTATTAATTGCCCTTAGTTTTTTCCCACAGTGGTCCAGCGGGCAGGCCGAAAACAAAAAGATCAGTTTTGACTTTTACGGAGATACTATTGAATTTCCGCGCACCGAAGCCGTCGATATTGATTTTCGCGACACGCTTTCAGCCCAAACGATAGGCTCATTCTATGAGCGAATAATGGCGGCCGAATACCAGCCGATGGTTGACGCCATACTGGCCTATAAGAGCAAGCACAATCCCGATGACTGGGTATACTACCAATTAATACGCAAAACAGCACAGAACGTAAGCCCTAAAGCAGACAATTACTTCAGGTATACGCTGTATAAATGGTTCCTGCTCAGCAAGTCGGGCTATGATGCTGCGCTGAATATAGTGGGCGATAAACTGCTCTTCTATGTACAGAGCGATGACGATATCTATGACTTACCGTATTTCACATCCAACAACAAAAAGTATATCTGCCTGAATTATCATGATTACGGCTACAGTGTCAATTTCGAAAAGAGCCGGCAACTGCATATAGCGGTGCCTATGGCAGAGGCTAAAAATAAATTCTCTTACAGACTGACACAGCTACCCGATTTCACACCGGATAATTACCAGGATAAAGACCTGCAATTCAAATATCATGACGTCAGCTACCACTTTAAAATAAAGGTGAATGAAGAGGTAAAGAAGATATTCACTAATTATCCTGTCGTAGAGGACTACCAGCTATATTTTAATGAGCCGCTGAGCAAAGAGACCTACAATTCGCTGATACCACAACTGAAGGATAACATAAAAGGACTCAGCGTAAAGAATGGAGTGGACTACCTGATGCACTTTACCCGCTATGCATTTCTGTATGAGACAGACAAGGACAACTTCGGCAGGGAAAAGCATCTTTCACCTGAGCAGACCTTATTATATGACCATAGTGATTGTGAAGACCGGGCTGCACTTTTCTACTGCCTGGTAAAAGAGATCTATAACCTCCCTATGATCGTGCTGGCATTCCCACACCATGTAACCGTGGCTGTAAAGCTGGACAGGCCTGTTGGTAAACAGATCATGTACAACGGCACTGCATATTCGGTCTGCGAGCCTACACCGCAGCATGATGACCTTCCGGTCGGTGCGCTTTCTCCCGACCTTCAGTCGGTGGCATATGAGGTGGCCTATTCCTACAACCCTGCAGTGAAATAATTATACACAGATCTGTTGCAATAATATTCTTATATTACGGGGCACTAACACTGGCAATTATGCGCTTGTACACCAGTACTTCATGCAATATGAAAAATTATTGCAGGCTCATCCTACTAGCATTCATTTTTTCTTCTTGTGGTGTATATCGCCAAAATGTTATTAACACACCAATGCTGCAAAAGAAGGGTCAGTTACAGGCAGGTGTTTATGAAGGCTTTAGCGGGAATGAAGCACAGGCAAGCTATTCGGTAACTGACAAGGTTGGTATCCTGGCCAACTACAACAGCCCAAGGTCTAAAAAGGTCGTATATGCAGGCTTGAATTATTCGGAGACAAACCATTATTTCGGAGAGGCCGGCATTGGTTTATTCAGGCCGAAAAAAGACTCCGGAAACAAGATACGTGAGCTGTTCCTGCTTGTTGGTAATGGAATGACCTCTTACTACGTACAAAGCGATGCCGACTCAACAGGATACATTGACAAGAACTTCAAGCAGACCAGATATAACCGCTTCTGCCTGCAAGGTGATCTGGGGAAGGTGTCAAAACACTGGGGCTATGCAATATCGCCACGCTTGTTCCTTATTAACTACTATGGCACCACAGACAATAAGCGGCCGGATATGCAAAACACCTCTAATACCTACATGTATATGGAATGTGCACTTACCGGGCGTTACACTTTTGCGAGGTACATAATAATCAGCAGCCAGATATCGCTGACCCTGCCTACTGACAACATCAGCTATTATGATTTCGCACCATGGAATCTAAGCGTAGGGCTGGCGGTAAACCTGAATTTATTGAAAAAACAGAAGCTGTAAATAAAACAATTACCTTAGCGCCCCAATAATAGTAATATGAAGCTGGAAGAAGTTTTATTAAAAAGAAGCGAGAACAAATGTGAATTATGCAGTGCCGAAGGCAACCTGAGGCCATACGAGGTAGGACCTCAGGACCGGCATGACGAACATAACACAATAATGATCTGTGCAAAATGCGAAGCTCAGCTGCTGAAAAAAGAAGAGCTGGACAGCAGCCACTGGAGTAATCTTACAACAACCATGTGGAGCGAAATACCCGGCGTGCAGGTAGCAACATGGCGGATGCTGAACAGGCTGAAGAATGAAAGCTGGGCAATGGATAGCCTGGATATGATGTATATGGACGACGACAGGCTGGCATGGGCCAAGGCCACCGGCGACCACGAAAATGACAGTGCTGTAGACCTGCACAAAGACAGCAATGGCGCTGTGCTGCAAACAGGGGACACCATAGTGCTTACCAAATCGCTGGATGTAAAAGGCTCTACCCTGAATGCCAAGATGGGCACTGTAGTGAAGAACATTCGCCTGGTACCTGATAATACAGAACAGATAGAAGGTAAAATAGAAGGCCAGACCATTGTGATACTTACCAAGTATGTAAGGAAGCAGGGAGCATAGCTCATGCGGAATAATTATAACAACAAAGGAGCTTCATGTAGAGGCTCCTTTGTTGTTATAATTGCATGACAGGTAAAATAACTAAGCAGTGAATAAATATCAGCTTAATTTAAGTAAAAGATAGACGCATTGAGTAATGTGGCAAATGAAACCCACAGCAGGTAGGGTATTTGTAACAGGCCTGCTACTCTGCTGATCTTGTAGAAAGTCACTATCGTCATTAAAATACAAAACCAAAGCGCGGCAATGTCCGCCAGCGCCAGGGCTACCTGGTGCTCTTTGAAAAATATAATACTCCAAAAGAAATTGAGGGTGAGCTGCACAAAGAAAAATACGAGCGCATTTCTTTTACTATTGATCTTTGCTTCAAGCACAAGGAACAGTGACACACCCATGAGCAGGTAAAGCACGGTCCACACTGGCCCAAACAGGTAATTCGGCGGATTAAACGATGGTTTATTCAGTGCAGTATACCAACCTGATATTTCACTGACCGTCAGGAAGCCGGAAATTCCCCCAATGATCAGCGGCAGTAAAATACATGCAATCAGTTTGATGACCTTGTTCATAATTAAAATTCAAAAACAATTCCCAAAGCCGGGGTTACTGTCTGGTCAATATTTGGTATCAATACCGGCACGGCATTCGACCCGTCTGTCTTTACGGGCTTGCCATCTGTAGTAGCATACGAGTTATCCGGGTTTCTCTTGAACGTATAATAGTCCGGGCTTACGTTTTTCGACAAAGCTGCGTTCTGAAAATCAAGGTATATGTCAAGTGATGTCTTTTTGAAGTTGAATTTCTTATCAATTCTCAGATCAAGCTGGTTGAAGTACGGCAGCCGGTTTTGATTGACCCTTGTATAGTCTGGCACTGGCTGTCCCTGTGAAAGATAGTTCAGCTGAGAGAGCACAAGATCATAAGGAGTATATGGAGCGCCGCCGGAGAACCTGTATTTTACACCCAGCTCCCACGCCCTACGAAATTTGTAGCCCGCTATCAGCGAAAATAATTGTCCAGCGTCCCATGACGATGGTATATACTTACCGGAAACGCCGGTGAATTCGCTGCGGAATAAAGTGTAAGACGCAGTGACAAAGAAATTCTTAGCCAGCTTTTGCTGTGCAAAGAACTCCATGCCATAGGCACGTCCTTTGCCATCACTAACCGTCCGTTCGTTACCGATAGCGCCAAAATTTGCGCCTTCATTGGCTATAGATATCCCGTCGGCAACAGACACCGGATAGTGAAGGTATTGCTTGTAGAAACCTTCCACCGTGATGCGCAGTGACGGCGTAGGCAGATATTCCACACCGGTAACATAGTGATCACAGATGATGTACTTATTGTCGTTATTTACAACACGGCCAAGGCTGTCCCTAAAGCCCAGCACGGTATAAACGGGTATCTTGGCATACCTGCCAATGCTTGCGTTGATATTAAGCTTTCTGCTGAGCGCATAGGATGCTGCAAACCTGGGCGACAGAGCGCTAACGGGATTATTGCCATCGCTCGTAAACGTATTCATATCAGTTCTCACACCCAGGGTCAAGGACAGTTTATCCTGCAGTACCTTCCTGTTCACCGATCCGAATATTCCATACTTAAAGAAGTCGATAGCGGAGTTGTAGGTGATGGCAACACGCGGCTGAACAATATTGCCCGCGGAGTCGTAAATGTCTTTGCGGATAATATTGAAGAGATCATTATTATACTTCACATACTGGCCTGAAACACCATAGTTCCATTTCCAGCCATTGTTTACCTTATTTACGTCCAGCCTCAGCTTGTTTTCTATTTCCTGCGAGGCCGATTTAAAAGTCCTTTTACTTTCATTGCCAAAGTCTGCATCCTCAAACTTATCCAACTGGTTATTGAACATATTCCTACTGGCAGTAACCGTGTAATAGCCATTTTTGATAAGCCGCTTCAACGTGAACCCTACTGTATAATTCCATTGATTAATAGTAGGCAGAGAGCGGATGATGTATTCTTTTTCCGGGCTGCTGTTTTTAGGTGCTGCAAAAGAGAATTCGTCTATTGCGCCGATACCGATCGCGGTAAGCGTTGTTTTGTCGTTTATTTTGTGTGTCACTTTATACTGGAAATCCCAGTAGTTCGGCCTGATGGGCAGATCTATGAGCTGGAAAAAATACTGCAGGTAAGACCTGCGTGCTGACGCAAGAAATGTTGTTTTCTTATTGATAGGCCCTTCCAGGGTGGCGGCAACCTCTGTGCTGCTCAGGCGTAGATTAGATTGCAGCTTATCCGGGTTGCCTTCCTTTTCTTTAAACTGAAGAACAGACGAAAGTGCATTATCATACTTAGCGGCAAAACTGCTTGTACTCAGTGTTACATCCTGTATAAAAGACACATTCAATATCCCCTGCGCCCCGCCGGACGCACCTTGTGTGGAGAAGTGATTGATCTGCGGCACCTCAATACCATCCAGGTAGTACACATTCTCGTTGGGAGCACCGCCTCTTATGATCAGGTCATTCCTGGCGGCTCCTCCGCTGGTACCGCCTACACCCGGCAGCGCCTGTATGACGCGGGATATATCGTAGTTGCCACCCGGATTACTTTTTATTTCCTCGGCGGTCAGATTTTGTACGGACAGTGGTGTTTCATATTTCTTTCCGTAAGTGTAGGTTTTTACTACTACTTCATTTAGCTGAGAAGCCTTCTCCAGCTCTACATTCAATATGTTTGCATTACCGTTAGATGCCAGTACTGTAAAGAGCCGTGCCTGTTTGTAACCAATGTATTGTACAGAAACATCGTAGTTGCCCGGGTTAATATTCGTTATCTTGAAATTACCTGCCGTATCGGTTTGCGCACCATAGGCAGTGCCGTCCAAAGTGACTATTGCACCAACAATGGCCTCCTGGGTTTCTTTGTCTTTTACTGAGCCGATGAACGTACCATTCTGCCCGGAAGCATTAACAAAAGCCGCGCACAACAGGCACAACAACAGACTGCATTTTGCGATTATTCCTGACCTCATATCTATCTTAGTAGCTGCTACCACCAATATGATATTGTCGGCAGTAGCATTTTTTGTTTAATAAAATTGAGAAAATATTAAACAAAAGTAAGCATTTCTTTTTAAGGATAACGTACCTGCCCGCAAAAACTGGCAAAGTAGGGCGATACTTTGTCGGAAAGTAACATAAGACCAGGTTCCCTGAACATACAAAAGGGGGCCTAATTACAGAGCAACGTACGGTAACGCCGTGCATCCATATATTAAGACTCAGTGAAAGCAAGTGATTTGCCGAATGTATCCGGTAAGACGAGCACAGATATCATGGCCAGGGTCCATACTACGCATCCTGTAACGGCGAGCCCACCGGTAAGGCTCAGCCCAAATAAATGTTCAATGCCCTGGTGTAAGGGTATGAGCAGAACCAAGGCACCGCGCATAAAGTTGGTGACGGTAGCGGTCACGGTCACACGCAAATTAATACCGAAATGTTCCGCAGTTGATGTCACAAACACCGAGAGGTAGCCACAACCCAGGCCCATCAGGAAAGATGTGATATTCAGTTGCTGGCTTTCATTTATCCTGATAAAGTGGTACACGGTAGAAAGTATACCCAACGTCATAAACGAGATCAGTATCTTCTTTCTGCTTTTGAACAATTGGCTTAATATACCGCTGAGCAGATCGCCACTAGTAATGCCCACCTGGAAGAGAATGAAACAGGTGGACAACTTCAATCCCTGGATGCTGTGCTCCTTTGCTATCTCCGGCGACAAAGTGATGAGCAGTCCGACGCTATACCATATAGGTATCCCCATTAGTATGCAGGCAAAATATTTAAACGCTCTTCGGGGTGATGAGAACAGAAGCGTCAGTGATCCTTTCTTTTCAGTTGCCAGCTTACTCTCGCTAAACATTGCCGGCTCAAACGACTTCATCCTTAGAATGAGCAAAATACCACCGGCAGCTCCGGCAGCAAGAAAAGCGTGCCGCCATGGTAAAAAATCGCCGATAAGACCGGCAGTAACCGCGCCCAGAGCGCCCAGCGTGGCAACAAGAATGGTTCCATAACCTCTCTTTTCTACCGACATACTTTCTGATACCAGCGTTATACCCGCACCTAATTCACCGGCAAGGCCCACGCCTGCAAGAAACCGTATTACTGCGTAAGTATTGACATCATGAACGAAGGCGTTGGCGAAATTGGCAAGGGAATACAATAAGATAGATCCGTACAGCACCGTTACCCGGCCTTTCTTATCTGCATACATACCTGTAATGATGCCGCCCAGCATCATACCTGCCATCTGGATAGAAAGTAATTTTTCACCGGTCAGTGTTAGTTCGCTTCCCGACAAACCAAGGTCCTTCAGAGAGGGGATGCGATATACATTGAACAGGAACAGGTCGAAAGCATCAATGAAAAAACCGATGCCCGCAACCAGCACAGTTATATTAAATGGAGAATGATAAATTCTATTGGTCGTTGAATTCATATTTCGCGATCGGCTCGTTCGCTAAAATAGACAATCACAATTCAAAAACATCATGCTGTGTCGTTGTAAACGATTAAAATTTCACTGCGATTCCCGGTTCAATGTCCTTGGGTCTTTCTCTACAGAGATGTGCTCCAGCATATGTTTAAGAATTGGTTTGCACTTACCTGTGCAGGCCGGGTAAAATTGTTTGTGTTTCCTGACCGCTGATCTTGGCGAAGCTCCCCACCAAAACTCCGCCATGGCTACCGGCGTATAGCCGTTCAAAAAAGCATACTGCAGCAACTTGGGTGTCGCGCACTCCCCCGCTGCGGAGGGTGGCTTTCCCAAAGCGGTATCGCGAAAAATAGACTGTAAGCTCTTCTTGTCCCCGTCTTTATTCAAAAATTCATATTGCTCAAATAGTTGCGTTTGTAAAGCAGCAGATCTTTCTTTGCGTTCATTCTTTAAAGCTTCTATCTCAGCGTCGGATTGCTCTATCCCTGATCTCTTTTCTTTTAAAACTTCCTCCCACTTATTCAACAATACATTCAGCAAGTGCTTATCATACAAACTTTGTTTGATCAGATTTGTCTCGAGATGGTTGCCGTCATCTTCGCTTGATGCTTCACCCTGTTCCTCCCTGAGTTTTTTCCGGTTCGCTTTATTGATCCTTAGTTGTTGCTTAAGGTCAGCAGTTTCACGAGCAGATAATGCATTTGATAGTTCAAGGCCCTGTTGTAAGTTCTTGTAATTGGCTCCTGACTCTATTTTTCTTATTTGCAGATTAATGGCGTTAATAGCCGCTATTCCCTTTAAAAAAAAGCCGTTTGGCACCAGCATATCAAAAACCGGGGGAACAAATTTCAGGTGATGATTGGAGCCGGCCAATTTCCCGGAAAATGCAGATAAGTAGCCCAATCTCCCCTCCTTGTCCTTAACAACTAAAACACCAAACATTTTGCCGGAAGCCCGCCCCGGCTGGCCTTTGGTAAGGCCGAAATTATGATCCAGCTCTGTTTGGGTTTCCAGGTAGCACTGAAGTTCCGCAGTAGCTATTTTTGTAAGCGGATGTGGTTCATAGCAAAATGGAAATGTAAAGTCTATAGGTAACTCAATGCCTTTTACCGAGCTATCAGAGAAATACGTAAACGTGTTTGAGGAATTATTCTTCATTTTAGCTGACATCATACTACCGTTTGGATAACTAACTATTCTCCAAACTGCAAAACACTAAATTGTTGAGAAAAGCAATTATTTCAGCTTCCTCTTTTGTGTTCCCGAAATCAGTTAATGACGGCAGATGATTCATGAAAAAATTTTGAAAATGCGCCATCTCAATGATCGTAGACGCTAAGGATTTGGGATACTTATACGTCGGGCTGCATTCGGAAATAATATTGCCTATGACAGCGCAAAGATCTTTATAGGGCTTAAAAAACTGCTGTTTATTATCTTCTCCTACTTGCTTCGTAAGGTATGCTTTAGACCCTTCCGCAATAATGATCTGATGCAATAAAGATTCGTTTAAGTAACTTGTTTGCTCATCATCTTTTATCGCTGTTGCCAATAGGTTTATTACTTTTTTCAGCTTCAGGCCCGGGTCTTCAATATTATTGGTCTGGTAACTGATCTGAAACTCCTGCCATCCCCAATACCATGCAGTCAGATAAACCAATAGTTTATGTTTATTTTCAAAATAGCGGTAAATACCTGCTTCGGTTGTACCAATGTCTTCAGCTAATTTCTTAAAGGTAAATGCCTCAAAACCACTCTTATAAATTAATTGAACACTATGTTTAAGGATATTTTTCCCCAATTCCGAACTTTCGGGATTGCGGAGAAATAAGGCTTCATTCATTTTTATCTGTAGCTGCAACTTCATTTGATGTCTTTTTACTTCCACTCTACAACGCTGCAAACCTAAGAAAAATATTTTTACAATTATTTATGATAGTATTACTACCATTTAAAAATGTATCCCTATCTTTGTGCCGTTGCTAAATACAAAAAAGATGCTAATCAACAAGAGAATACCCGCATCCTACATATTGAACAAGGTGAAATACGACCTGGTTTATGTATTGATCGTATCCGTGCTCGTCTATTACATTACAGAAAAATACAGACAATTCCTGCCTGAAATGCCTTTTACAATTCCTGCGTTTTTAGGAACGGCTATTTCTATTCTTCTCTCCTTTAAGCTAAGCCAATCTTACGACAGGTGGTGGGAAGCCCGGAAAGTATGGGGAGCAATTGTCAACGACTCCCGCAGCATTGTTATCCAGTTGCAAACCCTCGTTGCAAAGGGTAATGAAGAAGTAGTAAAGAAGATCGCCTTCAGGCAAATTGCCTGGTGCTATTGCCTGGGACAATCTCTTAGAGGACTGGACCCAACGGCAGGCTTGGAAAAATTCATTGGTTTAGAAGACCTTAAAGCAATTAAACAACATAATAACAAATCCCTTGCATTGCTTCAGTTGCACGGACATGACATCAAAGGCCTCAAAGAAAACGATCAGTTAGACGCCTTTGCGCAGGTGCAGTTAGACAATACATTGGTGCGACTGTGCGATGCACAAGGGAAGGTGGAACGAATAAAGACAACAATATTCCCGATTACTTATCGATTGTTTCTCCACGCAATTATCTACCTCTTTGTTGTTACTCTTTCGATTGCATTAAATAACGTGGCCGGCATTTTTGAAATTCCCCTTTTGCTGCTTATTTCCACCGCCTTTTTTCTGCTCGAAAAATCCGCCACCCACATGCAAGATCCGTTCGAGAATAGACCAACTGACACTGCAGTAACAACTATTGCCCGAACAATTGAGATAAATATTAAACAACTGCTAAAGGAAACCGAGATTCCGGAACCACTAAAAGCTGAATTTTTTTATTCATTATAAACAAACAAAAGAGCAATGAAAACTTTAACCAAAGAAATGCAGGCAGCGATTACTCCTTCAATGGCTATGGAGTTATTAAATGAGGGAAACAAAAGATTCGTCAATAATCTAAAGGTAAACCGAAATCTTTTACAGCAGGCCAACGAGACATCGGATGGACAACATCCTTTTGCAGTCATTCTCAGCTGTATAGATAGCAGAACGTCTGCGGAATTGATCTTCGATCAGGGACTAGGGGACATTTTCAGCGTCCGCATCGCCGGAAACATTATCAATGAGGACATTCTTGGCAGTATGGAATTTGGCTGTAAAGTGGCGGGCGCGAAAATTATCGTTGTGCTGGGTCATACAAAATGCGGGGCGGTCAAAGGGGCTTGCGACCACGTTGAAATGGGTAACCTTACCGCCCTGCTATCTAAAATAAG
>Ga0209023_10008166_pt1 | contig 10567 bp, 9 predicted proteins | sample LakOneMetagenome_FD_187468 | JGI IMG/M metagenome (GOLD analysis project Ga0209023, IMG submission 187468) | Freshwater and sediment microbial communities from Lake Erie, Canada (SPAdes) (version 2) | ecosystem: Environmental > Aquatic > Freshwater > Lentic | place: Lake Erie, Canada | collected...
CTATAAAATGGGCCACTTTCTACGTAATCAAGCCCCATTTTATAGCCCTCTTCGCGATAAAATGCAAATTCATCAGGATGCACGAAACGCGCCACAGGTAAGTGTTTCTGTGATGGCTGCAGATATTGGCCCATAGTAACCACATCGCAACCATTATCAGCAAGATCCTGCAGAGACTGTAGTACCTCTTCCTTCTCCTCGCCCAAGCCAAGCATAATGCCGCTCTTAGTGCGCATACCTCCATCCTTCAATCTGCGGATCACTTCCAGGCTACGATGGTATTTTGCCTGTATACGCACCTTACGTGTGAGGCGTTCTACTGTTTCCAGGTTGTGCGATACCACTTCAGGAGCTACGTCTATTATATTTTGCAGGTTATGCCATTCACCTTTAAAATCAGGTATCAGGGTTTCCAGCGTTGTTTCGGGATTTAATGCGCGGACCGCTTTTATGGTATTGGCCCATATTACAGAACCACCATCTTTCAATTCATCACGGTCAACAGATGTGATTACCGCATGTTTAACTTTCATCAGGTAGATGGCCTCTGCTACACGCTGTGGCTCATCCCAATCCACTGGCTCCGGCCTGCCGGTAGCTACCGCACAAAAACCGCAGGAACGGGTGCAGATATTACCCAGTATCATGAAGGTGGCAGTACCCTCGCCCCAGCATTCGCCCATATTAGGGCAATTGCCGCTCTCGCAGATGGTATGTAGTTTGTGAGTAGTAACAAGGCTTCTTACATTGCGGAAGTTTTCTCCCATCGGCAATTTCACCTTAAGCCAATCAGGCTTCTTTACTCTCGTTTCCGTGCTTGTTTGTACTGCACTGATTACCGGCAACTCTTGCATAAGTAGTGCAAATTACGAAGCTTGGGAAAGATGGCAAAATAATAAGTGGCTATGAGCTTATTGCAGCTTACCAGCGCCTGCCATACTGGAAGGCAAGGAACATATCCAGGAAATAAGGAACAGCTTTCTGATTTGCCAGTATAGGAACCGGTTTACTGTAGTATTCTACATTAAAACCCGCCTCTACAGCTAACACATTCTTTCTATTAGTAGAAAAATCGAAATGTAAAGCAGATTTCAAATGGCCACCAGGAATGAAACCAAGCTGGTTGATGCCCTTGCCAAAACCGGCACTACCTTCTATTACCTGCTGATTCAGGAAGTCGGACTGCGTATTGTCTGAATATTTAATAGCCGAAGGATCGCTGTACACTTTAAGGTAGTAGGGCTTCAACAAGCCCAGAGAGCCGCCCAAAACACCTACCCAATGAATAGAAACGGTACCCGGATCCGGCTTACCAGCTATCATTTTGCGGAAGCCTACACCAAGTTTTACTCCATAAAAATTATTGATCTTGCCGTAGATATACTTGGTCTGGTTGCCATAACCGTCTTCCGCAGTTACCTTTTGTTCCTTAGGATCTTTCTTTTCGGTAAACTCCAGCTGCAGGAAGCGAATATCATGGAACATATCACTTTGCTTAGCAGATGTAGACTTCACCTTACCTATATCGGTATATGCACTCCAACCGTTTGTGTTCAGACGGATACCAAAGCTTATTTCTTTTGAAATTGGTTTAGGCCCTTTAGGCTTTGGCGTATAAAGCGGTTTTTGAACTTTCTTTGCGGTATCCGTGGATTTGGTCACCGCCTGAGCATATGTATGTACAGGCATATTGAAATATGCAACCAATACAATAAGTAATTTGAAAGCGCTTTTCATATACTAACAAACTGTAAGTTACTAATAATATTCAATATAGAACGCGAGGTTGTTTAATTTTAACGGCCGATTAATCTAATTTTGCATAAAAATACACTGCCATGACAGCTAAAGTAGTTTACACCGGAGCCCTGAGGACACTTGCGACCCACTTACGGTCGGGAACTGAGATAGAAACAGACGCCCCGGTAGATAATAAGGGAAAGGGGGAACGCTTCTCCCCCACTGACCTTGTAGCTGCAGCTCTGGCAACATGCATCTTTACCACAATAGGTATACTGGCACCGGGCATAAACATAGACGGCGCTGAATGCAGCGTGGAAAAGATAATGGTCTCTAACCCAAGGAAAATAGGCGAAATAGTGATCAATATCGACTTTCCGAAGAGCGGGCCATATACAGACCAAGAAAAAGCACGCCTTGCTGAAATTGCGGCAAACTGCCCCGTATACCAAAGCCTGCATCCTGATTGCAAAAAGACGATCACTTTTAACTGGCCGGCGTAGCAGACTGACGGATAATATTTAGCCCAACGGTACATTCCAGGCAGCGCTTCTTGCTGCAATAGTTATTGTATAGCTGTATTAGGGCCTGTGACTGCGCAGCGCTATTTGCTTTCCAGCCATTCTCTTCCCATAAGGCGGTAATGTTGTTCTTTTCTGCAGGTACGGCCTCCAATAGTTGCAACGATTTTTCCTGTAGTGCGTGGGTGTCCTGCCGAGCTGCATAGAGGAATTGTATAGGCGCTATGGTATTGATGATGATGTTCTCTATCGATGTTTTTCCAAGCGACTTTGGTGTTGGATGCTCCTGTGCCACGTCGAACTGGAAATGGGTATCCCAGTAGCTACTGGCGGTCACATCGAGCAATGGCGCTATCTGTTTTACGGAATGCGTTTCTATGATCTGCGAGAAGAGATGTATAGACTTGTGAATGAGTGCTGCAAACTGAGCAATACGTATGGTAGGGAAATTTGCCGGACGCATCCTGAGGAACTTCCACAGATGTTTTGGTATGGGCTGAAGATTGTATTTCTTCTTTAGATAGTCATACTCCCGTTGCAGTTCGCGCGGATAATCGTCAACAAAATCTTCATCGAGCATACCCGCCTGGCCGAATAACAATGCTTCTATTTGTGTCAGATTTTCCCGTTGTTTTACAGGTAGGTTCAATGGCAAAGACTGCGCCAATAACAGGAATGGTGCAGCATTCGTTTTGAAACCAAAGTTGGCTGCCATGCGCCAGTAAAGCAGATTGCGCCAGTCGTCCACTGAGTTATCGAGCAATACATTCCAGTCGGCAAGTTTCTGCTCCCAGCGCTCGGCAAGCATACGACTGAGCCATGCCTCCTTAGTTATTTCTTTAACTCCGTTATGTTGCCCCGCACACGGTAGCTTTTGCGGTGCCTGCATAAGCAGCGCATACTTACTGATGAGATGGGCAGGGATATGATCTTTCAGCTCCAATACGGGTGTATTCACAGCTACCCCGGGTACATCATTTTCATAAACCACATGCAGAATAAGGTTTTGATAAGCGGCATCATGCTGATGGCCGTGGCGCAGCCAGTCGCTGCTTTTTATGTGCAGCTCCACATTGCCTACGAGCGTAGTAGTGCCTACTTTTATCTTAGCCTCTGAAAAATCAGGACCGGCATCTTTGTTCAATCGGCCGCTGTGGATAACAGTAAGCGGCTCTCCATCTACGGTATGAAGGCCAGTTACTTTGTACAAACTATACTGCCAGATAAACTGGAATAGAGCCTCGTTCATGATGATACTATTAGTAGTAAAAGAGTAAGGCTAAGATATATAAAATGTGGGATGAACAAACCAGAAGGGCAACTAATATAGCAAGCACAAGGCTATCTTCCTTTTAGTCGAAGAGGACTCTGAATAAACAAACTGCCAGGGAGTACTATCGTTTGACGACAGTAATTTTCTTTGACAATCCTCCAGGTCAACCAGTAAATTCCAACATTTCCAATAGCTATCAACCGGCCATTTTTGCTGTTTGGTAAATACCTGGAACCACCCGGTGTACTCGTAAACTTATCAAAATCGCTCTTGTTCTTACTTTCATAGACAAAGTAGATGTACTTAATTGGCGCATGAGCCTTAATGGCGCTTTTCATCATGTCCATCTTTGCCACTGTTGGTGTATCGTACTGTAGTAAGTAACTCAAATCAAAAGTTACCTTATTTTTAAACTTACCCGCCATTTCAGCAAATGTTGGCTTCAAAGCTTTGTTTAGGATAAGGTAATAACCGCGGTAGTCAAGCTGGCCGGCAAGCACAGCTCTTTTTAAATAAGGCAAATATTCACTCTTGTGGTATGGATCATGAATGGCAATATAGTATGCATAATATGAACCATCCACTATTTTTGGCCAGCCATTTTTCTTCACATATTTGTAGAGATAGTCAAAATGAACAGAGTCGGAATGCATCATTTTTTGCAGCGCAACTGCATGACTAAAACTGTCTTCACTCGCCATTTCTTCACGACGTACCTCCTGATCCTCATGAAACATTTCCCTCATATTCTTGCAGATATCTGTTTCGGGCATGTTGCATACAGATATAAATTTCGTTCTGAAATTCTCTTTGGCACTTATCGTCAACTTCTTTTCTGAAAAATATTTATCGAGGGCTGCAGGTGAATAACCATAAAACTTTACAACGTAAGGATCAATACGACCAAGGTATGCACTGGCATTTAGGCTATCTCCCGCAGCTGATAGACTATCTATGATATCGTATACACCAAATGATGTACCTTTTAATACAGATGCTGGTATCGTAAGTGAAGTATCAAATACCTGTTGTGCAAAAGCCCTATTGCACATTATTAATAGCATAACGCACAATAGGGCTTTCTTCATAAAATAGCTTTTAGAAAAATACGGACATCTCCTTCTGGTACTTTATTGCTTCGGCATTGGCCTTTTCGGCAAATGACGCATCGTTACCGGCAAATATGATGCCCCTTGATACATTGATGAGCACACCTGCATCTTTATTGAATGCATTACGGCATACGGTATCCACGTCCCCACCCTGCGCACCTACACCCGGTACCAGGAAGAAGTGATCAGGTAATAGCGCCCTTACTTCCTGCAACTGTTCTTTGCGGGTGGCGCCTATTACGAACATTATATTTTCAGGGGTACCCCATGAGGCTACGGTCTTCAATACCTTTTCATAGAGCATTTCACCGCCGCACTGTTGCAACTGAAAGTCCGCACTGCCTGCATTAGAGGTCAGTCCCAACACTATAGACCATTTACCTTCGAACTGAAGAAAAGGCGATACACTATCCTTTCCCATGTAAGGCGCTATGGTCACACTGTCGAACGGATAGGTATGAAAGAATGTACGTGCATATTGCTCAGAAGTATTACCTATATCTCCACGCTTTGCATCCGCAATTGTGAAGATATCCTTCGGAATATATTCCAATGTTCGCTGCATACTGATCCAGCCCTTGATGCCCTGCGCTTCGTAAAAAGCAGTATTGATCTTGTAGGCGACGGCCTGATCCTTGGTTGCATCTATTATTGCCTTATTGAAAGAAAACACCGGATCCTCATCCCCTAACAGATGTTTAGGCAGTTTGGTAATATCAGTATCCAGCCCCACACACAATACCGATCTTTTCGTAAATATTATATCCCTTAATTGCGAACGATTCATGGGCTAAAGATAATGAATGGTTCAGATGCTGCAATAAGAAGCATACCTGTACAGTTGAATTGCTTAAAATGATCGGTTTAATCGCATATAACGCAATATATTTACCGTACACATAGTTATATCGTTACACTTATGAAAAAGCACTCACTGACACTACTGATAATTCTCCTGGGAACTCATATATCAGCATCGGCAAAACTGCAGGACATGAACCTTTCTGAAGCTATCAATAAAAAGATGGTAAAAATGGATGCAGTGAATACGTCCGGACGATATGTAGGGAAAACAACAAAGCTGTCCGTTACCAACACCAGCGAATCTGTGCTGCACCTGAAAGTGGACCTTGGTATGATACTCAAACCAGCTGATTCCGCATATCAACCATTGGTGCTGGCAGGTGAAGAGATGCTGGTGGTACAACCATCAAAAAGCGGTGAAGTGGAAGTAAATACTTTCTGCGGCAACAGCCTGAGGCACTGCCCCGCAAAAGATCTGCATTACTCATTTGCAAGAATAAGCAGTGACACCTTGCTGAAGGTTTTGCGGTTCATAAAGACCAACTCGCTGTTTGACTACCTTGGGCAAGATGCTGTGTGGGCAATTACAAACGGCCACGGCATAGATCATGTGTATAATGGCAGCAAGGATATGCTGTCTGAAAGTCTGATAGAGCTGGTATGCAAAGTTACCGGAAGGCCGAAACCTGAATACTATTCGGTAAGCGACCACGTGGAAATGCCAAGTGCGGCAGCGTATGTACCAAAGACATTGAAGATCATAGCCAATTTCGAGATTATACTTGAATCTCCGAAGGTATTGTCACTGGGGGTTTATGACTCTGCTGGTAAAATGATACAGCCGGTATTTGAGAACCAATCCTTCCAAAGATCAGGACATAGATTTGGCGTGGAGTTTGAATCAGCCGATGTATCTGCAGGGAATTACTATATATGGCTTAAAGAAGGAGATAAGGTGCTGCAACAGAAAATGGTGAAAGTAGATTAGGATAAGAGAGTTACTTAAAATAAGAAAGCGACTGTAGATACAGCCGCTCTATTATTGTTTCACATTTATATTGGTATTGAAAATTATTTCATGGTGGCAGAAGGCTAATTAAGGGCCATATTGTTAACATCGGGATTGGACCTTTTCATCTTAGTGATCGCATACAACTCTTCCTTTGGCAGCAAGTTGAACAGGATGTTCTTCTTCGCCATCATTTCCTGTGCTGTATATTCCAATGCCTTGTTACCGTTACCAGCTTTGTGAGCAGATATTGATTGGAAGGTATCCATCTTGATGGAAAATATAAGACCATCAATAGATTGAAGGATATCGTCAAGCCTGCTTTTTTGCTGATTCGACTTTTCGCCTATAACAATGTTTGCCTGATTCTTAAACATAACTTGTTAGTTTTATTTGTTAACGATTAACAATTAGACAACGAAAGTATACAACAGATCTTCAATAAACAAGGAAATAACAAATAAATATTATCTCAATGTCTTTAATTTCAAATGTCTATTAAAGACAAAGCCAGCAAATGAAATACTTTACAATCGTTCTTAACATTGATTATCATTCTATTATAGAATATATCTAATCAATTAATTAGGAAATAATATCTCGAGCAGTTATTTGTCACTGCAATATTTTTCATTTGAATTTCATTGAAGGGTTCAGAGTACCCCACAACAAAGCTGATTATACATCATGACATATCATTAACAATTCAATCGCCCATAGTAGGCTCACAATACCGCGATTGAGCGTCTATCCCTGAGGAATATAGAAACATATCAATAATTTCGAAATATCTAATATTCACCATCCCCACCCTGTGCAAAAATTCTTTAGCCTTATTAATGCGCTATGAATTATTTTGCGCTCTATAATTTTTGAGAGAGGCTATTAATGGACGAACTGAATGAATTTGCCGGGCAAAGCGCGGTAATGATCAATGACATGTACGAGAGCTGGTTCCTTGACTATGCCAGCTATGTAATTCTTGAACGTGCGGTACCTGCGGTTGAAGACGGGCTAAAGCCTGTGCAGCGACGTATTCTGCATGCCATGAAGGAAATGGATGATGGCCGCTTCAACAAGGTGGCCAACATCATAGGGCAGTCCATGCAGTATCACCCGCATGGTGATGCATCTATTGGTGATGCCATTGTGAGTATAGGCCAGAAAGACCTGATGATAGAAACTCAGGGAAACTGGGGAGATGCCCGAACAGGAGACAGTGCAGCAGCAGCTCGTTATATAGAAGCCCGACTTTCCAAATTTGCACTGGAAGTAGCATTCAATGCTAAAACAACAGAATGGCAGCTTAGTTATGATGGTCGTAAGAACGAGCCTGTGACACTGCCAATGAAGTTTCCATTGCTACTGGCCCAAGGCACAGAGGGTATTGCAGTAGGTTTAAGCACTAAAATACTGCCGCACAACTTTTGCGAACTGATAGATTGTGCCATAAAGCATCTGAAAGGCCGCAAATTTGAACTCTATCCAGACTTCCTTACCGGAGGCATGATAGATGTGAACAACTATAATGATGGTGCAAGAGGCGGTAAAGTACGTGTACGTGCACGCATAGAGGAAGCCGACAAGAAAACGATCGTCATAAAGGATGTACCGTATGGCATTACCACTACACAGCTTGTAGACAGTATTCTGAAAGCGAATGACAGCGGTAAGATCAAAATAAAGAGTGTTACTGACAATACGGCAAAGGATGTGGAACTGACGGTTCAGTTAGCGCCGGGTGTATCTACAGATCAGACCATTGATGCATTATATGCATTCACCGACTGTGAGGTATCCATATCCCCAAACGCATGTATCATTATTGCGGATAAGCCGCACTTTGTAGGTGCCAGCGATCTGTTGCGTCATTCAGTAGAGCATACCAAGAAGTTATTGCTGCGTGAGCTGGAAATCAAACTCAATGAGCTTGATGAAGACTGGCATTATTCTTCTTTGGAAAAAATATTCATAGAAAAGCGCATTTACCGCGACATAGAAGAGCAAACGACCTGGGAAGGAGTGCTGAAGGCTATTGATGATGGCCTGAAACCGTACAAAAAGAAATTCCGCAGAGAGATCACCCCAGAGGATATTATAAAGCTTACAGAGATAAGGATCAAACGCATTTCTAAATTTGACACCTTTAAGGCTGATGAGCATATCAGGGGTGTAGAAGCTGACATAGAAGAAGTAAAGAACAACATTTCCAATCTTAATGATTTCTCTATACGCTATTACGAGAACCTGCTGAAGAAATATGGTAAGGGCCGTGAGCGTAAGACAGAAATACGTCCATTTGAAACCATTAATGCTACAACCGTAGCAATAGCCAATACGAAGCTATATGTAAACTATAAAGAAGGCTTCATAGGGACGAGCCTTAAGAAAGACGAATTCGCTTTCGACTGCTCGGATCTGGACAACATTATCGTATTCCGCAAAGACGGGAATATGGTAGTGACCAAAGTAGCAGAAAAGGTGTTTGTGGGTAAAGACATCACTTATCTGGCCATATTCCAGAAAAACGATGAGCGCACTACCTACAATATGCTGTACATGGATGGCAAAACGGGAATTACCTATGCCAAGCGCTTTAATGTAACCGGCATCACCCGTGATAAGGTATATGATCTTACAAAGGGGCATCCGGGCAGCAAAGTGCACTACTTTACCGTGAACTATAACGGGGAGGCAGAGGTGATCACCATTACGCTGGCGCCGCTCACCAAAGCCCGTACAAAGGTTTTTGACTATTCCTTCGAAGACCTGGAGATAAAGGGTCGTAGTGCGCAGGGCAACCAGGTGACCAAGCATATGATACGTAGTATCAGGCTGAAGGAAAAAGGCCGCTCTACCCTATCTGCACCTAAGGTATTCTACGATGAGACCATTGGCAGGCTGAATAAGGATGGAAATGGCAGACTATTGGGCAGATTTGATGAAAAGGACCGCATTATAGTGTTCTATAAAGACGGAACTTATGAACTTACTGACTACGAACTTACCAACAGGTACGACATCGATAATATAGTGCTTATAGAGAAATTCAATCCTAAAAAGACAGTTTCTGCTATATACTATGATGCGAAATCCAGGCAATTCAATGTAAAACGGTTCGTAATAGAAAGCCAGACACTAAAAACAAGGTATTCTTTCATAAAGGACGGGGAAGGCAACTACCTGAAAATGGTGACCACCCAACAGGAACCGATAGTAATAGTAAGGACAGGGAAGAAGAAATCAGACCTGACGGAAGAAACATTCCATCTACATGAAAGCGTCGATATTACGGGCTGGCGAACCATCGGTATATACCTGGCTGGGGAGGATGCTAAGGAAATAGTACTGGTGCCGGAGATAAGCGAGGAGACAGGAGAGCCTGATGCTCCTACTCTTTTTTGATGATGAACGCTGAGGGAACGAATTTTTTATAAAAATTATTACCTTCACCATGTGTAACGTATAGTGGCATAAATAAATGAAAAAAATAGAACTTGAAATAGTAGCATTGTCGCACAGTATTACGCAAACGCATTCTTATGCAGTAGTGCTGGGTGAAGTGGACGGAATGCGCCGCCTGCCTATAGTTATAGGCGGTTTTGAGGCCCAGGCCATAGCTGTGGCACTGGAACGGATGCAGCCGAGCAGACCCCTTACTCACGATCTTTTCGCTAATTTCATGACCACTTTTGGGATAGAGCTTACAGAGGTTGTCATCTACAAGCTGGAAGAAGGCATCTTCTTCTCGAAACTCATGTGCCGTCATGATGGCGATAATATTGAGATAGACTCCCGCACTTCTGACGCACTGGCATTAGCCGTGCGTGCTAGTTGCAAAATTTACACTTACGAGAAAATACTGGATGCTGCCGGCCTGTACCTAGAACAATCTGAAACCGGAGAACCTGCGGCCGACTCAAAATCTTCTGCCATACCTGTAAGCAATAAAACGTCCTCGGCTGACTCAGATATGAAGAATATGTCTGTTGATGAACTGGAGACTTTATTACACACTGTTTTGGAGCAGGAAGACTATGTTAGGGCGATACATATCCGCGACGAGATAAACAGCCGTAAGAAAAAATAATATTACTTTTATTAAACG
>Ga0209023_10008167_pt1 | contig 10567 bp, 2 predicted proteins | sample LakOneMetagenome_FD_187468 | JGI IMG/M metagenome (GOLD analysis project Ga0209023, IMG submission 187468) | Freshwater and sediment microbial communities from Lake Erie, Canada (SPAdes) (version 2) | ecosystem: Environmental > Aquatic > Freshwater > Lentic | place: Lake Erie, Canada | collected...
ATTATAGGCTCGCCAGTAACTGTTATCAGTATGTAATCCACCGGCGTTACATGACACAGAGTTGAACTGCGTGATAGCCGTTGATGTTGATTGTGTCAACGTTGTTGCAACTGGGCCACCTGTTTCATAAACAGTCAATGCCGCAGGATCGCCCTGGCAAAGTGTGGTACCTGGTACGGCCACTATTACTAATGCTGGGTTGGAATTCACTGTGATGGTCACAACTTTTGTCTTAACACAACTATTTAAAGTTGCGGTAACGGTGTAAGTTGTAGTAACCAATGGTGTAGCTATTGGATTGGCAATATTAGGATTGGACAGGCCTAAAGCGGGACTCCAGGAATAGGTTGTTGAATTACCCGAAGCAATTAACTGCACCGGTACGCCTGCGCAAATTGTAGCGCTGGTAATATTGGTATTTAAAACCTGGTCATCATTTAATGCAACGGTAACTGTTTTTGTAAGTAAGCCACAATAGGCATCCTTAATTGTTATAGTATGTGTACCAGCAGATACACCGGTAAACACATTGGAAGGCTGGAATGCACCAGCATCGAGCTGGTAAGTATATGGTGCAAGTCCACCAGAAGCAGTTATAGTAATGCTTCCACTGTTTGGTGTTGAACATGCAGCCCCCGTAATTAATTCAGTTGAATTAACCTGTGTATTTGCCGGGTTACCATATTCCATGATTGGAGCACCGGAAATGTTTGGTCCCGAAACCAGCATTTTCCTGTTAATCATACTTACACCCGGCCCAACTGTTTTTGGTACAAAGGCAGCAGTCGTAAACAGGTTACCTGTTGGAGCTAGGTCTAAAGTCCAGCTTGTACCGCCATTATTGGTAACAAGCAGCGCTCCACCAGGAGTCATTACATAACCGTTATTAATATCGTGCATTAAAATACCGTTCAGGTTACCAACACCTGTTGTAAGTATGTTGCCGGTAATATCTGTCCAGTTTGCACCGCCATCTGTGGTGCGGTAAACTGCTTTACGTGGAAAGCCTACACCAACTACAAAAATGGTATCCTTATTAAGTGCCTGAATAGCTCCATAACTAAGCTGTGGAGTCAAGGCCGGGAACGGACTGATATCTGTCCAGGTGGCGCCGGCATCAGTTGTTTTATAAACAGCGTTTCGTGTACCTACCACATAACCAATAGTACGGGTTGGGAAATCTATAGCTCTTGGTGTTATTGACAAGGCACCTACAGGGCCAAAAGGAATAGTATCCCAGGTAGCACCATTATTGAAAGATCTATATACCCTTCCAAATCTTGATGCAGCTGCTACTGAGAATGAACTGTAACCGCAGGCCCATAGGCTGTCTGTTCCCTGCCATGCAATATCATTTACTGTACCACCCAGTGGCTCTGAAAATACCGGGCTTAAATTAATTCCCTGGTTGGCCGAGCGGTAAATATTTCCAATGCTGGTTGTAAAATAAACTTTTGTTGGACTAACATAAGACAAGTGAGTGATGTTGGCAAAAAGAGCTGCTAAAACCGGGCTGGCTCTGTCAATCCAGGTATTACCCCCATCCGTGGTAACAGTAATTGATGAACCACCTGCAGCAATACCATTATTGCAATCAATAAATTCCATATCGTTATAACTGGCGCTGGCTGGTGTTGCATTGTAATTACTGTGCCAGGGTGAGCCGGGCATAGAATCTGCTGTTGTGCCATTTGAACCCATGCTTAAAAACCTGCCATTCGGTGCAATATCCATTGCCCATACACCATCATTGCTGAAATTCTGGCCCTGGGGCAAAGTGATATCCTGTATCCAGTTTCTGCCGGTATCAACCGATTTGAACATGCGGCCAAAGTTTCCGTTAACCACCAAAGTACCGTTTGCTGTCCTTCTCATCTGGTAAGGGTTGGAAGCAAGCAATACCTGCGGGTTCGGAATTGGCGGACCTGCATTAGGCCCTTGTGTAGGAGGAAAAGGAAAATTGAGTACTTCATATTTACCTTTTTCAAAAACTCCCGGCGCATTCACATTGGCTGTAGAGTCATTTTTACCGGTATTTACTTTTACAACCGTGTTGTTGTTAAACGACATCAAAACGACTGTGCTGTCGTTAATGATATTCATTGCCCGGTATTGCTGGGTAACGGGCGTAACCGTTGCAAATGCGGCAGTGCAGTTAATTGTATTGGTATTAATTCCTGTATAGCCAAGCCTTTCTTTACTTAATGAATAATCGGTTAGCACGCCGCTTTTGAATTTCCAAAGCAAACTTGCAGCCATAGACCCGGAGGTTAATAATGTGGCAAGCGGTGTACAAACTGTAGTGCTGGTTGCCCTAAAACTAACACTAGGGAACAAGGTAACACCATAAGAGTTACTACCGCATACATATCCGGTACTGTCATTGATAAATTCAATGCGGAATATTTCTTTCAGTTTGGCATTTACCGGGTAAAGTACCGAGGGTATTAAAGCATTGCCGATATAACCAACACGGGAAACTCCGTTAGCCGGAGGCGCTGCAATAGAATCCCAGGTAGAACCACCATTTAAGGTAACATACAATTTGGGTAATGAATCGGATGTATTGTTTTGTTCACCACCAATATATCCCTTATTAGCATCTACAAACCAGCATGCATTGATATTTTTTGTGTTTGGAAAAAGTGGGGTTGAAACAAAATTCCAGGTGGCTCCACCATCTGTTGTTTTTGCCATCGCACCTAAACTACCTACTGCATATGCAACTGTTGATGTTACATAATGAACATCATTAAAATTGGCCGTAACCTTAAAACTGGCGGGGTTAATGTAAGTAAAGACACCGTAGGTCCAGTTTAAACCGCCATCGGTAGTTTTTGCAATACCACCATTACTGCCTACAGCAATTGCATTATTGTTATCAAAATAGTCAACATCCAGAACAGTAAAACCAAATTGCTTTGGATTACTGAACTTCCAGTTGGTGGTATTAAAACCCTGCGAAAAAACCGATCCGCCGGTTACCAAGATCAAGACCAGTAAAAAACAGGTCTTCCTAAGGTTGAAATGCTTCATAAACATGTACTTTATTAGTTAAGGTAATAAATGCAGCGACAATGTTACATGGTTATATAAATAGTAGTTGTAGAATTAATTCTACTGTAATAATTCATTGCTTTTCGGAATATTGTTTTTTGAAAAAATCATTATGCAAAAGATTTTACCCTTTTTATTAACCTGTTTAATTTTTTGCAATGTTACACTTGCCCAGGATAAATCAAACCGGGGCAGGGAGTTTTGGTTAGGATATGGTTTTAATTATGGTTATTTCAACGATCCCCCGGTAAATCAACAGGAACTTGCTTTATACATCAGCACCGAACTTCCGGCAACAGTTACTGTTTCTATAAATTCTACAGGGTGGACACAAACAGTGAATATTCCTGCCAACACCGTAAATGCAACCATTTTAATTCCAAAGTCGGGTGCTAATGATGCAAGAATTTTGACGGATGGTTTATCTACCCGTGGAATTCATATTGTAAGTGATGTGCCGGTTGCCGTTTATGCCCATGTATATGCGCTGATGGTTTCGGGCGCAACTATGCTGATGCCTGTTGAGACCTACGGCTATAAATACTATTCCATAAATTATTATCAAACCACTTCTCAATCCAGTCCTTCCGACTGGTATTCCTGGTTTTATGCCGTTGCGTCTGAGGATAACACCCGCCTGGAAATAACCCCTTCCGATACAACAAAAAACGGCTGGCTTCCCGGCGTAACCTATACCGTGAATCTGAATAAGGGAGAGATGTTTAATGTTTTTGGAAAAGCTGTTTTTAATGGAAACCCCGATTCTGCCAGTAAAGACATGACAGGCAGTAAAATTGTTTCAGTACCGGGCAATGATAATAAGTGCCATCCTTTTGCCTTATTCTCAGGCTCGGGTGGTATCAGGCTTTGCCGCGGCGATGGTGGGGAATTCATGCAACAGCAAATCTTCCCGGCACAGGCATGGGGAACCCGGTATCTCACACACCATACACTTAATAATACCAATACAAATATCAACGCCACATTCCGGAATTATTACCGCATTTGTGTGCAGGACCCGACTACGGTTGTAAAAAGAAACGGGGTTGTGATGACAGGACTGATAAAGAATTTCTTTTACGAATACATGGATTCAACGGGTGGCGATTATTATGAAGCTGATAAACCCATCATGGTATCGCAATACACACCTAATAAAAACCAGTGCTGGGCATTTAACAACAACCAGTATGGCGATCCGGAAATGATTTACTTAAGCCCGATTGAACAAGGCCAAAAATTTGTGCGCTTTTATACCAGTTCAAAATTTGGTATTGATTATGTTTATTCAAATATTACATTACCAACTGCCGGCATTGCTTCTCTACTGGTTGATGGAACCCCGCTGCCGGCCGCACAAATAAAAGTTCATCCCAATAATCCGGCATATTCAGTTGCGTTTGCAAATCTTACGAATATTGATATGCAGCATACTATTTCAAGCGATTCTGCATTCACAGCAATTGTTGAAGGAATCGGGTATTTTGAAAGCTATGGCTATAATGTAGGTACTTTAATTAATAACCTGAATTTCTACAGCGAAATAAAAAACACCAACAGCACCAGCAACCAGACAGATACATTTACCTGTAGAAATACACCGGTACGTTTATTTGTAAAAATTGCCCAGCCGGCCACATCCATTCACTGGAAGCTGAGCCAGGTGCCCGGCATTTTTCCAAATGCTGATTCTATCATAAACAACCCTGTTCCCGTAGCCACACAACTAATCAATGGCCGTACTTATTATACATACTCACTGCAACAGGATTTCACTTTATCCAATTACGGTACTTTTTATTTGCCTGTTGTTTATTCATCTGCCGTAATTCAAAATTGCAGCCAGGTTGATTCAGCCTCAGTAAAAATTGTTGTAAAGCCCGGGCCAGTTGCCAACTTTACGATATCAGCACTTAACTGTTTAAAGGATACCATTCATTTTACGGGCACGTCAAATACTACAGGGTTTAACATTGTAAATTATCTATGGAATTTTGATGACGCTACTACACAAACAACCGTAAACGCAAATAAACTGTTTGCAACCCCGGGTGTTCAAAATGTCCGTTACCGTATTTATCCTGACAATGGATGTGCCCCCGGCGATACCACCAAAACATTTACGATCTTGCCAAGCCCAACGGCTATTATTGGCGCCAGCACGCCCATCTGTGCATCCGATTCGGTTCTGATTACAGATACATCAACCATTTCATCCGGTACCATCAGCAGCTGGCGATATGATTTTGGCGATGCCACTATATTAGTTCGAAACACCAATACTCCGTTCTATCACACGTATACTTTGCCGGGTACTTATATTATCAAACTGGTAACTACCTCAAACAATGGCTGTATCAGTGATACGGGTTACCGTTCTGTAACGGTATTTGCAAAACCAATTGCCTTATTTGGTATTACAAATACTATCTGCAAAGGGGATTCAATTTATATTACGGATACCTCTTCTATTGTTGCAGGCTCCATAGCAAGCTGGCACTACAATTTTGGCGATGGCAATACTTTAATCAGGACAACAAATACTCCGTTCTACCATCCATATAATCTGGCAGGGAATTTTGTTATCTCACTGGTTACTGTTTCCGATATGGGCTGCGTGAGTGATACTTTCAGAAGAACTGTCACTGTTAATGACAGGCCCCGTTCTGATTTTTCGGTTTCTGCGCTCAACTGTTTAAAAGATACAGTATATTTTAATCACATTCCTCCCCCCGGCACCTTTAACATCACGGGGTATCTATGGAATTTTGATGATGCCACCACACAAACAACCATCGATGCCAGGAAGAAATTTGTAACTGCCGGAATACAAAATATACGTTATCGCATTTTTACCGCGGAGGGCTGCACAGGCGATACGACAAAGAGCATAACCTTGTTTGAAAGCCCCATAGCAAGGCTGGGCGCAACATCTGCGGTTTGTGCCGATTCAGTATTGATAACAGATACATCATCGATTGCAGCTGGCTCCATTGCCAACTGGGAATATCATTTTGGAGATGGCAATACGTTGATAAGAACAACGAATACGCCGTTCTATCACAGGTATGTTTTGCCTGGCACTTACACAATATCGCTTGTAACAACTTCCAATACAGGTTGTAAAAGCGATACATCAAGGCAAATAGTTTCAGTTACTGCAAAGCCTAAGTCAGATTTTTTGGTTAGTGCAATCAATTGTCTAAGAGACACTGTTTACTTTACCCACATAGCACCACCCGGTACTTTTAATATCACCGGCTATCTCTGGAGTTTTGATGATGCCACCACACAAACAACCATTGATGCCAAAAAGAAATTTGCAACTGCCGGAATACAAAATATACGCTACCGCATTTTCACTGCAGAAGGTTGTATTGGTGATACTACCAAGACCATCACCATTTCACCCGACCCGGTTGCAGTAATTGGCTTAGCCCCCTCGGGTTGTACCAATGATCCCGTACAGGTATCGGATGCATCTTCCATCAGCACCGGAACCATTGCCAGCTGGCACTATGATTTTGGTGATGGCAACACGTTGGTAAGATCTGTAAATACCCCTTTCACACATACCTATACTGTGGCAGGCACATACCAGGTTTCGTTGATCACTTTCTCAGCACTGGGTTGCAAAAGCGATACCGTCAGAAAAACAATTGTCATTACCGATAAGCCGGCAGCAACGTTTACATTTAGCGGTACCCCATGCATGGGCAACAGTATTACCTTTACTTCAAGCTATACAACTACTGCCGGCACCACCTGGTACTGGGATTTTGGGGATGGGCAAACCATCAGTACAACGGCCGGTAATACCATCACCCATACTTATACAGCAGCACAAACAAATATCCTTGTTAAGCATGTGATCATTATTGCCGGTTCTATCTGTGCAGCAGATACCAGTTTCAAAACCATACCAGCTATTTATCAAAACCCCGTGGCTTCATTCAGTATTGTAAAAGATACTGCCTGCGAAAACATTCCACTCCGGTTTTTATCTGCAGCAACAGGCGTAAACATATGGAACTGGAATTTTGGAAACGGCACGGGTACCGCTGCCCCACCCTTTACAAGGTCTTACAGTACAGCAGGCTCATATACCGTAACCTTGATTGTTACCGACATTAATAATTGTATTTCTATCCCGGCATCAGACATATTGGTAATTCATCCAATTCCGTTAGTGAATGCCGGGCCTGATAAGATCATTAATTTTGGCGGATCGGTTTTATTGGCAGCTTCTGTAACTCCCGCAGCAGCTTACACTTATTTATGGACACCCTCAACCAGGCTGAATGCAACAAATATTTTACAGCCAATTGCATCGCCGCAATCAAATACAACATACCTGTTACAGGCCGAAGACGTAAATTCGCATTGCAGGTCATCCGATGCTGTTTTTGTAAAAGTTATTACGGAAGTATATATACCAAATTCATTTACCCCCAATGGCGATAACAGGAATGATAAATGGAATATTCCGGCACTGTCACAATACCCCGATGCGGTTGTAACCATATTCAACCGCTATGGGCAGAAAATTTATGAAACAAAGAATTATTTCAATAACCCATGGGACGGAACTTTTAAAGGAACACAACAACCAAACGGCACCTATGTATATTACATTAAACTCAACGATAAAAGACAACAGGAATTCCAGGGTGTTGTTACCATAATAAGATAACATTTATGCAACCCAGTATATTACTTGCCGATGATCACAGTATGATAAGAAAAGGGTTAAAGCTGCACATGCAGCTTACCCTTGGCTATTCTGATATACATGAGGTGGCTACCTGCAATGACCTGATGAAGGAACTGGTAAAAAAGAAATACACACACCTGATTTTGGATATCATACTTTCCGACGGAAGCACACTGGAAGTAATACCAAACATACGCAGGGTTTATCCCGGCTTACATATTCTTGTATTCTCTATGCAGCCAAAGGATATTTACGGCGAGGCACTTAAGCAGTACGGAATAAATCATTACATGTCTAAATCTGTTGGGGAAGAAGAGATGATCGATATCCTGGAGAAATTTATGCATAACCAGGAACCTGTAATACGGCCAGGTATTAAACACAAGGATAATCCTTTTACAGCACTGGCTCCCCGTGAACTGGAAATACTCCACTACATACTCAAAGGGATCGGTACCAAAGAAATTGCCGATACGCTGAACCTGAAGATGAATACCATCTCCACTATCAAGAACCGCATTTTTGAAAAAACAACAGCGGGAAATATCAAAGAGCTGATGGAACTGGCCACCCTTTACAATGTGAATTATTGAGCAGGATGCAGTAACTTGGTTATTGCAAAATCGTATGCCAAAACTTCTGGTCTTTGTTGCCTGTTTACTATACATCACTGCCCCGGTGACGGCCCAGCCTGCTATAAATGCACATATCCAGCAATACACTACCGATAACGGATTGCCCTCAAACGGCATCAAAGGGTTGCAGTGGGATGAAAAGAATGAATTTTTATGGATGGCTACCGAGGCAGGTATCGTGCGTTTCAACGGGGTTGATTTCAAATCGTACAGCAAGGAGAACATGCCCGGGATCGCATCGGAACGGATGCTGTTCCTGGTACAGAACAATGCCGGAAGAATTTATACATCCGATCAGCCCGGCAATATTTTCTTCATTGATAAGAGCAGGCCGGTACTCTGGAAAAGATCAGCCTCTAACAACGCCATCAACCCGTATATCAACCATTATTACCTGGTGGGTGTATCGGATACTTTTTTTAAAAAAAATGCCGGCATCCTGAAACCCACCGGGTTTTCATCAGGCTTCAGTAAAATAGTTCCCATCAGCGATACCGCCTGCTTCATCCTTAGCCAGGGTAACCTGTTTTATTTCTCGATCAGTTTAAAAGATCCCGTCACCCAGTCTTATGAGAAAGGAAATGTCACCAGTATTTTTAAGATCAACGGCAGCTATTTTCTGATCAACAATAAAAAGGAGATATTCCTGATCAACATAAAAGAACAAACCCTGTCACCGGTTTCCTTTTCGGGCAACGGTAATAACCTGTTAAAGCCTTTTACCAACAGCAACACATTATTCTGGCAAACAGGAATGAAGAACCCGGTGTTGATCGAAGGAGAAAAAGCATGGCTCTTAACTTACGACGGAAGCGCAATAACGGCGAAACTGATTTCAACAGGCATTCCTTCGGATTCTTATATCAAATCGGTGCAGTACAGCGAAAAGAATAATTTACTTTTTATCGGAACTGAATCCAAAGGGCTTATCGTTATAAACCAGAACAGGGTGGAGTCTAAAAAAAGAAATAATGCCAGCTCCAAAAACCGTAATTCGTATTATTCACAGATCGAACTTGAAGATGGCAATATACTTACGAATGAAAGCGATATTATCGGAGATCATTTCACCAGTGAAAGTAATTTACCAATAAAAGGAAAATTCTCTTTCAATATTTCCCATACCGGCGAAAACTCATTATGGTACACACAGACCAATAAAGATATTGGCTATAACTGTCTTTATGAATACAACAAGGCCACCGGGCAAACAAAAGCATATCCAAAAATAAAATGGGGAGATATTGTAACCGAATCAGGAGGTAATATATATATTGTCAATCCCAGGGGCATTGGCATACTCCAGGGAGACAGCCTCCTGTTTCTTTGTGAATATCCAAAGAACCTGGTTGGTACGGTAACTTTTGATTTTACAGAGATAAGTCCCGGCATACTGGCCGTAGCTACCTGTTCCGGCTTATTGCGGTTTAATACAACTACGCATAAACTGGATACTATTTTCAGTAAAGAAAATATCTGCGTACGCAGCATCTGGAAATATAAAGACTATGTTTTTTTCGGCACCTACGGTTCGGGCTTTTATATCTATAAGAACGGGGTGATCAAATCCATGCCACTTGATAAGAACCGGTATTTATTATATCCGCATTGTTTTGTGCCGGATGAGGAAGGCTATTGCTGGATCAGTACCAACCGGGGATTGTTCAAATCCAGTTTATCGGAACTTATTGATGCGTTTGAACACAACAGCCCGTCTGTTTATTATCATTACTTCGGTAAGAAGGACGGCATGGAAATGACAGAACTGAATGGTGGCTGTACACCTTGTGCATTGCGCTTAAGAGATAAAACAATTTCCTTCCCTACCATGGACGGGCTGCTTTGGGTAAACCCGGCGAAGGCAACGCCCATATTACCCAGCGGTGAAATTTTTATTGATCAGATACTCATTGACAATGAAAAGCTGAATGCCGATTCAATCGCTTTAAAAAAACTACCGCCCCAAACCCAGGAAGTGATCATCGAACTTGGTTTTTCATCCTGGTGCAATAAAGAAAACATTTACATTGATTATCAACTGAACGATACATTGAACTGGAAGCCAGTGAATACAGGAAATGAAGCAGTGATACGGCTTGGCAACCTCAGCTCCGGGAATTATGTACTACGCATACGGAAGCTGAATGGGTTTGGCATAAAC
>Ga0209023_10008168_pt1 | contig 10567 bp, 10 predicted proteins | sample LakOneMetagenome_FD_187468 | JGI IMG/M metagenome (GOLD analysis project Ga0209023, IMG submission 187468) | Freshwater and sediment microbial communities from Lake Erie, Canada (SPAdes) (version 2) | ecosystem: Environmental > Aquatic > Freshwater > Lentic | place: Lake Erie, Canada...
GTCGGTCATGACGACCTTAATTGTATGATAATCCGGGTGAATTTCGGCTTTCATGGCAAATCCTCTGGCGCCGCGCGCCCACAGATCAATGATGTTCGGGACGAATTTGGCGGGTCTATATCGCAGGAATGGCCCCAAAACAAGCTGTGACGTGATTTGCCAGCGCTCTCTCTGGAGCCTATTTGAGGGCCTGCAGACAACCTCCGGCGGCTTAAGATCATGAGTGTAGTGGAACGCGTTGAAGATCCGGCCCTGGCGTCCGCTCCACCTCGTGAGACCAGCACCGGCAAGCGCGCATCGGCGTCCGGTTCCGGTCCTTCGCAGGAAACTCCCGAAGCACCAGCTAAAAAATCCCAAGGCGCAAAACTCCGTCCCTTGCTGGCGCTCGCGCCTTACGTGATGCGTTATCGCGGGCAGGCGATGTTTGCGCTCGTGGCGCTGATCGTGGCGTCTGCGGCGACACTGGTGGTGCCGCTCGCCGTGCGCCGCATGATCGACTTCGGCTTCAGTCCGGAAGGCATCGCGCTCATCAACAGCTACTTTGCCGTGATGATCGCGGTGGTGGCCGTGCTCGCCGGTGCCAGCGCGCTGCGCTATTACCTTGTGATCACATTGGGCGAGCGCATTGTCGCGGACCTGCGCAGCGATGTGTTCAACCATCTCACGTCGCTGTCGCCGTCTTTCTTCGACACCGCCCATAGCGGCGAGCTTGTCTCGCGCCTGACCGCTGACACCACGCAGATCAAGTCCGCGGTCGGTGCATCGGTCTCCATCGCATTACGCAACTTTGTGTTGTTCGTCGGTGCCTCCGCGATGATGGTTGTCACCAGCCCGAAATTGTCTGGCATCGTTCTCGCCGTCATTCCGCTGATCGTGCTGCCGCTGGTCGCGTTCGGGCGCCGCGTACAGAAACTCTCGCGCGGCGCGCAGGATACGTTGGCCAACGCATCCGCTTACGCCTCCGAACTGATCGGTGCGATGCGCACGCTGCAAGCTTTCACCAACGAGCCGCTCGCAAAGGCGCGGTTCGGCGGCGAGGTCGAGCGCGCCTATCAGGCCGCGCGCAACTCCATCGGCGCGCGTTCGCTTCTGACCGCCGTTGCCATCTTTCTGGTGTTTTCAAGTGTCGTCGCCATCCTCTGGATCGGCTCGCACGATGTGCTGGTGCACGAGATCAGCCCAGGTCGCCTCGGCCAGTTCATCCTGTATGCGGCGTTCGCGGCGGGTGCGCTCGGCCAGTTGAGCGAAGTCTGGGGCGAAATCTCGCAAGCCTCGGGCGCTTCAGAGCGTTTGTTTGAAATTCTCCGGCTCAAACCGGAAATCGCAGCGCCGGCACATCCTCTTGCCCTGCCGGTGCCGCCGCATGGCGACGTGAGCTTCCACAATGTGCGGTTTGCCTATCCGACAAGGCCCGAGCACATCGCGGTGGATGGCGTGTCGTTCTCGGTAAAGGCGGGCGAGAAAGTTGCTGTGGTCGGTCCGTCTGGCGCGGGCAAAAGCACGCTGTTTCATCTGCTGCTGCGTTTCTACGATCCGGATAGCGGCGTGATTGCCGTCGACGGCGTGCGGGTGCGCGAGGCCGACCCATCCGATGTGCGGGCGCGCATCGCGCTGGTGCCGCAGGACTCGGCGGTATTCGCTACCAGCGCGCGCGAAAATATCCGCTTTGGCCGTCCCAATGCGAGCGATGCCGAAGTCGCGCGCGCCGCCGATCTGGCGCATGCGACTGAATTTATTTCACGCCTGCCGCTCGGCTTCGATACGCAACTCGGCGAGCGCGGCGTCACGCTGTCCGGCGGCCAGCGCCAGCGCATTTCAATTGCGCGAGCCATCCTGCGCGATGCGCCGCTGTTGCTACTGGATGAAGCGACATCCTCGCTCGATGCCGAAAGCGAGACACTGGTGCAGACCGCACTGGAAGAGCTGATGAAGCATCGCACCACGCTGGTGATCGCGCATCGTCTTGCCACCGTGCTGTCGTGTGATCGGATTCTGGTGATGGAGAAAGGCCGCATCGTGGAGCAGGGGACTCATGCTTCGCTGGTGGCGGCGAACGGTCTCTATGCGCGGCTGGCGCGGTTGCAGTTCGAGGGCGTGTAACGCTTTAAGGCTTCCACGCCATACCGTTGACCTTGCGCCCCGATGCTGGATTCACATCGTCATGGGTGTAGGTGAACCCATTGCGCTCATAGAAGCGGATAGCGCGGGCGTTGTCCGCATTGACCAGAAGCGTGATGCCGCTTGGTGATAGAGCTTTTGCTTCGGCCACCAACGCGTCTCCAAGCTCTGATCCCCACGCATTTGGCGCGACGACGAGTTGGTCCAGATATCCCTGAGCATCGATAGTGACGAAGCCGGTCATCACGCCGTTCTGCTCGGCGACGACAATCTGTGTGGCGGGAACGAGTTCATCGCGCCAGCGCGCGCGCCATCCGTCCAGTCGCTCCGCGAAATCGATCGACGGATAGGCTTGGCTCCACGTGCGAAACCACAGGTCGATGGCGGCATCTTCGTCGCCAGCAACATAGGGCCGCAGCGTGAACGCACTCATCGTTCGGTGAGCTTCAGTTCGATGCGGCGGTTGCGCTTGTAGGCTTCTTCGGTCTTCTCCGAATCGAGCGGTTGGAATTCCGCGAAGCCCGCGGCGACGAGGCGTTGTGCGGGCACGCCGAGCGAGACGAGATACTGCACGACGGAAATCGCGCGTGCGGATGATAGCTCCCAGTTCGACTTGAATTGCGGGCTGTTGATCGGTCGCACATCAGTGTGACCGTCCACGCGCAAGACCCATGCGATCTCCGGCGGAATCTGCTTGTCGAGATCGGTCAGCGCGGTGGCGAGCTTGTCGAGTTCGGCGCGGCCTTCCGGCAGCAACAGCGCCTGTCCGGTGTCAAAGAACACTTCCGACTGGAACACGAAGCGGTCGCCGACAATGCGTACATCAGGCCGGTTGCCGAGAATGGTCCGCAGCCGTCCGAAAAATTCCGAGCGGTAGCGCGACAGCTCCTGCACGCGCTGCGCCAGCGCCACGTTCAACCGCTGGCCGAGATCGGCGATCTTGCCCTGAAATTCCTTGTCGCGTTTCTCGGAGGCGTCGAGCGCTTCTTCGAGCGCGGCCAGTTGTCGCCGCAGCGCGCTGATCTGCTGGTTCAACACCTCGATCTGCGCCAGCGCGCGTGCTGACACCTGTTTCTCGGAATCCAGCGCCTTGCCGAGTTCAGTGGCGCGGCCCTGCGCGCTGGCACCTGCGCCCGCAAGACCGTCATACAACCCCTTCACGCGGTCGCGCTCGGATTCGGCGGAGGCAAGTCCGGCGCGCATTTGCGAGAGCTGATCGTCGAGATTCAGCTTGCCGAGTTTTTCAAGCGACAGCAGGTCGTTGAGCTGCGCGATCTGCGCATTCAGCCGCTCGAGCGCCTTGTCCTTGCCGGTGACTTCCTGCGACAGGAAGAATTGCACGACCAAAAATACGGACAGCAAGAATACAATCGCGAGCACCAGCGTCGACAGCGCGTCGACGAAGCCCGGCCAATAATTGAAACCGCTATCGTTACGGCGTGACCTAGAAAGCGCCATGCCTCATCCTCCGCTTCAATTGTTCTCTTTCGTTATTTCGGGCTGACGCGCGATGCGCTCGAGGATGTTCTTGATCTCGCGGTTCTGCTCGCCTTGTCCATCGGCCCATTCGCGGATCAATTGCTGCTCCGAGCGCATGTGATGGACGAGGCCTTGAATCGCTTCAGCGAGATTGGCCATCGCGGTGGTGGCGGTGCGGTTCGATCCCATTTCTTCGACGGCCACGCGCAGCCGATCCAGAACCGGATTCATATCCGCCGATCCGGATGCCGCGAGAGCGCCGTCACCGGCATATTCCTGCACGGTTTCGGCAAGCCAGTCTTCGAGGTCGGTGTAAAAGCGGTTTTGTGCCTGGCTCGATTGCAGATCGAGAAAGCCGAGGACCAGCGACCCGGCGAGGCCGAAGAGCGATGATGAAAACGAAATGCCCATGCCGCTGAGCGGGGCGGCGAGACCTTCCTTCAATGTGTCGAACACCGCGCCCGCATCGCCGCCGACTTTCAGACCGTCGATGACCTTGCCGACGGAGCCAACGGTTTCGATGAGGCCCCAGAACGTGCCGAGCAGGCCGAGGAACACCAGCAGCCCGGTCATGTAGCGTGACAGGTCGCGCGCCTCGTCCAGACGGGTAGCGATGGAGTCCAGCAGATGCCGCATGGTCTGCTGCGAGATGCTCATGCGCCCGGAGCGGTGGCTCAGCATCGCTGCCATCGGCGCCAGCAGGACGGGGCGCCGGTCCACTGCGAGCCCCGGATCGGAAATGCGGAAACTGTTGACCCACGAAATTTCCGGATAAAGCCGGATCACCTGACGGAATGCGAGGATGATACCGATGAGAAGAACGCCGGCGATCAGCGCGTTGAGGCCGGGATTGGCCAGAAACGCCGCCCAGATCTGTTTGTAGAGCACCACGAGCAGCAGGCTGCACAGGATCAGAAACACCAGCATCCGGACCAAAAAGATGCGCGGCGCTGACAGTTTTGTGACGCTGAGGTCGGCCGCAGTGCCGGGAGTGGAATTTTTTGCCATGGCGGATTTTGAGTCCTTGTCCGTGCAACGTGTCGGTCATCAATATGGCAACAGCAGGGGCGGGAGAAAAGCCACAAGGCGATGAGGCCCATGCGGAACTTCGCGTGAAACCCGGGCTTCATATGGAGCGTATTTGTCGTAACGAACAGGGATACGAGCAGAATGGGCGTTTGGTTTTTTCTGGGCGGGCTGGTCGCGATGGCGATTGCGCTCTCTATCCTGATGGCAGGTGCCTGGGTGGTGCAGCAGCGCACTGGCAATTCCGGGTGGGTCGATACCATCTGGACGTTTTCGCTCGGGCTGGTTGGCGCGGGTGGCGCTCTATGGCCGGTCGCCGGGCAGGCCATCACGTCACGGCAATGGCTGGTGGCAGCGCTTGTGGTGATCTGGTCGCTGCGCCTCGGGTCGCACATCGCAATTCGCACTGCGGGCATTACCGACGATCCGCGCTATGCAGCGTTCGCTAAGGAATGGGGCGTCAATTCTCCGCGCAAGATGTTCATCTTTTTGCAGAACCAAGGCTTCGGCTCGATCCCGCTGGTGTTCTCCATTTTCGTTGCGGCGCATTTTCCGTCCGTCGAACTTCGGCTGCAGGATTATCTCGGCGCGCTCATTCTGTTCACCGGCATCGCGGGCGAGGCATTGTCCGACGCGCAGCTCAAATCGTTCCGCACCGATCCGTCCAACAAGGGCAAAGTCTGCGATGTTGGCCTGTGGTCATGGTCGCGGCATCCAAACTATTTCTTCGAGTGGTTCGGCTGGCTGTCTTATCCGGTGATGGCGCTTTCGCTGACTTACGGCTGGGGATGGTTTGCCTTGCTCGGCCCCGTCTTCATGTATTGGATACTGGTGCATGTGACCGGCATTCCACCACTGGAAGATCAGATGCTGCGCTCGCGCGGCGACGCCTATCGCGCGTATCAGGCGCGCACCAGCAAGTTTTTTCCGTTACCGCAATAGATTGAGCCGATTGCATGAGTCTGATTTCACGCATTATCGATACGGCCGAACGCGCGCCGCTCCCTGACGTCATGATCCGCGCGGGTATCACCGCGCTGTGTTCGCGTACCGCGACCCGGCTTGCGGAAGGCAACGCGGAAACCGACGCGGCCTTCGCGCGCGACATGGCGGCGCGCGCCATCGCCGAACATACGGCGGATGCCAATGCGCAGCACTACGAAGTGCCTGCCGCGTTCTTCGCCAAAGCGCTCGGTCCGAACCGGAAATACTCGTCTTGCTTCTACAACAATGCGAATTCGACATTGCAAGAAGCGGAAGAGGAAGCGCTGCGCCAGACCGTGGATCATGCCGATCTGAAGGATGGTCAGGCCATTCTTGAACTCGGCTGCGGCTGGGGTTCGCTGTCGCTTTGGATGGCGCGTCAGTTTCCGAAGTCACAGATCGTTGCGGTATCGAATTCGAATTCGCAGCGGCAACATATCGAGCACGAAGCGCGCAACCGCAGCCTGACCAATCTCAAAATCATCACCTGCGACATGAACGTGTTCGATCCGAAGAACACGTTTGACCGCATCGTCTCGGTGGAAATGTTCGAGCACATGATGAACTGGCGCGAGCTGATGACGCGCGTGCGGTCATGGCTGAAGCCGGGCGGATGTTTCTTCATGCACATCTTCACGCATCGCTCGGGTGCGTATCTGTTCGACCGCGCCGACAAGGAAGACTGGATCGCGCAGCACTTCTTCACCGGCGGCGTGATGCCGAGTCATCACTTGATCCGGCAATATGCCGATCTTTTTGAGGTAGAGAAGGAATGGCGGTGGAGTGGAGTGCACTATCAGCGCACGGCGCTCGACTGGCTGGCGAATTTCGACCGCAACCGCGATGAGATCGCCGCGGTGTTTCAGCCGGTGTATGGCAAGGACACTGCGCTGTGGATGCGGCGCTGGCGCTGGTTCTTTCTCGCGACCGCAGGGCTGTTCGGATATGCCGACGGCACCGAATGGGGCGTCAGCCATTACCGGATGAAACGGGCCTAGAGCGGCTTGAGAAGCTTCACCAGCTCGCGCTGAACGAATTCGTTGCCGCAGACTACATGGCCAGTGGCGAGTGCGGTGTCGCCGCCTTCAATGCCGCTGACGATGCCGCCAGCTTCACGCACCATGATCAGTCCCGCAGCGATGTCCCACTGCTGCAGGTTGCGTTCCCAATAACCGTCAAGACGACCGGCCGCCACGAAAGCGAGATCGAGCGACGCCGCGCCGAAGCGGCGCAGGCCCGCGACGCGGGGTTGCATCTCGGCCATCTCGCGGCGCGACAGTTCGTGATCGCCACGCCCGATATGCGGCAGCCCGCAGGCGATGACGCATTCATTGAGTTGCTTGCGGCCCGCGACGCGCAGGCGCTGGTCGTTGAGGAACGCGCCCTTGCCGCGCTCGGCAATATACAGTTCATCGTTCGCCGGATTGTAGATCACGCCCGCGATGATGGTGCCTTCGCGCTGCAGTCCGATCGAGATTGCGAATTGCGGAATGCCGTGAAGAAAATTGGTGGTGCCGTCGAGCGGATCGACGATCCAGGTGTTTGCCTTGTCGGTGCCTTCGCGCGTGCCGCCTTCTTCGCCGAGAAAGCCATAGCCGGGCCGCGCCTTGGTCAGGTCTTCGTAAAGCATCTGCTCGGCGCGCTTGTCAGCGAGCGACACGAAATTGGCCGGTCCCTTCAGCGACACCTGAAGATTTTCGATCTCGCCAAGATCTCGCTTGAGGCTGCGGCCGGCGCGGCGCGCGGCTTTGACCATGACATTGATGAGCGCTGAATGGAGCATGATTTCGGCTTGATGAGACCCGTCTCGGCAGGGTCGGGATGACGGACAATCGCCCGGATGCTTGGCGTCAAAGCGCAGGCACGTCAAGCCTCAAGGGAGGGCTATTTCGTGCCGAACCACTTCTTGGCGAGGTCTTCGGCCTTTGCCTTTTCGATGGGCGGCAATTGCGCGAACTGTGCGTCGAGATCGGGATCGCCGTTGCCGGCGGTCTTCGCGATCAGGTGCCACTTGAATCCCTGCACCTTGTCAACCGGCGTGCCGAGTCCATCGATGAGCGCGCGCGCCAAACGATTCTGTGCGATCGGGCTGTTCTGCCGTGCTGCGCGGTTGAGAAGCGCGAGCGCGGTGGCAACGTCCTTCGGTGTGCCGTTGCCGTTGAACAATGCGATGGCGTATTCGACCTCGGCATCGAGATTGTCGACCATCGCAGCCGCGCGCATCAGCCGTGCAGCCTCGGAGGGATTTTTCTCTACGCCGCGGCCTTCCTTGTAGAATGTCGCAAGGGCGTATTGCGCTTCCGGGTTGCCCGCATCGGCGGCCTGACGGAACAGTTCAGCGGCGCGCTTCAGATCCTGCGGAAAAATCTGACCTTCGAGATAGAGCAGGCCGAGATTATAGGCGGCCGCAGGTTTGCCGAGCTTGGCGGCTGACGCGAGCAGCCGCGCGCCTTCCTCGCGATTGACCGGCGGAGGACGTCCGCCGATTTTCATCATGCCGAGTGCAAACATCGCTTCGCGATCGCCGCGATCCGCCGCCTGCTTGTACCATTGCGCGGCGTTCACATCGTCGCGCTTGATGCCGAGCGCGTTGGAGTAAAGCTCGCCGAGCAGCGTCATGGATTTGGGATCGCCCTCCTGCGCGCGCTTCATCGCGATGTTGAAGGCCGTGCGGTAGAGGCCCTGCTGATATGCGCCATAAGCGAGGTCGGCGTTCGGATTATCGGGCGCCTGCGGGGCAGGGGCAGTTTTCGTCTGGGTCGCCGGTGCAGGTTTTGCCGTCTCTTTCTTGGGAGAGGGCTTCGGCGCAGGCTTTACTGCAGGTTTTGCTTTAGCCGCCGGGGGAGGCGCTGACTGGATCGGCTCCGGAAACGGATTCGGTCCGGTCTGCGCGGCCGCATCCGCTGCCAACGCAACAACGCACAGGGCCGTTGCAAGACATCTTGCGGGCACAGCAAAGCGCATGTGTCGGCGCGGCGCGGTCATCGCGGGCTCATTCCTCCGTGACCTTCAGCTTACCATGAGTCTCCGCGAAGCCCGCTGCGACAAGCTTGCTCGCCTCGATCAAGGCGGTCTGCGGTCCGCGCGAATCCTGCCAGATGGCGTCGCCCAGCAAAATGAAATCCGCGCCCGCCGAAGCGAACAGTTTTGCTTCGTCCAGTGTCGCGGCGAAGCCGACACAGGGCGGCTCGAACAGTTCGGCCCACCATTGCAACCGCTCATGGATGGCCTCCGGCGATGGCCGTTCGCCGTTCGCGTCGGGCTCGCCGAACAGCACATAGTCCGCGCCCGCTTCGCCTGCCACCATCGCGTCGTGGCGCGTCACGAGCCCGCCGACGCCGACAATGCGATCCGGCTTCAGCGAGGGAAGCGCCTCTTCCATGACGGCAACGCCGGAAAGATTCGCGCCGTCCGCGCCGGAGCGCGCGACTAGCCCATCGTGGCCGTCGAGCAGCAGCGCCGAACCGGCTTTCTGAACGACGGGCGCGAGTGCCTTGGCGCGCTGGATCAGGCTGCGCTCATCACCGGGCGCGAAGCGCAGCAGCACTGCTGCGACATCGGCGGCCTCTAACAGCGCAGGCAGTTGCGACGCAAGTTGTGCGGGGTCGGAGACTGGCGGAGTCGCCAGATAAAGACGAGGAGCCGGACGCTGCGGAACGGGTTTGGTGGCCATGCTGGCGGTCTTGTTCCTGGACTGCGGCCAAAAAAGGGGCGGGATTGACCCGCCCCGGATTTACTACGCGATCTTCGCAGCCAGTTCGCCCTTGGCGTAGCGCTGCGCCATCTGGGCGGTGGTCAGCACTTTCTTGATCTTGCTGGCCTGACCTGCGGTGTTGAATTCCTGCAGCCGCTGCTTGCAGAGCTTGGTCATCGCTTCCATCGCAGGCTTCAGATATTTGCGCGGATCGAATTCGCTCGGGTTCTCGGAGAGAATCTTGCGAATCTGGCCGGTCATCGCCATGCGGTTGTCGGTGTCGATGTTGATCTTGCGCACGCCGTTCTTGATGCCGCGCTGGATCTCGGAAACCGGAACGCCCCAAGTCGGCTTCATCTGGCCGCCGAACTTGTTGATGATGTCCTGCAGATCCTGCGGCACCGAGGACGAGCCGTGCATCACAAGATGCGTGTTAGGCAGCTTGCGGTGAATTTCCTCGATCACGTTCATGGCGAGGATGTCGCCGTCCGGCTTGCGGGTGAACTTGTAAGCGCCGTGCGAGGTGCCCATCGCAATAGCCAGAGCATCGACCTGAGTTTCCTTGACGAACTTCACGGCTTCGTCGGGATTGGTCAGAAGCTGATCGTGCGACAGCTTGCCTTCAAATCCGTGGCCGTCTTCCTTCTCGCCTTCGCCGCTTTCCAGCGAGCCGAGCACGCCGAGTTCGCCTTCGACGGAAATGCCGCCGAGATGCGCCATGTCGGTGACGGTCTTGGTCACGCCGACATTGTAATCCCAGTCGCCCGGCGTTTTGCCGTCGGCTTTCAGCGAGCCGTCCATCATCACGGATGTAAAGCCAGCCTGAATCGCGGTCATGCAGGTGGCGGGTTCGTTGCCGTGATCGAGATGTACGCAAACCGGTATCTGCGGATAGATTTCCGTCACCGCGTCCATCATGTGCTTGAGCATGACGTCATTGGCGTAGGAGCGCGCGCCGCGCGAGGCCTGAATGATGACCGGCGAATCGGTGGAGCCTGCGGCCTCCATGATGGCCAGCGCCTGCTCCATGTTGTTGATGTTGAACGCGGGTACGCCGTAGTCGTTCTCCGCCGCGTGATCCAGCAATTGACGCAACGTGATACGAGCCATGATCGATATTCTCCGCGTTTCAATACGCGCTTAAAGCGCGATGTGTTGGATTTAACGTATTCTCAGAACCTCGACGCCGGGCAAAGGTTTCCCTTCCATCCATTCCAGGAAAGCGCCGCCTGCGGTCGAAACGTAAGTGAAATCGTCGGCCACGCC
>Ga0209023_10008169_pt1 | contig 10566 bp, 7 predicted proteins | sample LakOneMetagenome_FD_187468 | JGI IMG/M metagenome (GOLD analysis project Ga0209023, IMG submission 187468) | Freshwater and sediment microbial communities from Lake Erie, Canada (SPAdes) (version 2) | ecosystem: Environmental > Aquatic > Freshwater > Lentic | place: Lake Erie, Canada | collected...
AGCCGACTTCATCCACGACTTCGCGCAGCGTGACGAAATCGCCGGAGCGTTTCGACATCTTCACCGGCTCGCCGTTGCGCAGCAGCTTCACGAGCTGGACAATCTTCACATCCAGCGTGGCCTTGTCGGCGGTGACCGCCTTGATCGCCGCCTGCACGCGCTTGATGTAGCCGCCATGATCCGCGCCCCACACGTCCACCATGTTGAGGAAGCCGCGGTCGAACTTGGTCTTGTGATAGGCGATGTCGGACGCGAAGTAGGTGTACGAGCCGTCGGACTTCTTCAGCGGACGGTCGACGTCGTCGCCGAACGCGGTGGCGCGGAACAGGGTCTGCTCGCGATCTTCGTAATCCTCAACCGGCGCACCCTTCGGCGGCGGCAGGCGGCCTTCATACACGTCGCCCTTGGCGCGCAGTTCGGCGATGGTCGCGCCGACCCGGTCATTGCCGTTTTCGTTGAGCGAACGCTCCGAGAAGAACACGTCGTGCCGGATGTTGAGCGCGGCGAGATCGCCCTTGATCATCTCCATCATCATGGCGATGGCTTTGGCGCGCACCACCGGAAGCCACTCGGCCTCCGGTTGCTTCGTGAGCTTGTCGCCGTATTCCACAGCAAGCGCCTTGCCGACCGGCACAAGATAATCGCCGGGATAAAGCCCTTCCGGAATTTCGCCGATGGCTTCGCCGAGCGCTTCGCGGTAGCGCAGGAACGCGGAGCGCGCGAGCACATCCACCTGCGCGCCCGCATCGTTGATGTAATATTCCTTGGTGACATCATAGCCCGCGAACGACAGCAGGCTCGCCAGAGCGTCGCCGAACACGGCGCCACGGCAATGGCCGACGTGCATCGGCCCCGTCGGATTGGCGGAGACGTATTCGACATTGACCTTCTCGGCTACGCCAATGGCGCTGCGGCCGTAGCCGTTGCCCTGCTCGAGCACAGAGCGCAGCGCGCCGAACCATGCGGAGGTTTTCAGTGTCAGATTGATGAAGCCGGGACCGGCGATGTCGACCTTCTCGATCAGCGGGTCGGCACGCAGCCTGTCGGCAATCTTGTCGGCGAGATCGCGCGGCTTGGCCTTGGCTTCCTTGGCCAGCACCATCGCAGCGTTGGTCGCCATGTCGCCATGGGCGGCGTCCTTCGGCGGCTCGACCACCACGCGCGACAGGTCGATCCCTTCCGGCAGCGCACCCTCGCGGCCGAGCGCCACGCAGACGGCATGCACGCGCGAAAGCACGTCGGCGAACAGATGCGGGGGCTGCTTGAGCGAAGTCATGAGACGTCCTGTAATCCGCGGAGAATTGGCCTTTTTCAGGCCGCCGCCTAACGCAAATCCGGGGTCGAGTCAAAAAGCCGCCGGTGCTCGATAATGGCGTATCTGTCGGTCATTCCGGCGATGAAATCGCCGATCCGGCGGGCACGCCCGGCCTCTCCGTCCTCACCCTCATGGGGCAGCCATTCGGCGGGCAGATCGCCGGGCGCAGCCTGATAGCGCGCGAAAAGATCGCGTACCACGGCCTCGGCATCCCGCATCACACTCATGACCCGCTCGTGGCGATACATGTGGGTCTTGAGGAAACGCTTGATCATCGCTTCGGCTTTCTCGGCCTCCGCCGAGAAACTAACGAGCGTGCCGTCGTGATTGCGGACATCGACGGCGCTGCCGGGATTGACGGCACTAAGCCGCCGGCGCGTTTCCGAGAACACGTCCTCGATCAGATAGGAGATCAGTTCGCGCACCAGTTCCGCGCCGCGCCGCGTCTCATCGAGAATCGGATAGCGCGCCGTGATCACCGCGTTGATGTCGGCGATCAGCGGAATGGCACCGAGGTCATCGACGGTGAACAGCCCGGCCCGCAAGCCGTCGTCGATGTCATGCGCGTCATAGGCTATGTCGTCGGCGACGGCGGCCACCTGCGCTTCCAGCGAGGCGTAGCTCCACAATTCGAGATCGTGATAAGCGACATAGTCTGAGATCGCGACCGGCACCCCATGCTCGCGATAACGGCCGACAGGCTCGCCGTTGCGGTCGATCAACGGGCCGTTGTGCTTGACGATGCCTTCAAGGGACTCCCATGTCAGGTTGAGGCCATCGAACTGCGGATAGCGATGCTCCAAGAGCGTCACCACGCGCAGGCTCTGCGCGTTATGATCGAACCCGCCATGCGCCCGCAGGCATTCGTCCAGCGCCCGCTCTCCGGCATGGCCGAACGGCGGATGGCCGAGATCGTGGGCCAGCGCCAACGTCTCGGTCAGATCCTCGTCGAGCCCGAGCTGCCGCGCCAGGGCGCGGGCAATCTGCGCGACCTCAAGCGTATGGGTCAGGCGGGTGCGGTAATGATCGCCTTCATGGAACACGAAAACCTGGGTTTTGTGCTTGAGGCGGCGGAACGCGTTGGAATGAATGACCCGGTCGCAATCGCGGCGGAAGGCGCTGCGGCGCAGGCTCGGCGGCTCGTTGAAACGCCTGCCCCGGCTCTGACCGGGATCGGAGCCATAGACCGCAGGAGGGGCAGCCATTCCGACCGACATACGAATTATTCTACTTTCGGTGTTTGATTCTGGCGTTCAGCGCACTTAACTATGCCACACGGGTAGGTTCAAATGCCCGGAATTTCGGAGACTCTTATGACCGCCGTTGCGACCGATACCGCCACCAGCGTCACAATTTCGGAGCGGGCCGCCAAGCGAATCGGCGCCATCCTGAAATCGGAAGGCGACGGCGCGATGCTGCGCATCAGCGTCGAGGGCGGCGGCTGCTCCGGCTTCCAGTACAAGTTCGATGTCGAGCGCGACCGGGCCGACGACGATCTCGTGATCGAGCGTGACAGCGCCGTGGTACTGGTCGATCCCTCCTCCGTGCCGTTCCTCGCGGGATCGGAAGTCGATTTTGTGGACGACTTGATCGGCGCGTCGTTCCGCGTGGTCAATCCGAACGCCACCGCGTCCTGCGGCTGCGGGACCAGCTTCTCGATCTGAATTTATTTCGCGGCAAACAGCCGCTGGGCATTGCCATGCGCGATCTGTTTCGCGACGGCAGGCGGCAATTGTTTCAGCCAGCCGCGATACTCGGCCATGATCGAACCGTAGCTGGCCCAGCGCTCGCTGATCCACGTATCCGACCCGATCAGAAAGCGATCCGGATATTTCTCGAACATCGCGCGCCATTCCGGCGTCAACTGGCCGCCAGCGGTGATGCCGCTGCGATAGGACAATTCACCCCACAGTTGCGGATAGGTCGCCAGCATCGCCGCCACGCGGCTTGGTGCAAGACTGAAACCGGTATGTGCCCAGATGATCTTTGCGCGCCCGTTGTGACGCATCAGGATTTCGACGGCTTCATCGTCGGCATGGGCGTGAAGATAAAGATCGTTGGCAACCGCGAAGTTCACCGCCTTCTTCACCCATTCAGTGTCAGCGGCTTTGCCTGACAGATGAAACTCGCCAATGCCGCGATAGTAGCCGCGCTTGAACTCGTCCTGCACGAGGTCGAAGATCGTCGGATCGTTGAACCATGTCTGGATGTCGGGGCGAATGCGATAGGGCCGGATGAACGGCACGACCCACAGGCCCTCGGCCTTTCCGTCTTTCCTGGCATCCATCAGCACATGGGTGCCGGTGTTGGGACGGCTGGTCGCCAGGATGCCGGTGACACGGTGCTTCTTGAAGAGCGCGAGCACTTCGTCGGGTTCGTAGTGCGGCTTCGGCTCCCAGTTATAATGCAGATGCGCGTCGAAGATTTCGATCGGCTCTTCGGACGCTCGCGCCGGAGCCGCCACCCACAGCGCCACGACAGCCGCGAGCGCAAACCACCACCCTGCCCTCACTCGCTTGATGCTCATACGATTACTCAGCCGCCGCAACGCGCGGAGGCTCGACATCCGGCGTATCCTGCAGTGTCGGATCGAGACGCCGCTTGAGGCGACGGTCGATGCGATCAAGGTAGATGTAGATGACAGGCGTGATGTAAAGCGTCAGCAACTGCGACACGAGAAGACCGCCGACTACAGACACGCCGAGCGGTTGCCGCAGTTCGGCGCCCGCACCCGCGCCGAGCGCAATCGGCAGCGTGCCGAAGATCGCCGCGAACGTGGTCATCATGATGGGACGGAAGCGCAGCAGCGCCGCTTCGCGGATCGCATGTTCGGCGCTGAGGCCATGAGCGCGGCGTTCGATGGCGAAGTCGACCATCATGATCGCGTTCTTCTTGACGATGCCGACCAGCATGACGATGCCGATCATCGCGATCACCGATAGCTCCATCTTGAACAGCATCAGGGTCAGGATCGCGCCGATGCCCGCCGACGGCAGGCCGGAGATGATCGTGATCGGGTGGATGAAGCTCTCGTAGAGAATGCCGAGAATGACGAAGGCCGCGAACACGGCGGCGAGGATCAGCACGCCCTGCCCGCGCAGCGAATCCTGGAACACCTGCGCCGTTCCGGAGAAGCCGGTGGCGATGGTCGCCGGCAGGTTGGAATCCTGTTCGATCTGCGTGATCTGATCGACCGCGTAACCGAGCGACGTGCCGGGCTGGAGGTTGAACGAGATCGTCACCGCAGGCTGCTGGCCTTGGTGGTTGATCTGCAGCGGGCCGACGCTCGGCACCATCTTCGCCACGGCATCGAGCGGAATGGTCTGGTTGTTGGTCGTCTTGACGTACAGCTTCGACAGATCGGACGGATCGACGCGGAACTTCGGCTGCACTTCCAGAATGATCTGATAGTCGTTCGACGGCATGTAGATCGTGCCCACCTGCCGCGCGCCATAGGCATTGAACAACTGGTTGCGGATCTGGTCCGCCGTCACGCCATAGACCGCCGCCTTCTCGCGGTCGATCTCGACCGTGAGCTGCGGGTTCTTGATGTAGAGATCGGTGGTGACATCGAGCAATCCCGGCACCTTGGCGATCCGGTCGCGCATTTCCGGCGCGACGCGATAGAGCGACTCCGTGTCACCGCTCTGCAGCGTGTACTGATACTGGCTCTTGGATGGGCGTCCGCCAATGTTGAGATTCTGGATGCTCTGGAAGAACGCCTGCAGACCCGGCACCTGCAACGACTTCTGCCGCAACCGCCCGATCACTACCTGCGCATTGTCGCGCTCATTCTTCGGCTTCAGGCCGATGAACAGACGGCCGTAGTTCGCGGTCGGATTGGGGCCGCCGGAGCCGACTGTCGAGTTGACAAACTCCACCGCCGGATCGGCGCGCAGAACGTCGGCCAGAATTTTCTGACGATCGCTCATCGCCGCGAACGAGGTATCGGTTGCAGCTTCCGTCGTGCCGCTCAGGAAGCCGGTATCTTCCTGCGGGAAGAATCCCTTCGGCACGATCATATACAGCCAGATCGTGAGACCGAGCGTCGCGAAGGTGACCATCAACATGATCGGCTTGTACGCAAGCACGCGATCGAGCGTCCATTCGTAGCCGCGCAGCCACGCCTCGAATCCCGCCTCAAACCAGCGCAGGATGAAATTGGGCTTGTGATGCGGATCGTGCGCTTTCAGCACGCGGGCGCAGAGCATCGGGGTCAGCGTCAACGACACGAATCCGGACACGATGATCGCCACCGAAATCGTCACCGCGAACTCGCGGAACACGCGTCCCACAATGCCGCCCATCAGCAGCACCGGAATGAACACCGCGATCAGCGAGAAGGTGATCGACAAAATAGTGAAGCCGATCTCGCGCGCGCCTTTCAGCGCCGCTTCATAGGGTTTCATGCCCTGCTCGATATAGCGCATGATATTTTCGAGCATGACGATGGCGTCGTCGACCACGAATCCCACCGACAGCGTCAGCGCCAGCAGCGTCATGTTGTTGATCGAGTAATCGAGCGCGTACATCACCGCGCAGGTGCCGAGCACGGAAATCGGGACTGCCAGCGCCGGAATGAAGGTCGCGGACGCCGAGCGCAGGAACAGGAAGATCACCACGATCACGAGGCCGACGGCGATCAGCAGGGTCTCCTCGACGTCGGTGACGGATTCACGGATCGACACCGAACGGTCGAGGGTGACATCCATGGTCACCGACGGCGGAATCTGCGCCCGGAGCGACGGCAGCTTGGCGCGCACCGCATCGACCACCGCCACCGTGTTGGCGTCGGGCTGCTTCTGGATCGCCAGCACGATGGATCGCGTGCCGTTGAACCAGGTCGCGGCCTTGTCGTTCTCGACGCTGTCATAGATTTTCGCGACTTCGTCCAGCTTGACCGGCGAGCCATTGCGCCATGCGACAACGACCTGACGATAATCGCTGGCCTTGTTGAGCTGCCCCGAAGCCTGAATCGCGATGTCCTGCTTGGGACCGTTGAGCGTTCCCACCGGCGTCGATGAATTGGCGCGCGACACCGCCGTACGGATGTCTTCCAGCGACAATCCGCGCGCTGCGGCAGCCTCGGGATCGGCCTGCACACGCACCGCAAACTTCTGCGGGCCGTAGATCAGCACCTGCGCCACGCCCGGAATCTGCGAGAGCGCCTGCCCGATGGTGATGTCGCCATATTCGTTGACGGTCGAGAGCGGCAGCGTCTCCGAGCTGAGCGAGACGAACAGCACCGGGAAGTCCGCAGGGTTCACCTTGCGGAAGCTCGGCGGGATCAGCATTTCCACCGGCAGGCGGCGCTGCGCGACCGTCAACGCGGTTTGCACGTCAAGCGCGGCGCCGTCGATGTTGCGGTTGAGATCGAACTGGATGGTGATCGAGGTCGTGCCCTGCGATGAGCTCGACGACATCGAGGAGATGCCGGAGACGGTCGAGAGCTGGCGCTCGATCGGGCCCGCCACCGAGGCGGCCATGGTATCGGCGCTCGCGCCCGGCAGCGTCGCTGTGACCTGAATGGTCGGGAAGTCCACCTTGGGAAGCGCGGACACCGGCAACAGCCGGAATCCGAATACGCCGAATGCGATGATCGACGCCGTCATCAGCGTCGTCATTACCGGTCTGCGGATGCAAAGCTCCGAGAGATTCATGAGTTAGGCTCCGGCCTTACGACCGCGCGGCTCGACAGGCGAGCCGTTGGACAGAAGCAACTGTCCGTCAACGACAACATCCTCCCCGCCTTGCAGACCGCTTTCGAGCACCGAAAGACCCTGGAACGTTCGGTTGACGGTCACGGGCTGAATCTGCGCCTTTCCGTCCTTGATCATGAAGACGAAGTTGCCGGTCTGGCTTCGCTGGACAGCGACCGACGGCACAACAACCGCGTTTTCGGAGCGAACCGTCAGCGTGGCATTGACGAGGATGCCGGGCCACAGGACTTCGCTCTCGTTGCCCATGATGCCGCGCACGGTCACCATGCCGGTCGTCGGATCGACCGTATTTTCAACCATCGCAATGCCGCCGGTTTCCGACTTGTTGGTGCCGGGAATGGCCGCCATCACCGACGACTGACCGTCCTTCATCGCATCGCGCAGATCGCTCAGCACGCGCTGCGGGATGGTGAAGGTCACATAGACCGGCGCCATCTGGTTGATGGTCGCGAGCGGCGAGGTATCCGCGGGACGAACGAAGTTGCCGACCTTGACGGTAGCTGCGCTGATCCGGCCGCTGATCGGGGCCTTGATAAGCGTGTAGCTCTTCTGAACTTTCAGATTATCCAGAATGGCCTGATCGGCCTGAATGGTCGCTGTTGCCGTATCCGCAGCTGTCTTCGCATTGTCGACATTGACCTGCGTGGTCGCGCCCTTGCCGATCAATTCGTTGAAGCGCCGCATGTCGCGCTCGGCAGAGACAAGTTGCGCTTGCGAGCGCGCGAGATTGCCTTCGGCCTGCGCGATCTGCGCATCGATCTGGCGCGAATCCAGTGTGAACAGGAGATCGTCCTGCTTCACCCGCGCGCCGTCCTCGAAATGAACTTCGACGATTGTGGTCTCAAGCCGCGATTTCAGCGCCACGCTCGAGATCGGCGTCACCATTCCGATGGAATCCACATCGACGGGGACTTGTTTCTTTTCCGCCTTGGCGATTTCCACCGAGACTGCGCGCGCCCGGGGCGGCTGCTTGGCGGGGGCCGCGCCCCCTGTCCACATGTCCCGCGTGGCATAAGCGGCCACGGCAGCCACGCAGAGGCCCGCGATCAGCAAACCGCGCTTCTTGAAGCTAGTTCCCGTCATCGTGTCATTACAGGCACGGGTCCACTCTTGCGGCGGACGGTCCTGTCTCCCTTTCCACTGGTTTTCCAGCGTTATTTGCATCCGGCTTATCACACCCGCCGGGATCGTGGTACGCCACACACATGAAATATCTCACATGTAGCTAACGGAACGGCCCATGCGGATCGCCACCTGGAACGTCAACTCCGTCCGCCAGCGGCTGGACCATCTGCTCGCCTGGCTCAAGGAGCGGTCGCCGGACATCGTCTGCCTGCAGGAGATCAAGTGCGTGGACGAGGCGTTCCCGCGCGAGCCGATCGAGGCGCTTGGCTACAACGTGGTCACCCACGGGCAGAAGACCTTCAACGGCGTCGCCCTGCTGTCAAAGTATCGCTTCGACGAAACCACTCCGCGTTTGGGGGGCGATCCCGAGGACCTGCACGCCCGCTTCCTCGAGGGCGTGGTGTCCTATCCAAGTGGCTCGCTGCGGATCGCGTGCCTCTATCTTCCCAACGGAAACCCGCCGGAGACAGAGAAATATCCATATAAAATCAAATGGATGGAGCGGCTTCTTGACTACACGAAGGAGCGCATGAAGGGCGAGCAGCCATTGGTTCTGGCGGGTGATTTCAACGTCATTCCGGCCAATGGCGACGTCTACAATCCGGCCGCCTGGGCGGGCGACGCGCTGTTCCTGCCCAAAACCCGCGAACGTTTCCGCGCCCTGCTCAACCTCGGCCTGACCGATGCGATCCGCGCGGTGAACGACCAGCCCGGCCAATACACTTTCTGGGATTATCAGGCCGGTGCCTGGCCCAAGAACAACGGCATCCGGATCGACCATCTGTTGCTGTCGCCGCAAGCCAGCGACAGGCTGGTCGATGCCGGCATCGACCGTCATGTCCGGGGATGGGAAAAAGCGTCAGATCACGTTCCTGTGTGGATTGATCTGGATTTCAACTAGGATCGCAGCACAGTTCGCGACGCGAACAGATCAGTCCCGCCGCCCCTGCACCCAGCGCTCGAGCATCTGCAAGGCCATCGCCCGGTCATCGTCGGAGGCCTTGGCCATCGCGGTCTTGTAGCTGTCCTTGATCCAGATCTCATCCGGACCTGCGCTGTCTTGCGCCAGCGTCAGCCACATCAGCCCGCGAGCGGCCTGACGCTGCGAGCCAGTGCCGTTGAACAGCATCTGCCCGAGCAGCGCCTGCGCCTGATGCTGGCCCTTGCGTGCAGCGAGGCCGAGCCAGCGAATGCCGTATCGCGGATCAGCGGGCATTCCGACGCCATCGAGATACATCCGCGCCAGATTGTACTGGGCTTCAGCATTGCCGAAGTAAGATGCCGCGTAAGAGAACATCTCGCGCGCACGCTCGGGATCAGGCTTTACGCGCGAATTCGGGATGCCGGAGACGTAGTAGCGGCCCAGCGCGACGAAGGCGTTGGCGACAATGGCGGCCTGCGGCGCAGACGGCGAGTCTTCCGCATGGGCATTCGCGATCTTGCTGAAATAGTCGTAGGCGCGCAGGTCGTCCTGCGCGACGCCGTCACCCTTGGCGTACATCCGCCCAAGTTTCCACTGCGCAATCGGATGTCCGCCTTCGGCGGCATACTGCAGGGCCGTAAGCGAGGAAGCAGGAGCAGCCTGCGGAATATCGGCAGGCGGAACGGGCTTCTTCATGAGGCCGATGCCGCCGGGAGCGGCGACCATCGGCAGCGCAGCCTCCTGCCCGCTGGGCAGCGTGCCTTCGAAGGCAACAGCCGGAGCCACCGCGAAAATCGCGACCGACAGAGCGGCGGCAAGGCCCAAATTCTTCCTGATGTGTATGCGCTCAGATATCCGCATAGCACACCTTTTCAGCCGCACCGCCGGGATGAGTCACGGCGCCCTTGACCGCCGGACCGACCTGCTGGGCATATTTCCAGAGCACGCCGGAGCCGACGGATGTTTCGCGCGGCGTCCAGGCCTTCTTGCGCTCGGCGAGTTCGGCATCGGTCAGCTTGACGCTGAGCGTGCCGTTGACTGCATCGAGTTCGATGATGTCGCCGTCCTGGATCAAGCCGATCGGGCCGCCGACCGCAGCTTCCGGTCCGACATGACCGACGCAGAACCCGCGCGTGGCTCCCGAGAAACGCCCGTCGGTGATGAGAGCCACCTTGCCGCCCATGCCCTGACCAGTCAGCGCCGCGGTGGTCTGAAGCATTTCGCGCATGCCGGGGCCACCTTTGGGGCCCTCGTAGCGGATCACGATGACGTCGCCTTCCTTGTAGGTCTTGTTGTTCACGGACTCGAACGCGTCTTCTTCGCAATCGAAGCAACGCGCAGGTCCCGTGAACTTCAGCACCGACATTCCAGCGACTTTCACAATCGCGCCGTCCGGCGCGAGATTGCCCTTCATGCCGACAACGCCACCGGTCACGGTGATCGGCTTATCGGCAGAACGCACCACGTCCTGATGAGGATTCCAT
>Ga0209023_10008170_pt1 | contig 10565 bp, 9 predicted proteins | sample LakOneMetagenome_FD_187468 | JGI IMG/M metagenome (GOLD analysis project Ga0209023, IMG submission 187468) | Freshwater and sediment microbial communities from Lake Erie, Canada (SPAdes) (version 2) | ecosystem: Environmental > Aquatic > Freshwater > Lentic | place: Lake Erie, Canada | collected...
GGCGCCTGAATTTTTTTGGCAGGTAACGCATAAAAAAGGCATTGCCATTCCATGTAATATAAATGGTTAGTATAAAATATAAATAAGATGCCGCCAGTTCTATTGCCGTATAAAGGGAATTATTTATTAAACTGAATATGTTTGGAATAGTTATACCCAGCAACATAACAGATGCAACCTTAATGATGCGTTCATTTGGCTTAAACTTATTACTCATAAAAGTTGGTCCTTCGGTCAAAATATCTCTAACTTATGGCGCTTATAAACCGGTTATCGTTGAATACTGCTTATAGTTATAGCCCTGCAAATTTGTGGCTTTTCTCATCTGTTGCGTTGCACAGCTCATTGTTGAAATTGCTGTTCAGCATAAACGAAACTTTGCGAGAATCTCAGCTCATTATTAATTACTTTAACTGAACGGTAAGCAAAGTTTTTTTCCTGTCTTAAAAAAGTTAATTGTTATGAATGGTTGCTCAGTGTTTTGTAATGGCCACTCTGAACACGATATATTTTTCTGATTATTTGCATTGCCGTACCAGACATCTTTTTGCACTGCTAACAGTAGCACTTTTTTTAAATTTGATCCCGTCTTTTCAATTACAGGAATCATGCATTTTGTTTCGAGCGGATGTAAAAATAAATAACAGGTATGTGTTCATATATTCATTTTCATATTGCAGAATTTAATACAAACGTACAAGTGTGCGACGCAAGAAAGGCCGCACAAAGATTGAATGTACGGCTCAAAAAAATGTATTAAAAAACTGGTTTAAACAGACTGATGCTACAAATGAAAAAGCTTCGCAATAACGGCGAAGCTTCCTTGTTATTCTGGTAAAAAATGAGGCTACATATTCTCAATAATGCCGGCAATACCCTGCCCGCCGCCAACACAGGCTGTAACAATGCCATATTTCTTATTCAACCTTTTCATATCCTGCAAAATCTGTACGGTAAGTTTGCAACCAGTGCAACCCAGCGGATGCCCGAGCGCAATGGCACCGCCATTAATATTTACAATATCGGGGTTTAAACCCAGTTCCCTTATTACTGCCAGTGATTGAGATGCGAAAGCCTCGTTCAGTTCAATTAAATCTATCTCATTTAAATTCATACCTGCCTGTTTTAAAACTTTGGGTACAGCAGCCACCGGACCCACACCCATAATACGCGGATGTACACCTGCCACCGCACAATTAACCAGGCGGCCAATGGGTTTTAAGCCCAGTTCAGTCATCATTTTTTCACCCATTACAATCACAAAAGCTGCGCCATCACTGGTTTGCGATGAGTTGCCAGCCGTAACTGTACCACCCAGTGCAAACGCAGGTTTTAGTTTGGCAAGCGCTTCTACACTCGTATCTGCACGCACACCTTCATCGGTATCTACCGTATAATTGCGGGTAGCTTTTTTGCTTTTTTCATTAAGGTAAACCTCTTCTACATTGATGGGTAAAATGCCGCCTTTAAAGTACCCGTTAGAAATGGCATTCATCGCTTTTCTATGAGAATTATAAGCAAATGCATCCTGGTCTTCACGGTTTACATTGAACTCTTTTGAAACGGCTTCCGCAGTTAAACCCATGCTTAAATAATAGTCGGGTTCATCTTTGGCAATGGCGTAAGATGGAACTGTTTTCCAGCCTGTGGTGGGCACAAGGCTCATACTCTCCGTACCGCCGGCAATAATACAATCAGCCATACCTGCGCGGATCTTTGCAGTAGCCATAGCAATACTTTCCAAACCACTTGCACAGTAACGGTTAATGGTTATTCCGGCTACCTCAATACCCAGCGCTTTTGCTGCAATGATGCGCCCAAACTGCAAGCCCTGTTCCGCTTCCGGTACTGCATTACCTACAATTACATCATCTATGCGGTGCGGTTCCAGTTGCGGTACCGATGCCACCAAACCTTTTATCACTTCCACCGCCAGATCATCGGGCCTGTAGAACCGGAAAAAACCTCTTTTGCTTTTCCCCACCGCAGTACGGTAGCCCGAAATAATGTATGCTTCCTGCATAAAATTTGTTTTTGAGAGGCCAAAAATAATAAAAAGTTGTTTATGCAACTAATTGAAAAAAGTTAAGTTATAATGGGCCGGGCTTCCTTTTTACTATTAAACTTTTCTTGCGTCGCACTCTTGTACTTTGGTAACAATATGGAGCAACTGCTAAAAGGTTCACCTATATAAAAGTTCGTGTCTTCATTGGTTCAAACTGCCAAAAAAATCCGCCAGTTCATGGGCTTACAAGTTTGGGGCAAACGTTTACACATAATCAGGCTGTTTGGTTGTAACAACTTGTGAACCCCGTGAACTGGCAGACATAAAGAACTTGCCAACTTGCTCCTTTCCTTCAAATGCAATAGGTTTGCCGCCGTTAAAAACAAAAAAATATGTCGTTAATTGTAGTAGGCACCATGGCTTTTGATGCCATTGAAACACCATTTGGAAAAGTAGATAAAATTATTGGCGGCTCTGCCACCTATGTTGCTTACACTGCCAGCAACTTTATAAAAGATGTAAAACAAGTATCAATCGTTGGTTACGATTTTCCAAAAGAGGAACTAAACGGGCTTGTTGCACGCGGCGTAAATATTGAAGGCGTGGAAATTGTTCCTGATAAAAAATCTTTTTTCTGGAGCGGAAAATATCACCTGGATATGAACACCCGGGATACATTGATAACAGACCTTAATGTACTTGAAGATTTCAATCCTGTAATTCCGGATAGTTACCAGGGAGCAGAGTTTCTAATGCTCGGAAATCTGGTACCGGCTATACAAAAAAAAGTAATTCAGCAATTGAAAACAAGACCTAAACTCATTGTACTTGATACAATGAATTTCTGGATGGAAGTTGCCCTGGACGATTTGAAAGAAGTGCTTACCTTGATTGATGTATTGATGGTAAACGACAGTGAGGCCCGCCAGTTAACCGGCGAATTTTCACTTGTAAAAGCTGCCAATAAAATATTAACAATGGGTCCAAAGTACCTCATTATTAAAAAAGGCGAACATGGTGCATTATTATTTCATGACAGCCAGGTTTTCTTTGCACCGGCGCTTCCTTTAGAAGATGTTTTTGACCCGACGGGCGCAGGCGATACATTTGCCGGGGGCTTTATCGGTCATCTTGCAAAAACGAAAGATATTTCATTTGAGAATATGAAAACAGCTATTATCATTGGCAGTGCTATGGCAAGTTTTTGCGTAGAAAAATTTGGTGCCACACGTTTAAAAGAAATAAATAAAGCCGATATTGATGAACGCCTGGAGGCGTTTGTGCAACTGGTAAATTTTGATATTGCGCTTGTATAGCCTTTTAAACACGAATCAAGATGTTCATCATATTAAACTTCTCCCTGTGAGAAGTTTTTTTATTTTCACCGCCTAAACAAATGCAAGCGATATGAAAAGAAACGAAATGGCTATCATGGGAGCAATCCTGCTTTCTTTAGCTGTAGTGTCATGCAATACATCAGCTAAAACAGAGGAGGCTTCCGGAAAAGAAAAAAAATTTCTTGACCTCACTGCAATGGATTCAACCTTAAAACCGGGAGATAATTTTTTTGAATTTGTAAATGGCGGATGGATAAAAAAAGCAACAATTCCACTAAGTGAATCAGAAATTGGTACATTCCTCGATTTATACAATGGTACACTCGATCACCAGAAATCAATACTGGATGATGTTTCAAAACAAACCAATACAGCCGGCAGTTTAGAACAAAAAGTGGGAGACTTCTATGCTTCAGGAATGGATTCTGCCACCATTGAAAAACTTGGTTATGATCCTGTAAAGCCATACCTGCTTAAAATAGATGCCATTAAAGATGCAGGCGGCATTATGCAGTTTATTGCTGAGCAGCAAACGATGGACAATGGGCTGCTGTTTGGTTTTGGTATAGGCCCTGATGATAAGAACAGCTCCATGAATATTGCCGCTTTTTACCAGGGTGGCCTGGGCTTACCAGACCGTGATTATTATTTTAATACAGATGCTGCAACCAAAACAGTAGTAACGGCATATCAAACATACATTCAGAAGCTGTTTACTTTAACAGGCGATGATTCCATTGCCGCTGCAAAAAAAATGCAGGCGGTATATACACTTGAAAAGCAGTTTGCAACCAGTCACAGAACAAATGTGCAGCTTCGCGACCCTCAAAGCAATTACAATAAAATGTCTGTTGAAGACCTTGATAAAAGCATGCCCGTATTTGGCTGGATTTCTTTGATGAATGCGCTGGGTGTAAAAACAGACTCTGTAAATGTAGCTCAGCCTGCATTTTATGCGAAGCTGAATGAATTACTAAAAACAATACCAGTTGATACCTGGAAAACCTATCTCCGTTTTCATGTGCTGAATAATGCTGCCGGGGCGCTAAGCAGTGCCTTTGTAAACGCCCGTTTCGATTACGTGGGCAAGGCATTGAATGGCCAGCAACAAATAAAAGACCGCTGGAAAAGAATGGTATCAAATACCGATAACAACCTGGGTGATGCATTCGGGCAATTGTATGTAAAAAAATATTTTACCGAAGATGCAAAGAAGCGCATGCTTGAGCTGGTAAACAACCTGCAAACCGCTTTTGAAGCAAGGATAAATAAACTTGACTGGATGAGCGACAGTACCAGGAAAATTGCTGTTGATAAATTACACGCTTTCTTAAAACAAATAGGTTATACAGATAAATGGCGCGACTACAGCAAAGTAACAATTGACAAAAGCAAATATTTCGACAACCTTATTTCCTGTGCCAAAAATGATTATCAATATCAGTTGAGCAAAGTGGGCAAACCTGTGGACAGAACGGAATGGGATATGACGCCCGCAACCATTAATGCAGGTTACTATCCCAACTTTAATAAGATCGTTTTTCCTGCCGGCATTCTCCAGTTTCCTTTCTTCGATCTTGATGCAGATGATGCCATAAACTATGGCGGAATAGGAATGGTAATTGGCCACGAAATGACACATGGTTTTGATGACCAGGGCGCTCAATACGATAAAGAAGGCAACCTTAAAAACTGGTGGAGCAAGGAAGATAATGATAAGTTTAAAACCAAATCAAAAGAGGTAATAGACTTGTATAATTCTTTTACTGTTTTAGATTCTGTGCACATAAATGGCGCATTGACAACCGGCGAAAACATTGCAGATATTGGCGGTATCAATATTGCATACGATGCATTTAAAATGACAAAACAAGGCCAGGATACAACACGCATCGATGGCTATACGCCAGATCAGCGCTTCTTTTTGTCATTTGGTCAAATATGGAGAGACAAAGAGAAAGATGAGTATGTACGCATGCTTATCAACGTAGATCCACATTCGCCGGCCATGTACCGCGTTAACGGCCCGCTTATGAACTTTGCACCTTTTTACACAGCCTTTAATATTAAAGAAGGTGATAAAATGTTTATACCGGAAGACAGGCGTATAAAAATCTGGTAATCAAATTCGCACATATCTTTTAAGAAAAGGCATCAGCAAAACAGTTGGTGCTTTTTTCTTTTTATGGGCCGGGCAGAAGTACATTAATGAAGCTTTACTTGCGTCGCACACTTGTACGTTTGGTAATTGTGGGAGGCAATAAAGGTTGTAGCTTAAACCGATTACAAAGTATAATTCTGTGCAGTTCTGCTAAACGCCGTGGCTCTTTGTGGCCATCAATATTTAATGTGTATAGTTACTATTGCTAATGAATGTAAGTTTACTGTTTGCCAAAGCTTGTGAAAAAAATTTTGGTATAATTCTTTTCGTAGTTACTTTCGCGGCGCAATGAATAAAACAATGAAGCATACAAAACGTACAAAGAAACAGTTCTCAAAAGAGGAAGCTGCGTAACGTTTATGTATGATGCAACATAACTAAAGCCTTCCTCTAAACAGGAAGGTTTTTTTTTTGCACGCCCCATCCCCTGAAGGGGTGTAAGAAAAAAGGCAGGGAGTTACACATTGCTGAAATATATTCTGAACGTACAAGAGTGCGACGCAACAGACGATGATAGTAGTAATATAGGTTGGCTCATAAAATTTTATAACTATAAATATTAAATAACAATTTAAAAATTCATCCCTTTAGGGAGGTTAGGAGGGCATCAAAATGAAAGTAGCAGTAGTTGGCGCAACAGGCCTGGTAGGCACAAAAATGTTGCAGGTTCTGGCCGAAAGAAATTTCCCCGTATCGGAACTTGTTCCGGTAGCTTCAGAAAGATCAGTAGGCAAGGAAGTAGCATTTAAAGGCACCAAATATAAGGTAGTAAGCATGACGGATGCCATAGCTGCAAAGCCAGCCGTAGCCATATTTTCAGCGGGTGGAAGCACATCACTGGAGTGGGCGCCAAAGTTTGCCGAAGCAGGTATTACGGTGATCGATAACAGCAGCGCATGGCGTATGGACCCAACAAAAAAATTAGTGGTGCCGGAAATAAATGCAGATGCCTTAACCGCAGATGATAAAATTATTGCCAACCCAAATTGCTCTACCATTCAAATGGTGGTGGCGCTTAACCCGCTGTATAAAAAATATGGTATCAAAAGAATTGTAGTAAGCACTTATCAAAGTGTTACGGGTACGGGAGTAAAAGCGGTTGACCAGTTAATGAATGAAAGAAAAGGTATTGAGGGCGATATGGCTTACAAATACCCGATTGATTTGAATGTGATTCCGCAGATTGATGTGTTTCTCGATAATGGTTACACCAAAGAAGAAATGAAAATGGTGAAAGAAACCTGCAAGATTATGCGTGATGATACGATCCGCGTAACAGCAACCACAGTTCGTATACCGGTTGTGGGCGGCCACAGTGAAAGTGTGAACGTTGAATTTGAAAATGATTTTGATCTTGATGAAGTAAAAAATATTTTAAGTAACTCACCCGGTGTAATTGTGCAGGATGATCCTGCCAGCCAGCAATACCCCATGCCTTTATGGGCGCATGAAAAAGATGAGGTTTTTGTAGGCAGGCTTCGCCGTGATGAAACACAACCCAATACATTAAATATGTGGATCGTAAGCGACAACCTTCGCAAAGGCGCTGCTACCAATGCTATCCAGATTGCTGAATATTTGATGGGGCAGCATTTACTGGGTTAATATTTTTAAGATTATTTGTAATGTGCCTGATATAACTATCAGGCACATTTTTTATTTTTAAGGAATGAATATTGAAACACTCCGTGAATATTGTTTATCAAAAAAAGCCGTAGAAGAAGGTTTTCCTTTTGGTGAGGATACGCTGGTATTTAAAGCCGCTGGTAAAATATTTTTACTTACCGGGCTCAATAGTAACCCACTACAGTTTAATGTAAAATGCGATCCTGAAAAAGCACTTGAATTAAGAGAGCAGTACAATGCGGTACAGCCCGGTTACCACATGAATAAAAAACACTGGAACACTGTTGTTGATGATGGAAGTTTATCAACTGCTCTAATAAAAGAAATGATTGATGACTCATATGATTTAATTGTACAGTCTCTGCCGAAAAATATCAGAGCCGGTTTTAAATTATAACCAATCAGGGTTTAGATAAACCCGGTAAAAATTACAGCACTTGTGTTACATATATTTTGGTTTTAAAAACCTGCTCCTTTTATGAAAAGAAATTCAATTATCCTGTTTATTACAGTAGCCGCAATTGCAGCCTGCTCCAAGTCCGGTTCAGAAATTACATCTGTTGCAACAGAAGATAAAGCACAACAAACTGATCTTGCTGCTGCCAAAACCATTACTTATCTTATACCCGGAGGAGCGCATTATTGCATACCAAACCCATTAACATTTACCCCGCAAAGTGAATTGAGTTTTAAAGCTGTTTTTGACAGTTCATGCATTTACACAACAGTTGATCCTATTAACCAGTACGACATTAATAAACTCTATGGCTTTTCCGATTGCAACGACCACCACCTGGTAAACAGTGCACGCATTGGCTGGCGCTGGAGCAATGATTCGCTGCGCATTTTTTCTTTTGTACACAATGAAGGCGAAATGCTGATGAATGAAATTACTACTGCTAAAATTGGCAGCATTATAAAATGCCGCATTGCATGTTTGGCAGACAGCTATACGTTTGAAGTAAACGGCAAAATATCATCAGTACCGCGCCATTGTTCAGGGAATTATACACGTTATAAACTGTATCCTTATTTTGGTGGAGATGAAGCTACACCCCATGACATTTCAATAAAAATAGCCGAATTAAAAAACTGATCTGCAGGCACTGATTTTTAAAAGCTGTAAAAGTTTTCCTGATTGTGCAGTAAACTGTTTGGCAATAATAAAGCTGATGAAAATTTGCTGAATGATCCTTCATAAGTAAAGGAGTGCAATGCAACGATGATGCCATGAAAAGATTTGCCGGTATCAACTTAAAGCTGCTGTAGAAGTAAACAGATTGAAAGCCAATAACCTGATTAACCGTTCAATTTTTCGCCTGCAGCCTCCCCGCAATCCATTCTGCAGAAACGGCTGTAAAGCGCTTCGTAAACCGGTACTATTTTACTAATGTCGAAATTCAATGCCTGTTCGTAAGCGCCTTCTTTTAACTGCGCAAGCAGCTCTTCATTATTCAGGAGGTCTATGGCATAGCGGCTCATCGTTTGAACATCACCAAGATCGGCTGTATAGCCTGTTTTGCCGTGGATATTTATTTCGGGCAAACCGCCTGTATTGGTACTTATGACCGGCACCCTCGCAGCCATTGCTTCAAGGGCGGCAAGGCCAAAACTTTCATATTCTGAAGGCAATAAAAACAGGTCTGACACAAGCAGTATCTCTTCTATTTGTTCCTGCTTGCCCACAAAACGTACATCTTCCTGTACGCCCAGTTCTTTTGCCAGTACTTCCATAGGCGACCTCTCGGGGCCATCACCAATCATCAGCAATTTTGCCGGCATTTCCTTTCGTACCCCGGCAAAAATTTTGATCACATCATTCACACGTTTTATCTTTCTGAAGTTGGAGGCATGTACAAGAATTTTTTCGCCTTTTGGTGCAATTACCTGGCGGAATGCATCAATTGGTTTTTTGCTGAAACGTTTTACATCTACAAAATTGTAGATCACTTCAATCTCTTTGGTAATCTTGAAATAGCGGAATGTTTCTTCCCGCAGGTTATTGGAAACGGCAGTAATGGCATCGCTTTCATTGATTGAAAATGTTACCACAGGCTCGTAAGTTTTATCTTTCCCTACAAGTGTTATATCTGTGCCGTGCAGCGTAGTAATGAAAGGAATTCTTCTTCCGCTTTTTTTTACAATCTGCCTTGCCATATAAGCGGCAGATGCATGTGGTATAGCATAGTGCACGTGCAATAAATCAAGATCGTGGTTGTTGATCACATCTACCATTGTACTGGCCAGCGCTATTTCGTAAGGCGGGTAATCAAACAGCGGGTAGGTAGGTACCCGTACTTCGTGATAATAAATATTGGCATTAAAAACATTGAGTCTTACCGGTTGCTGGTAAGTAATAAAGTGAACGCTGTGGCCTTTATCGGCCAGCGCTTTTCCCAGTTCTGTGGCCAATACGCCACTTCCACCAAAAGTAGGATAGCAAACAATCCCTATACGCATGCTGCAAGATTTTTAGAACGGCAAAGTAACAATCATTTTTTCAATGGACTTCGCCTTTCATCCATTCGTAAAAAGAAGCAACATTTAGTTAACTTAATACAGCTTTTTTTGTACCCGGCTGCAACTTGTAATGAGGCTTTTCTTGCGTCGCACCCTTGTACATGAGGTAATTCTGCTGAGCAGGGCAAAATAAAAGTATTCCTAAAAACTCCTGTTCGCTTTAACCCAATCTCTAATGTAGTCAGCAATATCACTCATAGTAGTACCGGGTGCAAACAATTTACCCACGCCCATTTCATTCAAAGCTTTTGTATCATCTTCGGGAATAATGCCGCCGCCTGTAAGCAACACATCGTTCATTTCCTTTTCTTTTAACAGTTGTATTATTTTGGGAAAAACCGTCATGTGTGCACCGCTTAATATGCTGATGCCAATAGCATCCACATCTTCCTGCAATGCTGCATTTACTACCATTTCAGGGGTTTGCCGGAGACCCGTATAAATTACTTCCATACCGGCATCACGCAAAGCTGTGGCAATAACTTTAGCGCCGCGGTCGTGCCCATCAAGCCCAACCTTGGCAACCAATACACGAACCGGTCTTGTTAATTCTCTGCTCATGTAACCGTAATTTATTATCTGTCAAAAGTAATATGATTTAATTTGATAAAGGCAGTGTAACAATTAGTAAGTCTTTTAATATATTTTTCTGCAGCATTAAGCAGAATCATAAACTACAGCCTTTCACAGAACAAGTTTATGTTGGTTTGTGGTTTTGTATTGGTTCAATAAAATTTCCCAATGTACAAGTGTGCGACGCAACCGGGCTTAACAGCAGCAATAAAGCCGGGCTCAAAAAAAAGAAGAAACGATCTGTATAGCACGGGCTGTATTGCATTAATTTTAAAAGTAGTACTTTCAATACTGTCAGCTTAAACTAATATAACCTGCAAATCAAACTGGCATTTACACTGTG
>Ga0209023_10008171_pt1 | contig 10564 bp, 8 predicted proteins | sample LakOneMetagenome_FD_187468 | JGI IMG/M metagenome (GOLD analysis project Ga0209023, IMG submission 187468) | Freshwater and sediment microbial communities from Lake Erie, Canada (SPAdes) (version 2) | ecosystem: Environmental > Aquatic > Freshwater > Lentic | place: Lake Erie, Canada | collected...
GATCTAAGGGGTGGAAGAACCGGTGCTGGCAGGGGGCGTGCTGGCAGCCGTCGATTCTTTCTTGGGGGCGTCGCCAGAGCTGGCGGGCGCTGCCGACTCGGACTTGGAATCCGACTGGGACTCCGTCTTGGCGTCGGCGCCTGGCGCCTTGGCACCACCGCCACTGTTGCCACCCCGAAAGTCCGTGACGTACCAGCCCGAACCCTTGAGCTGAAAGCCCGCAGCCGTCACCTGCTTGGAGAACGCCTCGGCACCGCAGGCAGGGCACACGGAGAGCGGGGTGTCGGAAATTTTTTGCAGCACATCCTTGGCATGGCCGCAGGAGCCGCATTTGTAGGCGTAAATAGGCATGTCAGAGTGTGGAGGGAAAGTGCAAAACCCTCAATTATAGGCGGCGGCATACCCCTACCCTCCAGAGGCGTCGTGCAGGGCGCCTGCGGCAATGCACGCGCCCCTACGCACAGGCTCCGGCGCGCTTTAGTCTGCGCCGACCAGCGGGTGGTGCGGCGAGTGACTGTTGCGGATGCCTTGCGGGGCGAGCGAGCCCACCAGCATGCCCGCCAGCGCCGCCAGCAGCCCGGCCAGTTGCGCCGGGAACACGGCACCCGCCGGCGTGGCCAGGAACAGCAGCCAGGTGCCCAGGCCCAGCCCAATGGCTGCGATGGCGCCCTGCGTGGTGGCGCGCTTCCAGTACAGGCCGAACACCAGGGGCACGAAGGCACCGACCAACGGCACCTGGTAGGCGCCCGACACCAGCTCATAGATGGAGGTGCCCTGCATGTAGATGGCGTAGGCCAGCACGCAGGCGCTGAAGACCAGCGTGGTGATGCGCATGGTGCGCAGGCGCTCCGCATCGGTGCTGTGGGGCTTGAACTGGCGCCAGATGTTTTCGGTGAAGGTCACGCTGGGTGCCAGCAGCGTGGCCGATGCGGTGGACTTGAGCGCCGACAGCAGCGCGCCGAAGAACAGCACCTGCATGATGAACGGCATCTTGGCCATCACCAGCGTGGGCAGTACCTTCTGGGGGTCTTCCTTGAGCAGCGCCGCAGTCTCGCCGGGCATGATGATGAGCGCACTGGCCACGAGGAACATGGGCACGAAGGCGAACAGGATGTAGCAGATGCCACCGATCACCGGGCCGCGCGTGGCGGCCTGGATGTTGTTGGCCGACATCACGCGCTGGAACACGTCCTGCTGCGGGATGGAGCCGAACATCATGGTGATGCCCGCCGCGATGAAGAACACCACGTCGTGGAACTTGGGCTCGGGCAGGAAGCGGAACAGCTCGCGGCTGGACGCGAACTCGATCACCTTGTCGGCCCCGCCGGCCATGTTGCCCGCGAACACCGCGATCACGGCCAGGCCCACCACCAGGATGATCATCTGGATGAAGTCGGTGACCGCCACCGACCACATGCCGCCGAACAGTGTGTACGCCAGGATGGACACCACGCCGATCGCCATGCCCACCGGAATGCTGATGGCGTCGCCCGACAGCAGGTTGAACACCAGCCCCAGCGCCGTGACCTGCGCCGACACCCAGCCCAGGTAGCTCAGCATGATGATGAGCGAGCAGACGACTTCCACCGTGCGGCCATAGCGCTCGCGGTAGTAGTCGCTGATGGTCAGGAGCGTCATGCGGTAGAGCTTGCCCGCAAAGAACAGGCCCACCAGGATCAGGCAGAAGCCCGCGCCGAACGGGTCTTCCACCACGTTGCCCAAACCGCCTTCGATGAACTTGGCCGGAATGCCCAGCACGGTCTCCGACCCGAACCACGTCGCGAACGTGGTGGTGATGATCATGTACAGCGGCAAATGCCGCCCTGCAATGGCAAAGTCAGCGGCGTTGTTCACGCGCCGGGCTGCGAGCAGGCCGATGCCGATGGTGATCAGCAGGTAAACGATAACCAGGGTCAGCAGCACGGCACGCTCCTCAATGTCGCGAAGTGGAAGGTCATAAAACGGGAAAAAGGGGGAAACCGGGAAAGCCGAGAAACGTGGGGACTAGAAAACCCGGAACCTGTACAGCACTTGCAACTGTTGTACCAGCATGAAGAACAGGAAGCCCGTGATGAACCCCACGCCCACGTAGATGATGGCGTGCAGCAGCTTGTTGGTACGCTTTTGCTCGGCCAGCAGCTCCAGGAGTTCGCGCCGGTGGTCCTGCGGCTTGTGGCGCAGGTAGTCGTACACCAGCCGCGGCAGCTCCGGCAGCAGCTTGGCATAGTGCGGCGCCTCGGCGCGCAGTTCGCGCCACAGGCGCTGGGGGCCCATCTGCTCGAGCATCCACTTTTCAAGGAAAGGCTTGGCGGTGCTCCACAGGTCGAGGTTGGGGTCCAGCTCGCGGCCCAGACCCTCGATGTTGAGCAGCGTCTTTTGCAGCAGCACCAACTGCGGCTGGATCTCGACATGGAAACGCCGGGACGTCTGGAACAGGCGCATCAGCACCATGCCCAGCGAGATTTCCTTGAGCGGGCGGTCAAAGTACGGCTCGCACACTGCGCGGATGGCCGACTCGAGGTCGTTGACCCGGGTCTCGGGCGGCACCCAGCCGCTTTCGATGTGCAGCTCGGCCACGCGCTTGTAGTCGCGGCGAAAGAACGCCACGAAGTTCTGCGCCAGGTATTCCTTGTCCGACTCGGTCAGCGTGCCGACGATGCCGAAATCGAGCGAGATGTAGCGGCCGAAGGTGGCAGGGTCCAGGCTGACCTGGATGTTGCCGGGGTGCATGTCGGCGTGGAAGAACCCGTCGCGAAACACCTGGGTGAAGAAGATCGTGACGCCGTCGCGGGCCAGCTTGGGGATGTCCACGCCCGCATCGCGCAGACGGCCGATCTGGCTGATGGGCACGCCGTTCATGCGCTGCATCACCATGACCTCGGCGTGGCAGAAGTCCCAGAAGATCTCGGGGATCAGCACCAGGTCCAGGCCCTGCATGTTGCGGCGCAGCTGGGCGGCATTGGCCGCCTCACGCACCAGGTCCAGCTCGTCGTGGAGGTAGTTGTCGAACTCGGCCACCACCTCGCGGGGCTTGAGGCGCTTGCCGTCGGCCGACAGGCCTTCCACCCAGCCGGCCATCATGCGCATGAGGCCCAGGTCTTTTTCGATCACGGGCAGCATGCCCGGGCGCAGCACCTTGACGGCCACCTCGCGCTCGATGCCGTGGCGGTCGCGCAGCGTGGCGAAGTGCACCTGCGCAATCGATGCACTGGCCACAGGCACGCGGTCGAACGAGGTGAAGACCTCGCCGATCGGGCGGCGGTAGGCGCGCTCGATGGTGGCCACCGCGATATCCGGATCGAAGGGCGGAACGCGGTCCTGCAGCCGGGCCAGCTCGTCGGCCACATCGGGCGGCAGCAGGTCGCGCCGGGTGGACAGCACCTGGCCGAACTTCACAAAAATGGGGCCCAGCTGCTCCAGCGCCTCGCGCAGGCGCTGGCCGCGGGGTGCGTCGAGATTGCGCCCGACCGAGAGCACACGCGACACCGCGCGCAGCCAGGGTTTTTGAAAACTGTCGAGCAACAGGCCGTCCAGGCCGTACCGGAACACCACCCACAGGATGGCGCCCCCCCTCACGAACTGCTTCATGCGCCGGACCGGTCTGGGCCGCTGGCGGGCACGTCGTGCGCGGGCGGCACAGGAGGCACGGGTACTGGCACCACTGCGGCCGCGTCAGACGCCGAGGGCGCCATGCGCGAGCCTACGAACTGGCGCAGCGCCTGGGCTGCCTTGCGCGCCACCTGGGCCACGGTGTGGGCCGGGGCATCGCCAATGACGCGGGCCAGGTCTTCTTCGACATCCCAGCGCACGTGGTCGACCAGCCAGTTGATCTCGGCCGCGAGCTGCACGTCGCCTTCGATGCGGATGGTGGGCTTGTCGCCGCGCAGCGCCGTCTGGGCCAGCGCGAAGGGCGAGGTCTCGGTCACTTCGAGCCGCAGGTCGGGCACCGCGGTCTCGGGCGCCACGTTGAACAGGCCTGCGGGCGTGATCACGAGGGCCATCGAATAGGCGCGCCACTGAACGCGGGCGATGCGGCCCTTTTGGCGCACCAGGCGGTCCATGGCCTCCTTTTCCTGCATCAGCACGTGGTTGAGGAACAGCACCACACGCTGCTGAACCTCATGCACCAGCCATTGCGGGGGTTGCGGGCCGGCCGCGACGCGCTCGAAAAGGCCGTTCAGAAATGGAAAAGGGGACTGTGGTGTTGCCATAGTCCCCGATTATTCCCTGAACTGGGCGAGCCCCCAAGAGGGGCGAAGCCCTTAATTACTGCAGGGCCTGCAATTACTGCAGGGCCTGCACGCCCGCCACCAGCCAGCCGCTGCTGCCGGCCTTGGGCTTGGTCATGTTCCACACTTCGCGGAAGGGGCTCGGGCCTGCCGAGGGCTCTTCGCGGATCATGCCGGAGAACTCGACGCTGGCCATGTAGGCCTCGCCCAGGTCCTCGATGCCCAGCAGCTGGGCTTCGATCATGACCACGTCGGTGTGGTTGGGCTGCACGCCGCGGTGCGCTTCGCGCTCGGTCAGCTGGGTGCGGATCTCATCGAGCATGCTGTCGGTCATCATGGACCGCAGCGTGTTGATGTCCGAGCGGTCCCAGGCGGCCTGCAGCGTGACGAAGTTGCGCTTGGCAGCCGTCAGGAAGCCGTCGGTGTCGAAGTCGGCCGGAACGCCCCAGTTCTGCGAGCCCGACAGGCCTGAGCCGATCACCACGCCCGCACCGCCTTGCTGCGCTGCCCGCGAGGCGTCAAACGCCATGCTGCTGCGCTCCCAGGGGCGAGCGGATGCGTCGTTGCCCACGTTGCTCGGGCTGTACTGCGGGGGCACCTGAGCGGCAGCGGGGGTAGAAGCCCCTGCGCCTGCACCTGCGCCCTGGAAGGCAAACGGCGCGCCACCAGCGGCTGCACCGCCGTTGCTGGCACCGCCACCATTGCGCGCGCGCATCACCATCTTGAAGATCGCGAACGCGGCCACGGCCAGCAGCGCGATCATCAAGATATTGGCAAACCCGGCGCCCATGCCCAGCGAGTGCGCGAGCCATGCCAGGCCCAGACCGGCGGCCAGGCCACCCAGCATGGCGCCCCAAGGCTTCTTGGCCGCCGCAGCGGCAGGTGCCGCGCCCGCTGCAGCCGGCTTGGCTGCCGCTGCGTTGGTCGCGTTCTGCGCCGGCGCGCCAGGCGTTGCGGGCGGCGTGGCCGACTCGCGCTGCGTCACGTTGCCGGACTGCTTGCCCACCGACTTGCCACCGCCCATACGCCGGGCGTCGGCGTCCGCGTGCGCAAACGCCAGCATCGCTACCAACACCACAGACCAAAGTTTCATCATGAGTTCTCCGTCTCCGTTAATCGCTGAGTGAAGCACTCAGCACTTGATTCCAACATGCAAGGCGACGATGCCCCCTGTCATGTTGTGATAGTCCACATGCCCAAAGCCATTTTTTTGCATGAGGCTTTTGAGTTCTTCCTGGCCCGGATGCATGCGGATCGATTCAGCCAGGTACCGGTAACTCGCGTCGTCACCGGCGACCAGCTTGCCCAGCTGGGGCAGCACCTTGAACGAATACCAGTCGTACGCCTTCTCCAGCGGCTTGGCCACCTTGGAGAATTCGAGCACCAGCAGCTTGCCGCCGGGCTTGAGCACGCGGCACATCTCGGCAATCGCCTGGTCCTTGTGCGTCATGTTGCGCAGGCCGAAGGCCACGCTCACCACGTCGAAATGCGCGTCGGGGAACGGCAGCTTCTCGGCATCGCACACCATCGTGGGCAACACCACGCCCGCATTGATGAGGCGGTCGCGCCCCACGCGCAGCATGGCTTCGTTGATGTCGGTGTGCACCACACGGCCGGTGGCGCCCACCTTCTTCGAGAAAGCCAGCGCCAGATCGCCCGTGCCGCCCGCGATGTCCAGCACCTGGCTGCCTTCGCGCAGGTTGGCCACCATCACGGTGTAGGCCTTCCAGGCGCGGTGCAGGCCGGCCGACATCAGGTCGTTCATCACATCGTATTTGGAGGCGACCGAGTCGAACACACCGCGCACACGGCGCGCCTTTTCCTGCTCGTCGACCGACTGAAAACCAAAGTGTGTGGTGCTCATAAGTTTCATGCTAGGCGCGCGAGCGCCAGAGGTACAGCGACAACCCCGCACTGAAATGGGGCTTGTGTCGCAATTAGGACAACGCCATCGAAGAGAAAACAGCCGCTACCGCTTGTCTATATGGCGCCAGCAGCTATTAATTCAATAGCACATCAGTCGACAAGGGCTTGTGCCCAACCTGTCAGTGGCCGCCGCAGGCATGCCCGCCTGCACCACCCTTGGGCGCCATGGGCGCGTCGCGGTCTACGCCGGCTGCGGCCAGGCGCTCGGTGTACTGCGTCCACAGCGCGTCCTGTTGTTGCCCCAGCTCGTAGAGGTAGTCCCAGCTGAAGATGCCGCTGTCGTGGCCATCCGAGAACGTGGGCTTGACCGCGTAGTTGCCCACCGGCTCCAGGTTGACCAGCGCCACCTCGCGCTTGCCGGTCTGCAGCACTTCTTGCCCCGGACCGTGGCCCTGCACTTCGGCCGAGGGCGAGTACACGCGCATCAGCTCGAACGGGATGCGGAATGTGGCGCCGTCAGAAAACCCGACCTCCAGCACCCGCGATGCCTCGTGCACCGTGAGCGCCTGCGGCGTGGGCGCGCCCGCTTTCAAACCTGCCATGGATATCCCCTGTGAGAAAACTGTGGGTGCAATTGTGGGGTGCCGCTGCGGTGCCTTCTGCTGACGGGGTCAACCGCGGCCAGCGCCCATCAGGGCAGTGCGAGCGAGGCCAGGGCCTGTTGCATGGCACCCTCCACCTGCGGCAACAGCGCACGCACTGCATCCTCTTGCTGCGCGGGGCCAGGCCGCTGCACCGCGGCCCACACGGGCGACGGAAAGTGGCTGTCCCATTCGAACCGGGCGATCACATGCCAGTGGAGGTGCGGCACCATGTTGCCCAGCGCTGCGATGTTGACTTTGGTGGGCGCCAGATGCTGGCGCAGCGCCTGCTCCACCCGCGTCACCGCCTCCATGCAGTGGCTGCGCTCGGCGGCCGACAGGTCGGAGAACTCGGCCACGTGCGCGTTCCACACCACGCGGTAGAACGCCGGGAAGCCGGCTTCGTCGGCACGGATCACGCGCAGGTGCACGCCGCGCCAGACCAGCGCACCGCCGTCTTCCGCGCACAGAGGGCAGGCAGTGCCGGTGGCCATCTAGACGAGTACCCGCTCGATGCCGCCGCCATTGGCGCGCTGCACGTACTCGGGCATCCAGTTGTCGCCCAGGATCTCGCGGGCCATCTCGACCACGATGTAGTCGGCTTCGAGCAAGCCGTTCTGCAGATCGTCCTGGTAGCGGTTCAGGCCCTGCAGGCAGCTGGGGCAGCTGGTGAGGATCTTCACGTTGTCCTGGGCGGCCACGGCGCCCGGCCCCGCGCCGGTGGACTTCATGACCTCGCGCAGCTTGGCTTCGCCCTTGCGGATTTCTTCTTCCTTGCGGAAACGCACCTGGGTCGACACGTCGGGCCGCGTCACGCCCAGCGTGCCCGATTCGCCGCAGCAGCGCTCGCTCTTCAAGACCTGCTCGCCCACCAACGCCTTCACGGTCTTCATCGAGTCCTGCAGCTTCATCGGGTTGTGGCAGGGCTCGTGGTACAGGTAGGCGCCCTTGCCCTGCAGCGTGATGCCCTTCTCCAGCAAATACTCGTGGATGTCGATGATGCGGCTGCCCGGGAAGATCTTGCCGAACTCGTACCCCTGCAGCTGGTCGTAGCAGGTGCCGCAGCTGACCACCACGGTCTTGATATCGAGGTAGTTGAGCGTGTTGGCCACGCGGTGGAAGAGCACACGGTTGTCCGTGATCATCTTCTCGGCCTTGTCGAACTGGCCGCTGCCGCGCTGCGGGTAGCCGCAGCACAGGTAGCCCGGCGGCAGCACCGTCTGCACACCCGCATGCCACAGCATGGCCTGGGTGGCCAGGCCGACCTGCGAGAACAAACGCTCGGACCCGCACCCAGGGAAGTAGAACACCGCCTCCGTCTCGGCCGTGGTGGTGGCCGGGTTGCGGATGATGGGCACGTAGTCCTTGTTCTCGATGTCGAGCAGCGCCCGCGCCGTTTTCTTGGGCAGCCCGCCGGGCAGCTTCTTGTTGATGAAGTGGACCACCTGCTCCTTGACCGGCGCAGTGCCCACGGTGGCGGGCGGCTTGGCGGTCTGCTTGCGGCCCACTTTGCGCAGCAGGTCCACGGCCATGCGCTGGGCCTTGAAGCCCACGTCCACCATGGCCGAGCGCATGAACTTGATGGTGTCCGGGTTGGTGGCGTTGAGCATGGTCATCGCCAGCGCATTGCCCGGACGGAAGCTCTTCTTGCCCATCTTGCGCAGCAGGTTGCGCATGTTCATGGTGACGTCGCCGAAGTCGATCTTCACCGGGCAGGGGCTCTCGCACTTGTGGCACACCGTGCAGTGGTCGGCCACGTCCTCGAACTCCTGCCAGTGCTTGATGGACACGCCGCGGCGCGTCTGCTCTTCGTACAGAAAAGCCTCCACCAGCAGCGAGGTGGCCAGGATCTTGTTGCGCGGGCTGTACAGCAGGTTGGCGCGTGGCACGTGGGTGGCACACACCGGCTTGCACTTGCCGCAGCGCAGGCAGTCCTTGACCGAATCGGCAATGGCGCCGATGTCGCTCTGCTGCATGATCAGCGACTCATGCCCCATCAGGCCAAAGCTCGGCGTGTAGGCATTGGTCAGGTCGGCGTGGCGCACTGGGTTTGCAGCAAAATCGGCCCCTGCCGCTTGTCCAGCAAGCGCTGGCAGCTCCTGATTTCGCAGCAGCTTACCCTTGTTGAACCGGCCTTCCGGATCCACCCGCTGCTTGTACTGGGCAAACGGAAGCAGCTCTTCGTCGGTCAGGAATTCGAGCTTGGTGATGCCAATGCCGTGCTCGCCCGAGATCACGCCGTCCAGGCTGCGCGCCAGCACCATGATGCGCTCCACCGCCTCGTGCGCGGTCTGCAGCATCTCGTAGTCGTCGCTGTTGACGGGCAGGTTGGTGTGCACGTTGCCGTCGCCCGCATGCATGTGCAGCGCCACCCAGACGCGGCCCTTCAGCACGCGCTTGTGGATGGCGGTGGCTTCATCCAGGATGGGCTTGAACGCCGCCCCGGTGAAGATGCCTTGCAGCGGCCCGCGCAGCTGGGTCTTCCAGCTGGCGCGCAGCGTGTGGTCCTGCAGCTGCGGGAACAGCACTTCCACATCGTTCAGCCAGCCTTGCCACAGCGTGCGAACCTCCTGCACCAGGGCGATGGCCTGGGCCACGCGCTCTTGCAGCAGCTCGGGCGATGGCACTTCGTCGTCCGCGTCGTGCTTGCCCAGCGGCAGGTTGCCGCGCTCGAAGAACTCGGTCAGCGCATCGCACAGCTTGATCTTGTTGCGCAGGCTCAATTCGATGTTGATGCGCTCGATGCCGTCGGTGTACTCGGCCATGCGCGGCAGCGGGATCACCACGTCTTCGTTGATCTTGAAGGCGTTGGTGTGGCGGCTGATGGCGGCCGTCTTCTTGCGGTCGGCCCAGAACTTCTTGCGCGCGTCGGCGCTGATGGCGATGAAGCCTTCGCCGCTGCGCGAGTTGGCGATGCGCACCACCTCACTGGTCACGCGCGCCACCTCGTCGGCGTTGTCGCCCGCGATGTCTCCGATCAGCACCATCTTGGGCAGGCCGCCATTGCCCTTTTTGCTCTTGGTGGCGTAACCCACGGCCTTCAGGTAGCGGTCGTCCAGGTGTTCCAAGCCGGCCAGCAGCACGCCCGAGCGCTTTTGCTCGGCGAACATGTAGTCCTTGATCTCGACGATGCTGGGCACCGCGTCCTTGGCGTTGCCGAAGAACTCCATGCACACGGTGCGCGTGTGCTCGGGCATGCGGTGGACCACCCAGCGCGCGCTGGTGATCAGGCCGTCGCAGCCCTCTTTCTGGATGCCGGGCAGGCCCGACAGGAACTTGTCCGTCACGTCCTTGCCCAGGCCCTCCTTGCGGAAGGTCTTGCCCGGGATGGCCAGGCGCTCGGTGCGCACGGGCGTCTTGCCGTCGGCCTCGAAGTACTGCAGGTCGAACGTGGCCGTCTCCGCATCATGGATCTTGCCCATGTTGTGGTCCAGGCGGGTCACTTCGAGCCACTGGGCATCGGGCGTCACCATGCGCCAGCTGGCCAGGTTGTCGAGCGCCGTGCCCCACAGCACGGCCTTTTTGCCGCCCGCGTTCATGGCGATGTTGCCGCCGATGCAGCTGGCCTCGGCGCTGGTGGGGTCCACCGCGAAGACAAAGCCCGCGCGCTCGGCCGCGTCGGCCACGCGCTGGGTGACCACGCCGGCTTCGGTCCACACCGTGCCGACTTCGCTGTCCATGCCCGGCAGGCGGCGCATTTCCACCTCGGTCATGGCTTCGAGCTTTTCGGTGTTGATGACCGCGCTCTTCCACGTCAGCGGAATGGCGCCGCCGGTGTAACCGGTGCCGCCCCCGCGCGGGATGATGGTCAGCCCGAGCTCGATGCAG
>Ga0209023_10008172_pt1 | contig 10562 bp, 9 predicted proteins | sample LakOneMetagenome_FD_187468 | JGI IMG/M metagenome (GOLD analysis project Ga0209023, IMG submission 187468) | Freshwater and sediment microbial communities from Lake Erie, Canada (SPAdes) (version 2) | ecosystem: Environmental > Aquatic > Freshwater > Lentic | place: Lake Erie, Canada | collected...
TGCTCGACCCGATCGACGGGACGCGAGCTTACCTGTCAGGGACCCCAACTTGGGGCGTGCTGATTGCCGTTGATGCGGGGCAGGGGCCGGTGCTGGGGGTGATTGACCAACCCTACATCGGCGAGCGCTTCGTGGGCGGTTTCGGGCGCGCGTCGATGGTTGGCCCGCACGGCAGCGCCACCCTCAGGACACGAGCGCCGCGACCCCTGTCCGAAGCGATCTTGTTTTCCACCTTTCCCGAAGTGGGGACCGAGGACGAGCGCACGGGCTTCCAGCGGCTGGCGCAGCAGGTTCGTCTGACGCGCTACGGTACCGATTGCTACGCTTATGCCTTGGTGGCTGCAGGCCAGATAGACCTTGTAGTCGAGGCAGGTTTGCAGACTTACGACGTTCAGGCCCCCATAGCGGTAATCGAGGCGGCCGGGGGGGTGGTGACCGACTGGCGCGGCCGCCCGGCGCACGGCGGTGGGCGCGTGCTGGCCGCGGCGAATGCCGCCATCCATGCCGAGGCGCTTGCGGTGCTGCGCGAAGCGCCAGATGCGTGAGCGGGCGCATTTTCAGGCATCGGCATAAACTCCTCCGCCTTTGACGGGTCGCATGCGCTCGGCTAGGGTCTGGCTGCGCATGATCCGAGTCCTTCCGCTCCCTTCTGTCGGATGCGTGCCTGAACACCGAAGGGGGTGTTTGGACCAAAGGACTGACCATGCAAGATATTCTCATCAAGAACGCCGACGTCGTGGTGATGATGAACGAAGCGCGCGCCGAAGTGGTGCAGGGTGATGTCCTGATCCGCAACGGACAGATAGCCTTGGTGGGACAGAGGTTGGAGGCCCGAGGGGCCGAAGTGGTGCAGGCGGCGGGCTGTGTGGTGACGCCGGGTCTGGTGAACACGCACCATCATCTCTACCAGTCAATGACGCGGGCTGTGCCGGGCGGTCAGGACGCGCTGCTCTTTGGCTGGCTCCGTACGCTCTATCCGATCTGGGGGCGGATGGGGCCAGAGGAAATTCGCGTCTCGGCCCTGACTGGGCTGGCAGAACTGGCACTGTCGGGATGTACGCTGACGTCGGACCACCTCTATCTGTTCCCGAACGGCGCGAGGCTCGACGATACCATCGACGCGGCGCGCGAGATCGGTTTGCGCTTCCACCCGACGCGCGGCGCAATGTCGATTGGCGAAAGCCTTGGCGGCCTGCCTCCCGACGCGCTGGTGGAACCCGAAGAGGCGATCCTTGCCGACATGGTCCGGGTGGTGGACGCGCACCACGACCCACGCGACGGTGCAATGGTCCGCGTCGGACTGGCGCCATGCTCACCCTTCTCCGTCAGCCGCGACCTGATGCGCGACACAGCCCTTCTGGCGCGCGACAAGGGCGTGATGCTGCATACCCACCTTGCCGAGAATGACGAGGACATCGCCTATTCCCTTGCGCAGTTCGGTTGCCGCCCCGGCCAGTATGCCGAAGAGCTTGGCTGGACTGGCGACGATGTATGGCATGCGCATTGCGTAAAGCTTGATAGTTCGGAAATTGAACTTTTTGGCCGGAGTTTGACGGGGGTTTCCCATTGCCCATGTTCGAATTGTAGACTCGGCTCGGGCATTGCCCCAGTTCGCCAGATGCGGGACGCGGGTGTCAAGGTCGGTCTGGGTGTCGATGGGTCTGCCTCAAATGACGCAGGAAATCTGGTGGCGGAAGCGCGCATGGCGATGCTGCTGCAACGTGTCGCCAATGGCGCCGATGCAATGAGCGCGCGTGAGGCGCTCGAGATTGCAACGCTGGGCGGGGCGCGCGTTCTTGGCCGGCCGGACTGCGGCTCGATCGAGCCCGGCAAACGCGCCGACCTCGCCATATGGGACATGCGTGGCATCGAGGCTGCCGGCGCTTGGGACCCGGTGGCGGCGCTGATGCTGTGCGGTCCGACACGTGTGAAAGATCTGTTTGTCGAAGGGCGTCATGTGGTCCGCGATGGTCAGGTTGCCACAATCGACCTGCCCACGTTGATCGAAAGACAGAACCGCCTCGCAAGGCAGTTGGCGCTTTAAGCACTCTTCTTGATCTTCTTTTCAGAAATATCCCGGGGAGCACGAGGGGCAGCGCCCTTCGTCCTTCTCAGATCGCCCGCTTGCCGCCCACCCAGACCGAGCGTGTCGCGCGGTCGTCGCCCATCATGATCGTCGGGAAGATCGCTTCCCAGATATCCTTGGCGCGGGCGGACCGTTGCGCGATGGCTGGGGTCGAGCCGAGGTCGATCACTGTGATGTCTGCCTCCATCCCCGGCACAAGGTTGCCGATGCGGGTCTCGGCGCGGAGCGAACGGGCCGAGCCAACCGTCGCCAGCCACCACAGTTGCGACGGATGCAGGGCGCTGCCGCGCAACTGGCCGATCTCATAGGCTGCGGCCATGGTGCGCAGCATCGAGAACGATGACCCGCCGCCGGTGTCGGTGGCAAGTCCGATGCGGATGCCCTTGGCAATCATCGCGGCAGTCGAAAACAGGCCCGAGCCGATGAAGGTGTTCGAGGTCGGGCAATGCACCAGTGCTGCGCCGGTTTCGCGGATACGGTCGATCTCGCGGTCGGTCAGATAGATCGCGTGGCCAAACAGCGCGCCTTCACCCAGCAGCCCTTGCGCCTCATAGGTGTCGAGATAGTCCCGCGACTGAGGAAAAAGCGATTTGACCCACTCCACTTCGTCGGTCTGCTCGGACAGGTGGGTTTGCATCAGACATTCGGGATGCTCGCGCCAGAGCGCCCCCATCGCCATAAGTTGCTCTGGCGTCGATGTCGGTGAAAAGCGTGGGGTGATGACATAGGACAGCCGGTCCTGACCGTGCCACTTTTCCAAAAGCCGCTTGCTGTCGTCATAGGCGGTCTTGGGCGTGTCGCGCAGGCCGTCGGGGGCATTGCGGTCCATGCAGGTCTTGCCGGCATAGGCGCGCAGGCCGCGGGACTGGGCAGCCTCGAAGAAGGCATCGACGCTTTCAGGGTGGATCGTCGCATAGGAGCAGACGGTGGTAGTGCCATTGGCCAGAGTCAGGTCGAAGTAGCGACCGGCGATCTCGTCGGCATAGGCCTTGTCGGCAAAGCGCATTTCTTCGGGGAAGGTATAGCTGTTCAGCCAGTCGATCAGCCGCTTGCCCCACGAGGCAATCATCGCGGTCTGCGGATAGTGCACATGCGCGTCGATGAAACCTGCCGAGATCAGCCCGTCGCCATAGTCGGTGACGCGCGCCTGTGGGTGGGCATGCCGCAGGTCGTCAGCCTCGCCCACGGCGCGGATCACTCCGCCGTCCACAAGCACGCCGCCCCGTGCCGAATGGCGCGCGGCATCTGGTCCTTCGGCGAAGGGATCGCCGCCGAATGAGAGGGTCTGTCCGATCAGAAGGTCTGCCATGCCGTTCGCTCCATTCCTGCGAAGTGTACTCTAACCCCCTTTTGTGGCGCGGGTAAATTTGCCCGATACCTCTGTTTCTTTGAAACTCCTTCCGCTAAGGTCGCGGCAATCGGAAGGGGGCCTCATGACCGAAACCGACGTTCAGCAAACAGACCGCACCACAGATCGCGACGAAGAGGACTATTCGCTCGATCCGCGAACCGTGGACGCGATTCTGGAGGCTGTTGACGCCGGGGACATGGCCGAAATCGACAGGCTGATGGAGCCGCTGCACGCGGCCGATATCGCCGACCTTTTCGAACAGATCGGTGCGGGCGAGCGGGGACGGCTGGTCGCGCTGTGGTCGCACGGGATCGACGGCGAAATCTTGTCGGAACTCGACGAATCCATCCGCGACGATGTCATCGCGGCGCTGCCGCCTGACGTTCTGCAAGATGCGGTGCGTGAGCTCGATTCCGATGATGTCGTCGATATTGTCGAGGATCTGGAAGAGCCGCAGCAGGAGCTGATCCTTGGCGCGCTGGATGACAGCGAGCGGGCGGCGGTTGAACAGTCGCTGACCTATCCGGAATATTCCGCCGGTCGCCTGATGCAGCGCGAAGTTGTGACCGCGCCAGAACATTGGTCGGTGGGCGAGGCTATCGATTTCCTGCGCAGCGAAACCGAGTTGCCTGACCAGTTCTATCACATGATCCTTGTCGATCCGCGCTGGCATCCGGTTGGCTATGTGACACTGGGCAAGCTGCTGTCGTCCAAGCGCGCGGTGAAGCTGAAGGAAATTCTCGAAGACAGTTTCCGCACCATTTCGGTTCTCGAGGACGAAGGTGACGTGGCCTATGCCTTCAACCAGTACCACTTGATTTCGGCGCCTGTGGTAGACGAGCATGATCGACTGGTCGGCGTGATCACCATCGACGACGCGATGGCAGTTCTGGATGAAGAACACGAGGAGGATATTCTCCACCTTGCCGGTGTCGGCGGCGAAAGCTCGATCTCGGACGGGGCGATTGCAACGGCGCGGCAGCGCATTCCGTGGCTGGTGGTGAACCTGTTCACCGCCTCGATGTCAGCCTTCGTCATCTCGCGCTTTGAAAGTACCATCGCGCAACTCGTCACGCTGGCGGCAGTCATGCCGATTGTGGCCTCGACAGGCGGGATCGCGGGAACGCAGTCGCTTGCGGTGGCGGTCAGGGCGCTGGCAACGCGCGACCTGACGAACTCCAACGCCAAACGTGTGGTGATGCGCGAACTCGGGGCAGGGATCTTGAACGGGCTCGGACTGTCGGTGATCCTTGGCCTTGGCGCCATGGCTGTCTTTGGCCAGCCGATGTTGGGCGTGGTCCTGGGACTGGCGATGATCGTCAACCAGATCGTTGCAGCAATGGGCGGAGTGATGGTACCTTTGGGGCTTGAAAAGCTGGGCCTTGATCCGGCGCTGGCCTCTGGAACCTTCGTAACAACCTTGACCGACGTGATGGGCTACTTGACGTTCCTCGGTCTCGCTACAATGTTGATGTTATGACCCTTTCCGAAGAAAAAGCTGCGGCCCGAAAAGTTGCCTATTCCCGGCGCAAGGATGCATTTGCGCGCCGGACGAGCCACGACACGGCGGGTCTGGAAAAGGCGCTGACCCCACATGCGGGCAAGGTATTGGCCGGCTACATGCCGATGCGGACCGAGATCAACTGCATCCCGGCGATGGCAACGCATTTTGGGGCAGGCGGCCGGGTTGGCGTGCCCGTCATCCTTGGCGCGGGCCAGCCGCTCAAGTTCCGTGAATGGACACCCACCACGCCGATGATCGAGGGTGAATTTGGCGCGCTGATCCCGGAAAGCGGCGACTGGCTGGTGCCAGAAATTCTGGTGGTGCCGCTGCTGGCGTTCGACCGGCGCGGCTTCCGGTTGGGTTATGGCGGCGGTTTTTACGACCGCACGCTGGAACTTCTCAGGGCAATGGGTCCGATCAAGGCGATCGGTTTCGCCTTCGCGGCACAACAGATAGATCGCGTGCCGACCGAGGCGACGGATCAGCCGCTGGACCTGATCGTAACCGAACGCGGCATCGTGCGACCCGACCTTTAGGGCGCGCGCCGACTGGCCTCAGGCTTGTGCCTTGCGGCGGCGGCCAATTCCCATCAGGGCGATCATTCCCGTTCCGACAAGCAGGCCACCTGCAGGCAGCGGCACCAGCGCCGGACCGACACCGTTCAGGGTCACGCTGTCGAGGTCGAAATGGCCGCAGGGCGCATCGCACATGGCAACATTGACGGGATAGAGAAGCTCGATCCGAAACTTGTCGATGGCAGCGAAGGCCGAGCCGAGCGTGAAGGTCTGAAGCGTTCCGGCAATATCGCTGAGGATGAAACTGGCCTGACCGACGACCGCGCCATTCAGAAAGCCGGTGACGGCGATGTTGTCTGAAAGTGGTCCCGGTGGGAACCAGAAGTTGTAGCCCCACGACACAAGGTCGAAACTGGCCGCATCGAAAAGGCCGCCGGTGCTGAAGTCCAGTCCGGTCGCAAGGCCGGTGCCGGAATCATCGATATGGGCATATCCGGGCATGCCTTCATAGGCGACCACGCCGCCAAAGGCTTTGGCCTTGATGCCGTTTTCGCTGTAGCTGAGAAGTTGCGCGCCCTCATCGGGCAGGTTGGCAAATGTCATTGTCGCTGCCGGAGCAGCCGTTGTCGCCAATAACAAGGCAGCAGCCGACAGGATCGACGAGCTTAGGATGGACATGAAAAACCCTCACCAATTACGTATATCGACATTGTCCGTGATCGTGCTGCGGGTCAATCCGTACCTTTGCGGCAAGGGGTTTTTGCGCCTCCGGTTGGCGGAAAACCACCAGAGGTCGGGGGGCTTGCATGTGCCTGACCCGAGCCGTAGGCATTGCGCATGAAAATTCTCTTCCTTGGTGATGTGGTCGGTCGGGCCGGTCGTGATGCGGTGATCAGTCGCTTGCCGCGCCTGCGCGAAGAATGGTCGCTCGATTTCGTCGTGGTGAACGGCGAAAATGCGACGGCGGGTATCGGGATATCGGCAGATCATGCCAAGGCGATCCTCAATGCCGGAGCCGATTGTCTGACGCTCGGAGATCATGCCTTCGACCAGAAGGACATGTTCAGCTTCATCGAGTCGGAGCCGCGGATCATTCGCCCCTTGAACTATGCCAAGACCGCGCCGGGGCGTGGTGCGCGGCTGTTTGATGCGCGGGGTGGGCGCAAGATACTGGTGGCGCAGGTGCTTGGGCAGGTATTCATGAAGCGCCCGTTCGATGATCCGTTCTCGGCCGTCGACGCGGTCTTGCGGAACCATCCGCTTGGCGGCATGGCGCAGGCGATCCTTGTCGATGTTCACGCCGAGGCAACGTCGGAGAAGATGGGGATGGGCCATTGGTGCGATGGCCGCGCCAGCGTTGTTGTTGGCACGCACACGCATGTGCCGACAGGCGACGCGCAGATCCTTTTAGGTGGCACGGCGTTCCAGTCGGATGCGGGCATGTGCGGCGATTACAATTCGGTCATCGGGATGGACAAGCTGGAGCCATTGCGGCGCTTCGTGACTGGCATGGGCAAGGAGCGGTTCACTCCGGCAGAGGGCGACGCGACGCTGGCGGGCTTATATGTCGAAACCGATGACCGCAGCGGCAAGGCCACCAAGGTGCGGATGATCCGGGTTGGCGGCAAACTGCAAGAGTCGCTCCCTTGAACGAGCGCTTGCGCTTTTCCGCGGTGCTCGTGGCGCTTGGCATCGGCTGGGGCTCAACGCAGCCGCTTGGCAAGATCGCCACCTCGACGGGTCACGGGCACTTCGGTCTGATCTTCTGGCAACTGGTGATCGGGGCGCTGGTGTTGGGTGCACTGCTGGCCGTTCAAGGCAAGCGCTTTCCGATCCGCCATGAAACGATCCGGTTTGCCGCTCTGATCGCCGTCATTGGCACGCTGATCCCGAACTCGACATTCTACATTTCTGTGGCGCACCTGCCGTCGGGCATCATGTCGATCCTGATTTCGACAGTGCCGCTGATTTCATTCCCCATCGCTCTGGCGCTGGGTATGGATCGTTTCGATTTTCGCCGCATCGGCGGACTGCTTCTGGGCCTGACCGGGGTGGCGCTGATTGCCATTCCGCAGTCAAGCTTGCCAGACCCGTCGATGGTGGCGTGGCTGCCGGTGGCGATGGTCGGACCAATCTTCTATGCGTGCGAAGCCAACATCGTGGCGCGCTGGGGTACGGCAGGGCTCGACCCGGTGCAGGCAATGTTCGGAGCGTCGGTCGTTGGGGCGATCATGGCGTTTCCGCTGATGATGGCAAGCGGCCAGTGGATCAGTCCTCTGCCGCCCTATGGCAAGGCCGAGCTGGCACTGATTGCGTCGTCAACGATGCATGCCGGGCTTTACACCACCTATGTGTGGCTGGCCTCGCGCGCAGGGGCGGTATTTGCCTCGCAGACCTCCTACATCGTGACCGGCGCAGGTGTTACATGGGCGATGCTGTTGCTGGGCGAACGCTTCAGCCCGTGGATATATGCAGCCATCGCCGTGATGTTTTGTGGCTTGCTGCTGGTGCGGCCGCGGGGGCGGGTTGCCAAAGTCGCTTGATCGACAAGAAACATCTACTTATTCCGTCGTATATCGAAGAATATGCTATCCGGACTGGATGAACGGGAGAAAGTATGCTCGGTTTTGAGATCCCAGAGGCCTATCAGGCGTATGTTGCACTGGGGATAGTTGCAGGGATGTTCGCCCTGTTTCTGAGTGAGAAGCTGGCCCCCGAGATCGTCGCGATGGCTGGTGCCGCGCTCATGCTGGTATTGGGGCTTTTGCCCATTAAAGATGCCACCGAGACGCTGGCGAACTCCGCTCCCTGGACCATCGCTTTCATGTTCATGGTGATGGCTGCGCTGATGCGCACCGGAGCTTTGCAGGCGATCACCTCTCTGGCCGAGGATCACGCCGAGGACCACCCGCGCCGGACGGTGATTCTGTTGTACCTGTGTGTGGTGGTCGGTTCGGCTTTCATGAACAATACGCCCGTCGTGGCGGTAATGATCCCGATCTTCATGCAGGTTGCCAAGCGGCTGAACATGCCGCCTTCGCGGTTCCTGATGCCATTGTCACACTTCACCATCATGGGCGGCATGATGACGCTGATCGGCACTTCGACGAACATCCTCGTCGATGGCGTCGTGCAAAAACAGGGTATGCCGCATTTCTCGATCTTCGAGATTGCGCCCGTCGGTATCGCCGTCACGCTGGCGGGCGGCACGTTCATGGCGCTTTTTTCGCGCAAACTGGTGCCCGACCGCGACTCGATGTCGAGCCTTCTGGGCGACCGGTCGAAGATGAAATTCTTCACCGAGGTGGCTGTGCCTGACGACTCGCCGCTGCTGGGCCGCGCGGTCGATTCCATAGACATCTTCAAGCGCGGCGGGGCACGGGTGGTGGACGTTCTGCGCGGCGATGCCTCGTTGCGCCGCGACATGTCGTCTGTCCGGCTCGAGCCGGGCGACCGGGTGGTGCTCCGCACGCCGATGTCGGAACTCCTTGACCTGCATTCCAACAAGCAGGTGCGACTGGTCGACAAGCTGTCCTCGATCCAGACCGAAACGGTCGAGGTGCTGATCACGCCGGGTTGCCACATGATCGGCCGCTCGCTTGGCTCGATGCGCCTGCGCCGCCGCTATGGCGTTTACCCGCTGGCCGTCCACCGCCGGAACCAGAACATCGGACGGCAGCTTGACGACCTTGTGGTGCAGGTGGGTGATACGCTTCTGCTGGAAGGCGCCCCCGAAGATATCTCGCGGCTCGCAGCCGACATGGACATGGTCGACGTGACCAAGCCCTCGGCCAAGCCGTTCCGGCGCAGTCACATGCCCATTGCGGTGTTGGCGCTTTTGTCCGTCGTCGGTCTGTCGGCCTTTGACGTCGCCCCGATCCTTGTCCTGTCGATGTTGGCGGTGACCGTCATTCTGGTGACGCGCTGTATCGACGCTGACGAGGCGTTCAGCGCGGTAGATGGCCGCCTGATGGGCATGATCTTCGGCATGTTGGCCGTGGGGCAGGGGTTGGATAACTCGGGTGCGGTGAAGCTCATCGTTGATGCCGTCGCCCCGGTCCTGACCGACCTTCCGCCGATCGCGGCGCTGGTTGCGGTATACTTCCTTGGGCTGATCCTGACAGAATTCCTGTCGAACAATGCGGTTGCGGTGATCTTCACGCCGATAGCAATGCAGCTTGCGGTAACGCTTGGCCTTGATCCGCGCCCCTTCGCGGTGGCGGTGATGTTCTCGGCCTCGGTGGCATTTGCCACGCCGATCGGTTATCAGACGCACATGATGGTTTACGGCCCAGGGGGCTACAAGTTCTCGGACTTCATGCGGCTTGGTCTTCCGCTTGATCTCGTGACCGGTGCGGCGGCTTGCATCGTGATCCCCATGATATGGCCACTGCAAGGATAGGAATGATGCGTTTTCTTCTGCTCGGCCCCGTTGCAATCCTTCTTGCGGCCTGTGCCGGTCTGCCCGGCGTGTCAGCGCGCCCCGAGGCGGTCAGTCTTGGTGGCGAGCGCATGTCGGTCAGGTTCACCGATGGTGTCGTCTGCCGGACCGCCGTTCCGCTGACCGGCGGGCAGGGCCAGCTGGAGGGCTGTGCGCATCCGCTGGACTGGGCCGTCACCATCCACAAGCGCAACTATCTCGAGCCGGTCTTTGGCGAGGCGGTCTCGCCCTATGCTCACATCGTTCTCAGCGATGGCAGCGGGCGCAACTGGGCGTTCCAGACGCCCATGCCCGTCGACGGTGACAGCCGTCTGTGACGGACGCGCCGGGCCGGGGTTGCGAGAAGTCTGCGGCCCCACTATAGAGGCCCGAAATCCTGAAAAGATCTGACGGAGACGGTCATGGCAGGCCATTCAAAATGGGCCAATATCCAGCATCGCAAGGGCAAGCAGGACAAGCTGCGCTCTAAGATGTTCTCGAAGCTGGCGAAGGAAATCACCGTTGCCGCCAAGATGGGCGACCCTGATCCCGACAAGAACCCGCGTCTGCGTTTGGCTGTCAAGGCAGCGAAGTCGCAGTCGATGCCGAAGGACGTGATCGACCGCGCCATCAAGAAGTCGCAGGCAGGCGATGCTGAAGATTATTCGGAAATCCGCTATGAGGGT
>Ga0209023_10008173_pt1 | contig 10562 bp, 7 predicted proteins | sample LakOneMetagenome_FD_187468 | JGI IMG/M metagenome (GOLD analysis project Ga0209023, IMG submission 187468) | Freshwater and sediment microbial communities from Lake Erie, Canada (SPAdes) (version 2) | ecosystem: Environmental > Aquatic > Freshwater > Lentic | place: Lake Erie, Canada | collected...
AGTCGAACTCAAAACTATGGTGGAGCGAATTGAACATGCGTACAACGCAGCCGATCAATTGCCCACAGACCTAGACTCACTCTCGGAGGCGCGACAGAAGATCGAAAGTCTTGTTCAGGATGCGATGAAGGATCAAGTTCATCTGTCGGGCATTCGAGAACAAGTAGATGAAATTAACAAAAAAATAATCAAAAGTGAAGAGGATGCGAGGTTGGTACTTGAACGTTGCGAGACAGCATACTCAGCTGCAACAAGCGTTGGATTGGCTGCAGCCTTCAGCGAACGCTCAGATGCATTGGCTAAGTCAATGTGGTTTTGGGTTGCAGGCCTGGTGCTAGCCCTTGTTGTAGGTAGTTATTTGGGTTCTGGGCAGCTTCATGCACTTTCAGATTTGTTTAAAGTTCCGAATACTTCTAGTTCGGTAATTGTTCTGAATCTCTTCCTTTCACTTCTGTCAGTTGGTGCACCGGTATGGTTTGCCTGGCTAGCAACTAAGCAAATTGGGCAGCGATTTAGACTTGCGGAGGATTATGCCTTCAAAGCATCCATATCGCGTGCATACGAAGGATTTAGGCGCGAAGCTGCTCGGTTTGATAAGGACATGGAAGCTCGACTTCTTGCTTCTGCGTTGACCCGATTTGATGAACTCCCCCTTCGCCTTGTTGAAACTACCAGTTACGGTAGCCCTTGGCACGAACTTGCTTCCTCAGACCTCGTTAAGCATGCGATGAAGTCGGTACCAAGCTTCGCAGAACAAGTTAAGGAGCTGGCGGGAAAAGCGGTAAGTGCAATAGCTACTCGCGAGGTAAAGACAGTGCAGACAACTGATGCGTCGTCTGGAAAATAGCAACACTCAACCCATCGTTCGAGCGAACGTTGTGTATGAGACCGCGCGAGGTCGCTTAATTCAAACGTCAGACCTGTTTGTCGTACACGCAAAACAATACTCATCTTAAACGCTCAGATAATCGCAAACTCACTCGCATGTTTTTCATAATGCAGTAAATCCATCCAGACACCGTGACGCAACACGGCTTGCCGCGAGTGGCCGTATTGTTGAAATCCGCATTTGCGCATCACGGCCTGTGAGGGCAGATTATCGGCAATCACCACGGCTTCGATGCGCCACAGATTGAGTGAGCGGAACGCTTCTTCGACCACATGACTGACCGCCTGAGTGGCGTAGCCTTTGCCGCCGTGCTGCGCGCTGAAGCGATAGCCGAGTGAGGCTTTGAAATAGTGCTCGCGTTCTGCGCCGCGCAGGGTCACACGGCCGACGATGGCATTATCGACCCAGGCCAGATAGTGATATTCCTTTTGCGCATTTCTTGCCCATTGCGCTTGTTCCAGGCTGCTGCGAACGGCTGCGGCATTATAAAAAGCGTCACCACGACTGGCGATCCATTGTTCAAAATGCGTGCGGTTGTCGATTTCAAAGGCGAGCAGGGCATCGGTGTGCTCTGGCATGGCGAGTGTGATGCGTAAGTGGTGGTCCATATGCGTGTCAGATCGGGGTGTAATCGATGTATTAGCGGTGTTTAAGATCAAATGTAAACGTGCCATCTGTTGCTGTTTGCAGTTTATCTGAATCCGGCGGGCTGCTATGATGAAACGGTATTTAAACGGTATTTAACCTGAGAGAAAATCATGCGCGTTCATCGATTGGCGGTCATTCGCTATTTTTTGCTTACTCTCGCCTGTATCACGCCTTTGATTGTGCATGCGCAGACGCCTGAGCTATCGCCGGATGGTGCGCGGAGTATTTTGTTGACGGGTTTTGCCGTGAACAAGCAGGCGCAACTGAAAGACATCGATAATATTGCGCAAGGCTTGCCAAGAGAAATCGGGCATCGCCTTGAAAAGCAGTTATGGAAAGTGAAAACGACGCCGGATTTATTATCGACGGAATGGCGCTTATCTCCGGCGAGCCCGCAACTGCTGGGGCAAATCGCCGGTTTATATGATGTGCGCTATGTGGTGGCGGGTGAGGTCCGCGATGCCGGTATCAGCACGCAGTCGGTATTGTGGGGATTGCGGGAAAAGCAGAGCCGGGTGATTGATATTGAGATCAGGGTTTATGATGCGCGCGCTGGCAGTTTGCTGGGGCGTTTTGATTTCAGCAGCAAGGCCAGCGGTGATGTACTGATCGGGGCGGAATATGTCTTCGCAGGTGAGGCTTTCCGTGCAACCGCGTATGGTAAGGCGATTGATGAAGTGATAGAGCAGGCGACGCAGGCACTGAGCGCCACCTTGCTGAGTCAGACGCAATAGGCGACAGCTTATCTGCTACGCCTTTGCTGCTCAATCGCCGTTTTTATTCGCGCGTTCCAGCTCCTGCAAACGTAATACCCGTCTTTGCACTTTACCTGTCGTTGTCATCGGCAGGGTGGCGATAAATTCAATTTCTTTCGGATATTCATATGGCGCAAGTTTGCCGCGCACATGGGCTTGCAATTCCTTGGTCAGCTTGTCATTCGCTTTGATGCCGGGGCTTAATACGACGTAGGCTTTGATCAGGTTGCCGCGCTCTTTGTCTGGCTTGGGTACGACTGCCACGTTGGCAACTGCCGGATGTTTGATCAGGCAGTTTTCTATTTCAGACGGGCCGATTCGGTATCCAGCAGCTTTAAACATATCGTCGGCACGCCCCTGATACCAGAGGTAGCCATCATCGTCGCGCAGAGCCAGATCACCGGTACGGCACCAGTCGCCGGTAAATTTATTACGGGTTGCTTCATCGTTTTTCCAGTAGCCGAGAAAAAACACAGGATCAGGGTGACCATGAATGTCGTAGCGGTTCACGGCCACTTCGCCGGTTTCTCCAGTACCGACTTCTTTGCCATCGTCATCAATGACGGCGACCCGGTGGCCGGGATACGGGCGGCCCATGCTGCCGGGGCGGGCAGGCCAGTGTTCATGGCTATTGCCGACGATGTAGTTCATCTCAGTCTGACCGAACATTTCATTCGGCGTCACTTTCAATGCTTTTTCACACCAGTGAAACACTGCATCACCAACCGCTTCGCCTGCACTCATAATGGCGCGCAATTTCAGCCTGTATTTGTCGCGCGGCGCAGGAACGGCCTTCATCATCATTTTCAGGGCAGTCGGAAACAAGAAGGTATTGGTGACCTTGTATTTATCGAGCAGGTAAAACGCAGTTTCAGCGGTAAATCTACCCTGATAGCCAACGATAGGTTTGCCAAAATACAGCGCCGGTAACAACGCATCCATCAGGCCGCCGGTCCATGCCCAGTCTGCAGGCGACCAGAAGACATCATGCTTTTTCGGGAACCAGTTTTGTGAAGCGACAAAGCCGCTGAGATTGCCTATCATCGCCGAATGGGGAATCAGCGCGCCTTTCGGTGCACCGGTGGTGCCGCTGGTGTAAATCAGAATCGCCGGATCAGTCGCCCGTGTTTTTTCGCAAGTGAATTCTGTGGGCATGTTGGCGATGTAGGCTTCCCATTCCAGCGGATGAAAATCGGCAGGCGCATCGGGACAATCGACCGTGATCACCGTTTTTAAATGCGGGCAACGGGCTGCAATCTCCAGATAGGCATCCAGTCCACTTGTATCGAGTACCAGTGCAACGGCTTCACTGTGCTGCAAGCGATATTCAAGCGCTTCCGGGCCAAACAAAAAAGACAGCGGCATCGCAATTGCCCCCAGTTGCAGGCAGGCCATCAGCGTAACGGCGGTTTCTGGCCGTTGCGGCATGATGCTGGCGACGACATCGCCGCGATCCACGCCTTGCAGGCGGAGTAAATTAGCGAGCTGATTTGCCTGTTTTTGCAGTTCGGCATAGGTCAGACGACCGCTGATTCCTTCGCTGTTTTCATGAAAAATCGCAATCCGTTTCGGATCATCGGCCCAGCGGTGGCAGCAGACCTCGGCGATATTGAAGTGTTCGGGAACGTTCCAGCGGAAGTCTTGGTACAGTTGCGGATAGTGATCAGTTGGTGTTGATTTTTTCTTTGAGGATGTTGTTTTCAGCGGCTTCATTCTGTCTCCGTTATAATTATCGAACGGTCGTTCTATTGTTGTTATTATTTTGACGTCCTACATTTGCATCCTACTGCATATCTCTGCGTCTGAAGATGGATGGCACAGAGTTTCTTGATGAAAAAAATTAATTTGCCATGATAATTGCCCGTAATGCCTCCCGCTCTGAATTTATTCCCATCCGTGGTTTGCAATACCATATCCGCCACTGGGGTAATGAAGACGCGCCAAAAATCTTTATGCTGCATGGCTGGATGGATGTGTCGGCCTCGTTTCAGTTCGTGGTTGATCATCTGCAGCAAGACTGGCACGTGATCGCACCTGATTTGCGCGGCTTTGGTCTGACAGAAGCACCGGGCAGCGATACCTACTGGTTCCCTGATTATCTGGGTGATCTGGATGCGATTTTGTTGCACTACGCACCGGAAGGCGCAATCAATTTGCTGGGTCACAGTATGGGCGCGAACGTGGTTGGCTTGTATGCCGGTGTGCGTCCTGAGCGGGTACGGCGATTGGTGAATCTGGAAGGTTTTGGTTTGCCGACGACATTCCCGGCACAAGCACCGGGGCGCTACGCGAAATGGCTGAATGAATTGCGCCAGCCGCCGGTATTGCGCACTTATGCTTCGCAAGCGGAGGTGGCAGCGCGTCTGCAAAAAACTAATCCACGTTTATCGGATGAGCGTGCGCACTTTTTGTCTGCTTTCTGGTCGAAACAGAATGCCGATGGTCGCTGGGAAATTTTAGGTGACCCAGCTCACAAGCAAACCAGCCCTTTGCTGTTTCAGGTAGAAGAGGTGATGGCGTGCTGGAAAAAAATCAGCGCGCCGGTACTGTGGATGCAGGCCGATGACACTGATGTCTGGCACTGGATGGGACCAAGAGAGCAGGCACAGGTAGAAATTGACCGTCGTCTGACCCATATTCCTGATCTGCAAAAAGAAATGATCGCTGATGCAGGACACATGTTGCATCACGATCAGCCTGAATTACTGGCACAATTGATCGAAGCGTTTTTCTTAAAATAAAGCACGTCCGGCACGCTATCGATGGCCGTGTAATTTGTATCAGTGCTGCGGTCTCAAACGATATGTTTTAAAAGATGTCATTTAAAGGATGTGTTTTGCCGGATCAGAATTTATTTGTCTCAACTGTTGACGAAGCACTGCCAGAGCACGCGCCTGACAATGAACAGTTTCAGCGTTGTCTGGTCATGGCGGGCGGTGGTTTTCGGTTTGGCTATTATCTCGGCATGTATCGCGCATGTCAGTTGCAGGGAAAAGCGCCGGATGTGATCGTTGCCAGTTGCGGTGCGGCGATTGCCGGTGCACTGATACGCCATTTGCCGGACGATGAGCAACGTCTGGCGTGGATCAGTTCGCCGCAGATGCATGCATTCTGGCGTGGCTTGCAAGCCAATCCCGATATCAGTTTGTGGCGCGCAATCCGGGCATTAGCCCAGCGCGCTTTGTTCGCCAACGATGCCAGACGTATTCCTGATCTGTTTCAGGATTATCTGTTCGATATTCCACCTGATTTACCGCTGCCGCCGGAAATGAGCTATCCCGCTGCGCCTGCGCTGGCGATTGTTGCGGGGCGTTTGTTATACGGGCAGGACGAAGTAGGCACACTCCGGGGCGGGAAAAAATTATTTGCTGAAACCATTTTTACGGAGCCGCGCGTTGCTGGGTTGTTAGCTGGTATGCCTTCGCCGATTGCCAGCAATGCCCACAAAAACAGCGTGGTTGCGCCGCAAATCGAGTTTGAAACGCAGATCGCAGTTGCCGATGCGGTGCGGGCATCCATCGCCGATATGTATTATTTCCGTTGCCATCAGATCGGTGAGCATCATTATTCGGGCGGTGTGATTGATCTGTTTCCGATAGAAATCGCCCGCCGTCTGGCGAAGGAAGTCATGATGGAACGCAAGGGCTGGTATGGTCGGCATATAGAGTTGCCTGCATTGCGCATGGTGTTGGGCATCAACGGCAATCAGCGCCTGCAGCACGTCTTACAGCAAGAGGCGGATGTCTGGATCGATACGGCGGATATGGAAACGGCGTTGGTGCAGCATCAGATCAGCAAGCAAATTCAGTGGCTGCGTAATCGTATCGTCTTGCGTGTGCCTGAGCGTTACGATGACTTTGTTGCGATGGTCAGACTGCAATGGGAATACGGTTATCAACGCGCCTCGCAGGCGCTGGCGCAGGCTGCTGGCAACAGGTGATGACTTTGGTCTGAGCCAGTTCAGGTGCGGCTAATTTCTTTTGATAAGGTCAATTTTGTGCCGCGCTCGGTCTGATACGTGTTTGCCCGCTCGGTCGGATGCCTGCATCTGGAGTACACTGGCAGTCTTCCTGTTAGCAGCAACTTTGCGTATTTCTGATCATGAACGAAAAAAATTCCTACGGTTTTACCACGACTATTCTGCATAGCGATAGACAAAAAAACATTGAACACGGCTCTGTCCATAAACCTGTCCATACTTCGGTTTTGTTTGGTTACAAGGATGCGCGCGATTTAGCTGCCGTCTTTCAGGGCAAACAATCCGGTTATCGTTATGGACGTCAGGGTAATCCCACGGTGTCTGCGCTCGAAGACAAAATCACCAGCATGGAAGCGGGTGTCTCGACGATTACCTTTGCGACTGGCATGGCGGCGATTGGCGCGGTGTTTCAGGCATTGTTGCGTGCAGGTGATCATATTGTTTCGTCGAAATTCTTATTCGGAAACACAAATAGTCTGTGGCAAACAGCGAGTGCACAGGGGTTAGACGTATCTTTGGTGGATGCCACTGCCGTTGCCAATGTTGAAGCCGCGCTGACGCCAGCGACCCGCATGGTGTTTGTGGAAACCATAGCGAATCCGCGTACGCAGATCGCTGATCTCAAGCGTATAGGTCGCTTATGTCAGGAACGCGGCATTTTATTTGTCGTTGATAACACCATCACCTCGCCGTATTTATTTCAGCCTAAGACCGTGGGCGCCAGTCTGGTCGTGAATTCGCTGACTAAATATATCGCCGGACATGGCAATGTACTCGGCGGGGCATTGACTGACACTGGCTTATTTGACTGGGCTGCGTATCCAAATATTGCCGATAATTTCCGTAAGCAGGCACCTGCTCAGCAAGGCATGGCGCAGGTGCGTGCCAAAGCCTTGCGTGATTTCGGCGCGACCTTATCGCCGGAAGCTGCTCATCAGATCGCGGTTGGCGCTGAAACTATGGCGTTGCGGATGGAACGTGAATGTGCGAATGCGATGGCGATTGCGACGATGCTGGCAGCAGATTCCCGCGTGGCAGCAGTACATTACCCGGGGCTGGCATCGCATCCGCAACATGCGCTGGCGAATGAATTATTTCTTGCCTATGGCGCTTTGTTCAGTTTTGAGCTGAAGCCGGAAATCGATTGTTTTGATTATCTGAATCGTCTGAATCTGGCCATTAATGCGACCCATCTCGGCGATACTCGCACGCTGGTGATACCGGTGGCGCATACCATTTTCTTTGAAATGGGCGCTGAACGCCGTGCCGAAATGGGGATTGCTGATTCCCTGATCCGCGTTTCTGTCGGCATCGAAGATACTCAGGATTTGCTGGACGATTTCAGTCAGGCGTTGAATTCCTGATCATCTGCGCTTGCTGTGACTGCCGCCCGGCGTCTGTTTATGCACAGAATACGCTCAGAAGGCGAAAATATACTGGGGGGAGTATGTTAAAACATGCCTCTATCCCCATCTAAATATGCAGGGAGTAATTGATTTTGAGTCGATACTCCCTATTTTTTACTCATGTCAGCAGTGTGGCAAGGCTTTTGGCGCTGTTTATGTAGCGCAGCGACCTGCCAGAGATGTTGATATTGTTGTTATTCCTGATGTAGTCGATGTTGATCTTTCTGGCAAAGGTAGGCGAATGATATTTGGTTTATCCTGGCGTATGACCATGCGCGACTGGCGTGCGGGTGAGTTGCGATTTCTGATCATTGCATTAATGGTTGCCGTGGCTTCCTTGTCGTCGGTCGGATTTTTTACCGACAGACTGCGCAGCGGTCTGAACCGTGACGCGCATCAATTGCTGGGCGCGGATTTACTCGTCAGCGCAGACCAGCCGGTGAAGCAGGAATGGCGCACTGAAGCGCAACGGCGTGGCTTGCGTATCGCAGAAACGGTCGTTTTTCCTAGCATGGCGATTGCCGGTGAGGGCGATCAGGCACAAGCAAAGCTGGTGTCCTTGAAAGCGGTCAGTCATGCCTATCCTTTACGCGGCAATCTGAAATTACATCAGCTTGGCGGCGCGCAAAACAAGTCGGGTGCGGCTGAAGTTCTGACGCAGGATATTCCGGCTTCACGCATGGTCTGGCTTGATCCTGCTTTGCAACTAGAGCTGAATCTGACAGTCGGCGATAAACTGAAGCTGGGTGATCTGGAATTCAGTTTTACGCAGACGATTGCGAACGAACCTGATCGTGGCGCGGGCTTTATGAATTTTGCGCCGCGCGCGATGATTTCATTAGACGATTTAGCCGAGACTGGCTTGATACAAGATGGCTCACGCGTCACTTATCGCTTGCTGATGGCGGGTGATGCGAAAGCGATTGCGGCTTATCAGACACAACTCAAACAAACGATAGAACGTGAACAACTGAAAGGCGTACGTCTGGAATCGCTGGATTCCGGTCGCCCTGAAATGCGGGCAACGCTGGATCGTGCCGAGCAATTCTTATCGCTGGTGAGTCTGTTGTCGGCGATGCTGGCGGCAGTGGCGATTGCTATGGCCGCACGGCGTTTCATGCTGCGCCATCTGGATGCCTGTGCGATGCTGCGTTGTCTGGGTCTGACGCAAAATCAGGTCAGCGCCATGTATCTGATCGAATTTCTGATGCTGGGGCTGGTCGGCAGCGTGGCCGGCGTCGTGCTTGGTTATGCCGGACATTATGTGTTGCTGGAATGGCTGGGCTCGCTGGTTGCCAAAGATCTGCCGCTGGCGGGCTGGTTGCCTGCAGCGCAGGGTGTTGCGACTGGTTTGCTGTTACTGGTTGGTTTTGCATTGCCGCCGGTGCTGCAATTGCGCAATGTGCCGCACAACCGCGTCATCCGTCGCGAACAAGATGCACCGCAGCCGCTGACACTGGCGACTTATGCGCTGGGTCTGGCGATGTTTCTTGGCTTGTTGTTATGGCAGACGGGCGATCTCAAACTCGGCATGTTGACTGCGGCTGGTTTCCTCGGCGGCATGCTGTTGTTTGCACTGATTGCGTGGGCGGGCGTGCTGTCGCTCAAACGTATGCGGAATCTGTTTCATTTTTCTGCGTGGCGCTTTGCCGTCACCGCATTGCAGCGGCGCCCGGGTGCCACGGTGATACAAGTGGTCTCGCTGGCATTGGGCTTGATGGCGTTGCTGTTGCTGACCGTGGTGCGCGGTGATCTGATCACTGCGTGGAAAAAATCGACGCCACCGGATGCTCCGAATCAGTTTGTCATCAATATCCAGCCCGATCAGAAAGACGAGATCGCGCAGCGTCTCGCCAGTTTCGGGCAGCCACGCATGTACCCGATGATACGTGGTCGTCTGATCGCGGTGAACAGTAACGCGATTGGCCCTGATACCTATGTGGAGGATCAGGCGCGACGCATGGTGGACAGAGAGTTTAATCTCTCGACGATGACAGAATTGCCGGAGCTGAATAAGCTGACAGCCGGAAAATGGTATGACGATGCCAACGCAACGGCACCTGAAGCGTCTGTGGAGGAGGGGATTGCCAAAACACTCAAGCTCAAACTTGGCGATCAGTTGACGTTTGATATTGCCGGGCAACAGACTACGGCGAAAATCACCAGCTTGCGTAAGCTGGATTGGGGTTCCATGCGTGTGAATTTTTTCGTGGTGATCAACCCCAAGGCCATGGTCGATATGCCGCAAACCTGGATTACCGCATTTCGTGTCCCGCCATCGCAAATGGCATTCATTAACCAGTTGACGCTGGATTACCCGAATCTGACGGTGGTGGACGTCGGCGCGATGATCAAACAATTGCAGGATGTGCTGGATCAGGTCATCACGGCGGTGGAGTTTTTATTCATGTTCACACTGGCTTCCGGCGTTCTGGTGTTGTATGCGGCACTTGCTGGCTCGCAGGACGTGCGTATGCGTGAAGCAGCCTTGCTCAGAGCCTTAGGCGCGACCCGTTCGCAATTATCGCGCGCGCAGTGGGTGGAATTTTTACTGATCGGCGGCCTCGCTGGTTTACTCGCTGCCAGCGGCGCTTCGGCAATAGGCTGGGCATTGGCGAAATTCAGTTTCAATTTTGAATGGACGTTTTCGCCATTAGTCTGGATTGCAGGCTTGTTTGTCGGCGCCATCTGCGCGATGATCGGCGGCTGGCTGGGTTTGCGGAATGTCCTGAATCAGCCGCCGTTGCTGAGTTTGCGCGAAGCCTGAAGACAAAATAGCAAATACAAAATTTATAGAAAAAATGTGAAAACAGACTGTTGCGAAACATAAAGGAGTTTGCATGAACCAAAATACAAAAGACACGATCCGTTTGTACGTTGACGCA